>OGGS01001001.1_pt1 | contig 22728 bp, 19 predicted proteins | sample 1571281 | NCBI WGS metagenome assembly OGGS01 (sample SAMEA2582042, study PRJEB24529) | metagenome | biome: Human gut stool | place: China | collected 2011 | reverse complement strand
GGGGCGCGCTCCAGCAGGGCCTGCACTGCGTGGATGCCGTAAATCATTTCGCTCATTAATGTACTCGTTGTTTACGTTTTGCCTGATGCACTACGTTTATCCGGCCTACATGATCTCTGCAATATATTGAATTTGCGTGATTATGTAGGCCGGATAAGGCGTTCACGCCGCATCCGGCATGAACAAAGCGCATTTTGTCAGCAATCTAACCCTCTTCTTTTAAAGAGGGTATTGATCACTCTGCCACTTTTTTCTTCGCCGCACGCTTCGCTTTGGTCGCTGCAGCTATTTTCTGCGTTTTCGCCGATGGCTTTTTCGCTTTTCTCGCGTCTTTCTTCGCCGCTTTCGGCTTCGTTTTTTTCTCACCGCGGAAGGCGCTGTCTGGCTCAAAGTTTACCTTTTTACCGACCTGACGACGCTTGCCGCCTTTTTTACCTGCATCGCCTTTTTTCGCTTTCTCGCGCGCCGTTTTACCGACGTTGCGCGGTGCGCGTTCGCTGGAGATCAGGCTAAAGTCGATTTTGCGCTCGTCCATATTAACCGCTTCGACGCGAACTTCCACGCGATCGCCCAGGCGATAAGTCTGGCCGCTGGATTCCCCCATCAGGCGTTGCCCTACCTGGTCAAAGCGATAGTAGTCATTGTCCAGCGAAGAGACATGGACCAGACCATCAATGAACAAGTCGTCCAGACGGACGAAGAAGCCAAAGCCAGTGACGCTGGAAATTACGCCTTTAAAGACGTTACCTACCTGGTCGAGCATGAAGTCACACTTCAGCCAGTCAGCCACATCGCGCGTTGCTTCGTCGGCACGACGTTCCGCCATCGAACAGTGCTGACCCAGTTGCAGCATCTCTTCCATCGAATAATGGTAGCCGCCGGTTTCAGTGGTGTTGCCCTGATGCCCCTGCTCTTTCGCCAGCAGATATTTAATGGCGCGGTGCAGCGTCAGGTCTGGATAACGACGAATCGGCGAAGTAAAGTGCGCATAGGACTGCAATGCCAGGCCAAAGTGACCACGGTTTTCTGGATCGTAAATCGCCTGTTTCATCGAGCGCAGCAGCATGGTTTGCAGCATTTCTGCATCAGGACGATCGGCAACCGACTCCAGCAGCTCCGCGTAGTCACGCGGTTCCGGCTTGTTACCGCCCGGCAGTTCCAGCCCCAGCTCCGCCAGCACTGAACGGAAAGAGGTAATCGCTTCGGTGCTCGGCTTGTCGTGAATACGGAACAGTGCCGGTTCTTTGGCTTTCTCAACGAAACGCGCCGCCGAGATATTCGCCAGAATCATGCACTCTTCAATTAATTTGTGCGCGTCGTTACGCTGGGTCTGTTCGATACGTTCAATACGGCGTTCAGCGTTGAAAATGAACTTCGCTTCTTCGCTCTCAAATGAGATCCCGCCGCGTTCTTCACGGGCTTTATCCAGCACTTTATAGAGGTTATGCAACTCTTCGAGATGCTTAACCAGCGGGGCGTACTGCTCGCGCAGATCCTGATCGCCCTGCAGAATATGCCAGACTTTGGTGTAGGTCAGACGCGCGTGAGAGCTCATCACCGCTTCGTAGAATTTGTAGCCCGTCAGGCGGCCTTTCGACGAAACCGTCATCTCGCACACCATACACAGGCGGTCTACCTGCGGGTTGAGCGAACACAGGCCGTTAGAGAGCACTTCCGGCAGCATCGGGATAACCTGCGAAGGGAAGTACACCGACGTGCCACGGTTACGCGCTTCTCTGTCCAGCGGCGTTGGCGGACGCACATAGTAGCTGACGTCGGCAATCGCGACCCATAAACGCCAGCCGCCGCCGCGTTTTTTCTCGCAGTAAACTGCATCGTCAAAGTCACGGGCGTCTTCGCCATCAATGGTGACCAGCGGTAAATCGCGCAGATCAACACGGCCCGCTTTTGCTTCTTCCGGCACTTCTTCTTTCAGCCCGGCAACCTGTTGCTCAACAGCCTGCGGCCAGATGTACGGAATTTCATGGGTACGCAGAGCGATATCAACCGCCATGCCGGTGCCCATATTGTCGCCCAGCACTTCGACGATTTTACCCACCGCTTTGGTGCGGCGAGTCGGACGCTGAGTCAGTTCGACTACGACCACAAAGCCCATCCGCGCGCCCATGATCTGATCGGGCGGGATTAAGATATCGAAGCTCAGACGGCTATCGTCAGGAACCACAAAGCCGACGCCCGCTTCAGTAAAGTAGCGACCAACAATCTGGCTGGTTTTTGGCACCAGTACGCGGACAATACGCGCTTCACGACGACCTTTACGGTCAGCGCCCAGCGGCTGCGCCAGCACCTGATCGCCATGAATGCAGGTTTTCATCTGCTCGCTGGAGAGATACAAATCATCTTTACGCCCTTCAACCCGCAGAAAGCCGTAGCCATCACGGTGGCCAATAACGGTACCTTTCACCAGGTCGAGGCGTTCCGGCAGCGCATAGCACTGACGACGAGTGAAGACCAGTTGACCATCGCGCTCCATCGCGCGCAGGCGGCGACGCAGGCCTTCAAGCTGCTCTTCGCCTTCAATGTGCAGTTCTACCGCCAGCTCATCACGGCTGGCCGGTTTTTCACGTTTGGTTAAATGTTCGAGGATAAATTCCCGACTAGGGATGGGATTCGCGTATTTTTCAGCTTCGCGTTCCTGGAAAGGATCTTGTGACATCTCGGTTCCTCCGTTGTCATCTCTGATGAAGATTTTCGTCACTCCACCAGCAATAATTTATAAAGCGGTTGATTCTCTTCAACCAAATCGGCAAGCGTGTAGTTATCCAGTTCCGTAAGAAAACTTTGCACGGCCTTAGAAAGCGCCTGTTTCAACCGACAGGCAGGTGTAATGTGGCAAAACTCACTGCTGCAATTCACCAGCGATAAGGGCTCCAGCTCGCGCACCACATCACCAATACGTATCGCACTCGCCGATTTACCCAGGCGAATGCCGCCATTTTTTCCACGAACAGCAGTCACGTAGCCGGCACGACTAAGTTGATTGATTATTTTGACCATATGATTACGGGAGACGCCGTAGACGTCAGTCACTTCAGAAATACTGGTCATCCGCCCTTCTGGCAATGACGCCATGTAGATCAGCGCACGTAATCCGTAATCAGTGAAACTCGTTAACTGCACATCAACCTCAAAAGGGAAATCGGGAAAAAATACATTTATATTGATGATAAACCAGCCACAAGCTGTGTCGCTAATTTATTTCAGTTCGGGGAAGGAAAAAAGCGAGGATTTAACACTGTGTCGGATAGCGTAATGGCTTAACCGACACAGCAATGTATCACACTGTTAGCCCGGCAGGCAAAATATCTGCCAGGCGTACCAGAATTACGCGTCGAACGGGTCGCGCAGAATCATGGTTTCAGTACGATCCGGACCGGTAGAGATGATATCGATCGGCACACCAGTCAGCTCTTCAATACGCTTGATATAGTTCAGCGCCGCCTGCGGCAGGCCGCTACGATCTTTCACGCCGAAGGTGGATTCAGACCAGCCCGGCATGGTTTCGTAAATCGGCTCTACACCTTTCCAGTCGTCAGCTGCCAGCGGAGTGGTAGTCACTTCGCGACCATCCGGCATACGGTAAGCCACGCAGAGTTTAACCTCTTTCAGGCCATCCAGAACGTCCAGTTTAGTCAGGCAGAAGCCAGACAGGGAGTTCAGCTGTACCGCACGACGAACGGCAACGGTGTCCAGCCAGCCGGTACGACGACGACGCCCCGTAGTTGCGCCGAATTCGTTACCCTGCTTGCAGAGGAACTCGCCAGTTTCATCAAACAGTTCGGTCGGGAACGGACCTGCACCTACACGAGTGGAGTAAGCTTTGAGGATACCCAGAACGTAATCAACATAACGCGGGCCCAGGCCGGAACCGGTCGCCACGCCACCAGCAGTGGTGTTGGAAGAAGTTACGTACGGATAAGTACCGTGGTCGATATCCAGCAGCGTACCCTGCGCACCTTCAAACATGACGAAATCGCCACGCTGACGCGCCTGGTCGAGCAGGTCAGAAACGTCAACCACCATAGAAGTCAGGATGTCGGCAACAGCCATCGTATCATCCAGAACTTTCTGGTAATCAACCGCTTCAGCTTTGTAGTAGTTAACCAACTGGAAGTTGTGATATTCCATCACTTCTTTCAGTTTTTCAGCGAAGGTTTCTTTGTCGAAAAGGTCGCCAACACGCAGACCGCGACGTGCTACTTTATCTTCATAAGCAGGCCCGATACCACGACCGGTGGTGCCGATCGCTTTCGCGCCACGCGCTTTCTCACGCGCGTTATCCAGCGCAACGTGATAATCAAGGATCAGCGGACATGCTTCAGACAGCAGCAGACGCTCACGAACGGGGATGCCACGGTCTTCCAGTTCTTTCATCTCTTTCATCAGCGCGGCCGGAGACAGCACAACACCGTTACCGATGATGCTGGTTACATTCTCGCGGAGAATACCTGATGGAATAAGATGGAGAACGGTTTTTTCACCGTTGATTACGAGAGTATGGCCTGCGTTGTGACCGCCCTGGTAGCGTACAACATATTTAGCCCGTTCAGTCAGAAGATCGACGATCTTACCTTTACCTTCGTCACCCCATTGGGTGCCCAGTACGACGACGTTGTTACCCATTTTTCAAAATCACCGTTTGCTTAAAAATGGATTCTACCATCGCTTTTTCAGAGTTACAGCACTTTTTGCACTCAAAAATGACCTCGATCAGTCTGTTTTTTGTTCAGCCAATCGTTTTCCTCAACATGTAGTAGACCACAACGCCCGCAACCACAAGTCCACCGCCAAAACGACGTAAAATATTATCGGGCAAATTGGTCATCGCAGAGATCATCTTCTTCCATGCCTTCGGGTAAAGCATCGGCCCTAAACCTTCCAGTACCAAAACCAGGGCAAGCGCCAGCCAGATTGTCGAATTCATTCATTATCCTTATAGAAAAAGAAAACCACCGACATCCCTGAGGATGCGGTGGCTTTATTGACCTGTACCGCAGTCGTTATATTAACGCGTTGCGGAAGTCGGCGTCTTCATGTAGCGGAAGAAATCGCTATCCGGGCTCATGACCATCACGTCCTGATTGCCAGAGAAGCTGTTCTCATAAGCACGCAGGCTACGGATGAATGCGTAGAAGTCCGGATCTTTACTGAATGCATCAGCAAACAGTTTGGCTGCTTCGGCATCGCCTTCACCACGCATGATACGGCCCTGACGCTCAGCTTCTGCCAGCGTTCTGGTCACTTCATAGTCGGCAGTCGCGCGCAGTTTTTCCGCTTCTTCCTGACCTTGTGAACGGTGACGACGCGCTACCGCTTCACGCTCGGCGCGCATACGGTTGTAGATCGCTTCAGACACTTCGGTCGGCAGGTTGATCTGCTTGATACGCACATCGACAACTTCAATACCCAGCGCCGCCATACTGTTCGGGTTGATGACCGGAACTTTGCCCTTCGTCTCAGCCGTTACGCGCTCTGCCGCTTCGGCAATGGCGTTATCTGCTGCCGGGGTAGTAACTTCATCTTCTGTACCCGCAGAACCGGAGTTCAGCGCGTCACGTACTTCGAGGGTCAGACGACCACGGGAATCGGTGACGATGTCTTTCACGTCCAGGCGACCAATTTCAGAACGCAGACGGTCAGAGAACTTACGTTTCAACAGCACTTCCGCTTGCGAAATGTCGCCACCACCCGTTGCCAGGTAGTAACGGCTGAAATCGCTGATGCGCCATTTGATGTAAGAATCGACGATCAGGTCTTTCTTCTCTTTGGTCACAAAGCGGTCGGCCTGGTTGTCCATGGTCTGAATACGTGCGTCGAGCATTTTCACCGTTTCAATGAACGGTATCTTGAAATGCAGACCCGGCTCATAAACCAGAGGTTTGTTGTCATCGTCACGCAGTACCTTACCAAAACGCAGCGTAATACCGCGCTCACCTTCTTTGACGACAAAGACAGACATGTAAAGCACTACCAGCACGATGATGATAATCGCGATAACTGACTTACGCATCGTTATTCCCCCTGACGCTGGTAGTCGTTACGCTGCGCGTTGGCGCGGCGTTGGTCCATAATATCGCCCTGACTGGTGGACGACGTGTTGCTTGCTCCACTGGTTGTGGAGGAAGAGGCTGGCGGCAAACGCAGCAGATTGCTGGCACCGTTATCGCTCTTCGCCGCAGGGGCGTTACCACCTTTCAGCATCTGGTCTAACGGCAGAACCATCAGGTTGCCACCTTTATCGTTAACCAGCACTTTGCGGGTGTTACCCAACACTTTTTCCATCGTCTCGATATACAGACGCTCGCGAGTAATTTCCGGCGCGGCTTTATATTCCGGCAGAAGTTTAGCAAAGCGCGCCACTTCACCCTGAGCTTCCAGGATGGTCTGGGCCTTGTACGCACGCGCCTCTTCGAGGATACGTTGCGCCTGACCGTTCGCACGCGGCTGAACTTCGTTGGTATACGCTTCTGCTTCACGAATGTATTGCTGTTCGTTTTCACGCGCGGCAATCGCATCGTCAAACGCCGCTTTTACTTCTTCCGGCGGACGAGCAGCCTGGAAGTTGACGTCCAGCAGCGAGAAATATACAAATCATCGCCCCACTGGTGCGGGTGGTCGAAGCTGAGTATCGCTACGAATCACGGTACGACCTTCCGTCAGAATGCGGTCCATGGTGTATTTACCGATAACTCCACGCAGGGCGCTGTCGGTAGCCTGACGCAGGCTGTCATCCGGGCTGGTCACGCTATACAGATATTTTTCCGGATTGGTGACGCGGTACTGCACGTTCATCTCAACGCGCACTACGTTCTCGTCCGACGTCAGCATCACACCAGAAGCGGCCAGTTCACGCACGGCTTCCACGTTCACCGGTTTGACTTCGTCGATAAACGTCGGTTTCCAGTTCAGACCCGGCTCAACCAGATGGCTGAATTTACCAAAGCGTGTTACCACGCCGCGTTCGGCTTCTTTAATGGTATAGAAACCACTGGCCGCCCAGATAATGACAATCGCTGCCGCTGCGATGGTAACGACACGACCGCCAAGCTGCGGGCGCGGGCCTTGCGATGAACTGCCACCGCCAGATCCGGTGCCTTTACCGCCGCCCAGACCACCGAGCTTTTTGCTCAGTTTGCGGAAGATATCATCTAAATCAGGTGGCCCTTGATCGCGACCGCCTTTGTTTCCATTTCCCTCAGAGTTGCCGCCAGGTTTGCTGCTTCCCCACGGGTCGCGGTCTTGTCCGTTATTACCGGGCTGATTCCACGCCATGTTTGTGCTCCATATTTGTTATGCGGTGATCCCTGTTGTCTTTCGACGCCAGAGGATATGACTCCACGCTTCAGACGCTACGCCGTTAGATCAGGTAATCGATCAACGCCGGTTCTTGTTTACAGAGGCGACGCCAGTCAACGATCGGCATACGAACTTGCAGACTTACGCTGCCGTCCTCCTCCATCCACTCTTTTTCTATTGCCTGAAGCTGATAAAAACGACTTCTCAGACGCCCTTCCTGCGGTGGCAGACGCAATGTATGCTGCGCCACCTCGCCGGAAAGCCGCTCCGTCAAAGCCTGAAAAAGCTGTGGTATCCCCGCTCCGGTCTGTGCGGAAAGCCAGACACGGATCGGTTTGTTCTCTTCGTCCCGATCAATACGCGGTTCGAAATCTTCCAGCATATCGATCTTGTTCATCACCAGCAGGGTTGGGATCTCGTGAGCGTCGATCTCTTCAAGAACCGTATTCACCGCTTCGATGTTTTCTTGTACACGCACATCCGCCGCATCAATGACGTGCAGCAGTAATGTGGCTTGCCGCGTCTCTTGTAACGTGGCTTTAAATGCCGCCACCAGATCGTGCGGCAGGTGGCGAATAAACCCTACGGTATCTGCAAGTACGGTTTCACCGACATCTGCAACGTCAATACGCCGCAACGTCGGGTCGAGGGTGGCAAACAACTGGTCTGCCGCGTAGACCCGCGCTTCGGTGATGCGATTGAAAAGGGTAGATTTACCGGCGTTGGTATATCCCACCAGCGAAACAGTAGGAACGTCGGCTTTGATACGCGATTGCCGCCCCTGCTCACGCTGCTTTTCAACTCTTTCCAGGCGCGACTGTATCTGCACGATGCGATTACGCAACAAATGACGGTCGGTTTCGAGCTGGGTTTCACCCGGACCACGCAAACCTATCCCGCCTTTCTGTCTTTCAAGGTGGGTCCAGCCACGCACCAGGCGCGTAGCCAGATGGCGCAGCTGCGCCAGCTCAACCTGCAACTTACCCTCATGGGTACGCGCACGTTGGGCGAAAATATCTAAAATAAGGCCGGTGCGGTCGATAACACGACACTCGCACAAACGCTCCAGGTTACGCTCTTGCGCCGGGCTCAGGGCATGGTCAAAAAGAACGACCGAAGCACCCGTCGCTTTGACAGCTTCCGCAATTTCAACTGCTTTACCTTCACCTACAAAATACTTTGGGTGCGGCGCTTTACGGCTACCGGTAATCACCTGCAATGCTTCGACACCGGCGGAAGAGACCAGAGATTCAAACTCCTGGAGGTCTTCCATATCTTTGTCTTGCGTAAAATAGATGTGTACCAGTACCGCCTGCTCACCAGCATCATAACGGTCAAACAAGCGTATAACCCTCTAAATAGATCAGCGGGGAACGCAGGATCGCTGGCTCCCCGTGTAAAAAAACAGCCCGAAACCTTATTCGGTTTCTTCGCTGTCCTGTTGCGCGGAAGTATTCTGCGCGCTGCTACCATGATGGTAGTTACTGCTGGTACCGCCACCGGCGTTGTTACTGTGATGAGAAACCGGGCGAGACGGGACAACAGTAGAAATCGCGTGCTTGTAAACCATCTGGCTGACCGTGTTTTTCAACAGGATCACGAACTGATCAAAAGACTCGATTTGCCCTTGCAGCTTAATACCATTCACCAAATAAATAGAAACTGGAACACGTTCCCGACGCAGTGCGTTCAGGAACGGATCTTGTAAAGATTGCCCCTTAGCCATTCTCTCTTTTCCTTATATGCTTATTTGTACTTTGAACCTTTCGATTCTGAAAAAATTGCGCACGATACGTCTCAATTGTACACATTCAGCCTGCGATAGCACCAACAACCTGTAATACTTCGTCACGCGCCTGTTCTGGTTTTTCACTGTCAAGCCAGTGAACCCCTTCCCAACCACGCAGCCAGGTTATCTGCCGCTTCGCCAACTGTCTCGTGGCGCAAACACCTCGATAAACCATTTCATCGTATGAGATTTCGCCTTCAAGGTAAGACCACATCTGGCGATAACCCACGCAACGAATGGAAGGCAAGTCCGTATGCAAATCTCCTCGGGCAAAAAGCGCCCGGACTTCTGCTTCAAAACCTGAAGCCAACATCTGATGAAAACGCTGCTCAATGCGTTGATGGAGCAGTTCACGGCTCGCCGGGGCGATGGCGAACTGATGCACCTGATACGGTAGAGCGTCTCCTGACGTTTGCGTCAGTTCCGTTAAAGTTTTACCCGAAATGAAAAAAACTTCCAGTGCCCGGGAAAGCCTTTGTGGATCATTTGGATGAATCCTTGCTGCCGCAACCGGATCTACCTCCTGAAGTTGACGATGCAATGACTCCCAACCTTGCTCTGCCGCCTGTTGCTCAATTCTGGCCCGTACTTCCGGGTCTGCCGACGGTAGCGGCGACAACCCTTCCAGCAATGCCTTGAAATACAACATCGTACCGCCCACTAACAGTGGGATCCGCCCCGCCGCGGTGATATCGGCCATTTCCGCCAGCGCATCGCGGCGAAAATCAGCAGCCGAGTAAGCCTGCGACGGATCGCGAATATCCAGCAATCGGTGCGGCGCGGCGAGTAACTCTTCAGCGTTCGGCTTCGCCGTCCCGATATCCATCCCTTTGTAAATAAGGGCAGAATCAACGCTTATCAACTCTACTGGTAAAATTTTACGCAGCTCAATGGCTAACGCCGTTTTACCGGAGGCCGTCGGCCCCATCAAAAAAATCGCCTTAGGCAGGCTCGCCTTACTGATATCACTCATCTTTCAGGGCTTTTATCGCCGGATGTAAATCAACAGATTGTAACAGACCACCCGGCGGCGTTTTCACAAGTTGCGGACATAACCGTTCCACGTCCGCCAGCAGGGTTATGGCCTGTGCCATTGACCACTGCGCATGTTCGCTCATCAGATTTCGTGCAATCCACTGCGCAATATTGCCAGGTTCGAATACGGACTGCTTCGCCAGGTAGCCTATCAGTTCAGGAATCAAGATTTGTAAATTTTGTTGGCGTAAGGGTAAAGGCACTGCCCTGATGGTCACATGCTGTGCATCTGACTGGAAATCAATACCCAATTCCGCCAGGGCAGACTGCGCTTTTTCTAATGCCGATTTTTCTTCGGCAGAAACTTTTAGCCGCAACGGAATCAGCAGCGGCTGGGCGCAAACGGGCGCTTCACCCGGCGTCAATTGTGCCTGACGCAGCCAACGTTCTGCCACTGGCAAGGATAAAAGTGAAATGTTGCCGTCGCGCTCCAGCAACGCACAGTCGGAATGGACGATAGTCAGTACCCGACCAAAACTCTGACTGTTCGCCGCAAGTGCAGGTTCCTGCGGTTCCGGCGCTTTTGGTTTTTGCATCGGCGCGGGCGTTTGCAAAAGCTGGCGATACACTTCACCTTGCTGTTTCTGGTAGCCTGGCTGCGCATTCGGCCAGGGGGCAGCCGGACGACTGACTGATGCTGGCGCAGGAGTGTAGCGCGGAGCTACCGGCTCACGAGCTGCCGGTTCTGCAAAGTGATTGCGCCCCGCCGCCACGCGGTTTTCCGGAATGGAACGCGGTGCAGGTTGGGGTTCATCGTCCAGCGGTAGCGGCGTTTCCAGTTGCTGTTGTAGCACGCTCAGCACGCCCTGATAGATAAAATCATGCACCAGACGCGACTGATGGAAACGCACTTCGTGTTTGGCGGGGTGCACGTTGACGTCCACCTGATGCGGATCGATCTCCAGATACAGCACAAATGCCGGTTGCTGATCGGCCCCCAGTTTGTCTTCGCAGGCCTGGCGGATCGCGTGATTGATCAGGCGATCGCGCATCATGCGACCGTTCACGTAGCAATACTGAATTTCTGCCAGTGCGGGCGTGGTGTGATTTGGATCGGCCACCCAGCCGCGTAGCGTGAGATCGCCGTGTTGCCATTCAATCGCCAGCGCTTGTTCAAGAAAAGCGGTGCCGCAAATCGCGCCTAAGCGCCGTTCTTTTTGCCCGCCTTCCGGCACTGCGCGGTACTGACGCACAATTTTACCGTTATGCGACAGGTTGATCGTGACGTCGAAACGCGCCAGCGCAATGCGGCGGATGATCTCATCAATGTGGTTAAATTCGGTTTTCTCGGTGCGCAGGAATTTGCGCCGCGCCGGGGTGTTGTAGAACAGATCCAGCACCTCCAGCGTCGTCCCCACAGGATGCGCCGCCGGTTTTACCGTCACGTTCATATCGCGCCCTTCGGCATAGGCCTGCCAGGCTTCCTGCTGTTCTGCGGTGCGTGAAGTGAGCGTCAGGCGGGAAACCGAACTGATACTCGCCAGCGCCTCACCGCGAAAGCCCAGGCTGATAATGGCTTCGAGATCGTCCAGAGAGGCGATTTTTCTGGTGGCCTGACGCGCCAGCGCCAGCGCCAGCTCATCTTTTTTGATACCGCAGCCGTTATCACGAATGCGGATAAGTTTCGCCCCACCGCGTTCGATATCAATATCGATACGCGTCGCACCTGCATCGAGGCTGTTTTCCACCAGTTCTTTGACTACCGACGCAGGTCGCTCGACCACCTCACCTGCGGCAATCTGGTTCGCCAGTTGTGGCGGTAAGACCTGAATTGGCATCAATCGTCCTTAGTTTGGCAGCGTGCGATCTGGCGTCGTCACCGTACTGGCAGTTTGTGCCGTTGCACCCTGCGGCGCAGATTGCATCGGATGCGCAAGGAAGTAATTGCGCAGGCCTTTGTAAATGGCTTCTGCCAGCTGTTGTTGGTAATCGTCGCTCGCCAGCAAACGTTCTTCGCTGTTGTTGCTGATAAAACCGGTTTCGACCAGTACTGATGGGATATCCGGCGAGCGCAGAACGCCAAGGCTGGCGTGTTCTGGTCGACGTTTATGTATTTCGCCAATGCGTTGCAACTGACTGATCATACTGGTCGCTACATCATACCCTACCCGCTGGGAATGACCGAACTGTAAATCCAGCACCGCCTGGCTTAAATAGGGGTCAGACTGACTGTTCGCCAGCACATCACCCGCCCCGCCCAGCAGCTCCGACTGTTTCTCGTGCTGCTCCAGCCAGCTGGCCATTTCGCTGTTGGCGCGACGGTTAGAGAGCACCCATACGGAAGCGCCAGTCGCACTGCGGTTCGGTGCGGCATCAGCGTGAATCGACACGAGGAAATTGGCGTTTTGCTTACGTGCCACATCACTGCGCCCCATCACCGAGATAAAGTAATCCCCGTCACGGGTTAAAACGCCTTTAAACATCGGATCGTCATTGAGCAAAGTACGCAATTTACGCGCGATGGCGATGGTGACATTTTTCTCCCGCGTACCACCGGGGCCGATAGCGCCAGGGTCCTGACCGCCGTGTCCGGCATCAATAGCGATGATAATTTTATCGCCAGTGTTAGCCGTCGCGCGCGCTGCCGGACGCGTTACCGTATTACTGCTGATAACACCCGTAGTGCGGTTACTTTCCGTTTTAAACGGATTGCGCGCCGGTTCGCTGACGCGCGGTGCGACAACCGCAGGCGTTTCAACGCGTTTCGCAACCACGGGCGGCGGAGGAGGCGGTGGCGGCACATCGGCGTTAATCGTAAAGACGACAGTGTAATTGCTGCCATTCTGCCGCTTCACCGCTTCGGTTTTACCGTTTTCGGTAAGATCGACCACCAGCCGTAGCGTTTGTGCATCTTTAGGCGTTCCAGAGCGAATCGCCTTCACCAGATTATTGCCGCTGAACAACAACGGCAGTCCCTGAATCACGCCCGTTTGTTTGATATCGAGCGCCACGGTGCGTTTGCTTTGATGGCTAAACGCATAATCAGGATCGCCAATAAAACTCAACGTTATCCGCGCCTGTTGATTACCGTTAGAAACCTGAATATCAGAGAGCGTCGCGGCACCCACCGGCGTGCACAGCAGCAGCAGCGTCGCTACCAACCAATTTCTGATGCGATACATCATCCCGCCACCTTTCAAAGGTTAACCGGCTAAACGCGCCAGCAACAATTCACCCGCAGAGGAAACCGCACTCACGCGCGCCTCACGGCCTTGTGCCTGATAATCAATGTGTATTTCGACATCCGGGTCAGGAAGAACACCTGTACCTTGTTGTGGCCACTCCACCAGGCAGATGGCATCGTTGGCAAAATAATCGCGGATCCCCATAAACTCCAGCTCCTCGGGATCGGCAAGGCGGTACAAATCAAAGTGATAGACCATTAAGTTGTCGAGCGTATAGGGTTCGACCAGCGTATAAGTGGGGCTTTTGACATTACCCTGATGACCCAGAGCTTGTAAAAAGCCCCGGCTAAAGGTGGTTTTACCTGCGCCTAAATCGCCATACAGATAGATTACGGTTGCGCCATCGCAGGCTTTCGCTACCCGCTCGCCCAGGTCTAATGTTGCCTGCTCATCAGGGAGCGGAATTACTCGATTCATCATGGTTTTTATCAGTCACTTCCGGGTTAACAATACGCTGTAGCGTGGAAAAGAGATCGGTTGCCAGCATCCCGCGCGTTCCAAAACGCGCCGCCAGTACGTCAGCTGCAGCACCGTGCGCGACACAGCCCGCACAGGCGGCATCATACGGCGACAGTTTTTGCCCAAGCAATGCGCCAATAATACCAGAGAGCACATCGCCCATGCCGCCGCTCGCCATGCCTGCATTTCCGGCATCAATAATGCCTAAAGCGTCAGGATGGGCGGCGACCACGGTTCCGGCACCTTTCAGCACCGCTACGCCGCCATAACGTTGTACCAGACGTTTGGCGCAATGTAAGCGGTCACTTTCAATTTCAGCGACGGAACAGCCTAACAACCGTGCGGCCTCGCCAGGATGCGGCGTGATCACGCGATTGTGACGCTTATCGGGATTGATTGCCAGCAGGTTCAATGCATCGGCATCCCACAACATCGGTTTGCGAAAATTCTCAACTTTTTGCAGTGCTTTTTTCCCCCACTCTTGCTGGCCCAGGCCGGGACCAATCACCACCACATCGGCCCATTCCAGGCTTTCGGTAAGAGAGTCCATCGTCAGTTCATGCACCATCAATTCCGGTCGTGCAGTCAGCAGCGGCGCAATGTTTTCACTGCGGGTCAGTACTCGGACTAAACCAGCACCAGCACGCAGCGCCGCTTCCCCCGTCATACGAATAGCCCCCGCCGTGCCGTGATCGCCACCGATAATTACCAGCCGCCCGTGATCGCCTTTATGCGAAGTCGGGCGACGCGGTTTTAGCCAGTGAGAAAGTTGTTCTGCTGAAAACCGCTGAATTTTCGTCTCCTGACCTGCCAGCCAACTATCCAGCCCCAGTGAGTCAAAATGCAGTTGTCCGGTAACATCCCGCGCTTTTCCAGTGAGCAAGCCTGGTTTCAGCGCAATAAAAGTGATGGTGTGATCGGCGTTGATCACCGCGCCTGGCGTAGCGCCAGTTTCAGCCAGCAGGCCGGAAGGGATATCAACCGCCACAATCGGCGCAGGATGGGAATTAGCGTGGTCGATTAACTGGCTAATGGATTCGCGGGGCGCTTGCCGCAAACCGGTACCGAGCAGCGCATCAACAATCAGATCTACCGATTCGGGCCAGACAATATTCGAAGCATGGATCTCGCCACCCGCGTTTAACCATGCTTCGCGTGCCAGCGCGGCCTCTTCCGGCAACGGTTTGTCGCTCTCCTGGGCCAACAACGTGACCTCAATGCCGACCGCTTTGGCCAGTCGCGCGACCACGTAGCCATCGCCGCCGTTATTACCATGACCGCACAGCACCAGCCAGTGGCGGGCGTCAGGATACGCCGAACGACACACCTGGAATGCGGCCTCGCCAGCGCGAAGCATCAGCTCATAGAGTGTGAGCCCCAGCACATCTGCCGCCTCGCGTTCTCCGCGGCGGATATCGTCGGCGTGCCAGACGGTGTGTGGTATACTTACGGGGTTTTTCTTCATTGTATGGTCCGTCATGTCAGAGCCCCTCGATCTCAATCAGTTAGCGCAAAAAATTAAACAGTGGGGGCTGGAACTGGGCTTTCAGCAGGTAGGTATTACCGATACCGATCTCAGCGAGTCCGAGCCCAAACTGCAAGCATGGCTGGACAAACAATACCACGGCGAAATGGACTGGATGGCACGTCACGGTATGCTGCGCGCTCGCCCTCATGAGTTATTGCCCGGTACGCTGCGCGTGATCAGCGTGCGGATGAATTACCTTCCTGCTAACGCCGCATTTGCCAGCACGCTGAAAAACCCCAAACTCGGCTATGTTAGCCGTTATGCGCTGGGCCGTGACTATCACAAACTTCTGCGCAACCGACTCAAAAAGCTGGGCGAGATGATTCAGCAACATTGTGTTTCGCTGAATTTTAGACCGTTTGTCGATTCTGCGCCTATTCTCGAGCGCCCGTTAGCTGAAAAAGCTGGGCTCGGCTGGACAGGTAAGCACTCACTTATCCTCAATCGCGAGGCCGGTTCGTTCTTCTTTTTAGGCGAATTGCTGGTCGATATTCCGCTGCCCGTGGATCAACCAGTCGAGGAAGGATGCGGCAAATGCGTGGCCTGTATGACGATTTGCCCGACCGGTGCCATCGTCGAGCCATATACCGTCGATGCTCGCCGCTGTATCTCTTATCTCACCATCGAACTTGAAGGGGCGATCCCGGAAGAGTTGCGACCGTTAATGGGAAACCGTATTTACGGTTGCGATGACTGCCAGCTTATCTGCCCGTGGAATCGCTATTCACAACTCACCACAGAAGAGGATTTCAGCCCGCGTAAGCCGCTACACGCACCGGAACTCATTGAGTTATTCGCCTGGAGCGAAGAGAAGTTTTTAAAAGTCACGGAAGGATCGGCGATTCGTCGTATTGGTCACCTGCGTTGGCTGCGTAATATCGCCGTAGCATTAGGCAATGCCCCTTGGGATGAAACGATTTTGACAGCGCTGGAAAGTCGTAAAGGTGAGCACCCACTTCTCGATGAGCACATAGCGTGGGCGATTGCGCAGCAAATAGAGAGACGAAATGCGTGCATAGTCGAAGTGCAATTGCCGAAAAAACAGCGTCTGGTTCGGGTGATTGAAAAAGGGTTACCGCGTGACGCCTGATTCATCCACAGCTTGTGAATAAAAATAAAAACGCATTGCAATTCAAGACGAATAAAATCGTCAAGTGATCGACTCGACAAAACGGAATCTTAATTTTTAACTTATCTATCAATAGGTTAAAAAAATACTATTCACCGTGCGAAGTTTCTTTGAAATTAAGATTACAGCCTGAGGCTGTGGATAACTCTGTTTACAAGAGTTTGTCAGAGACAACAAAAACCAGCAATAACGCATCGCGTCGCTGTGGATATTTTATTGAGAGAAGAATTTGGAGCGGGAAACGAGACTCGAACTCGCGACCCCGACCTTGGCAAGGTCGTGCTCTACCAACTGAGCTATTCCCGCATTCATCAAGCAATCAGTTAATCACTTGATTTTATTATCGTCTGGCAATCAGTGCCGCCGTTCGATGCGTTGCATTCTACTTACCTGGCGCGATGAGTCAACGATATTTTTCACCACTTTTGATCGTTTGCTGAAAATTGCGCCGAAACGATCACTGATCAAGCAAATCTGCACGCGCAGCGCTCAAATATTGCAACATTGACCACAGAGTCAGTACCGCAGCCACAAAGAAAAGTGCAATACCGGCGTACTCAACCCAAATGTTCGGACGCCACAGCAGCCAGGCCAACGCCACCATCTGGGCAGTGGTTTTCACTTTCCCAATCCAGGAGACAGCCACGCTACTGCGTTTACCCAACTCCGCCATCCATTCGCGTAGCGCAGAAATAATAATTTCACGGGCGATCATCGTTGCCGCCGGTAAGGTCACCCACCAGCTGTGATAATGCTCGGTTACCAGCACCATGGCGATAGCCACGAGAACTTTATCTGCGACAGGGTCAAGGAAAGCACCAAACCGGGTACTCTGGTTCCAGCGGCGTGCCAGAAAACCATCGAACCAGTCAGTCACCGCCGCGACGCAGAAAATGAGCGCGGCGGCAAACGGCGACCAGGTGACAGGCAGATAAAAGACCAATACAAAGAATGGGATAAGGATGACACGGAACAGTGTAAGCAACGTAGGGATATTAAATTGCATAATGACGGGTAACTATCTGTTGTCAGTAAGATTACCCCTATGTTGCTACAGAGACATCAATGTTTCAACGACCAGAAGATCTTTTCTGCCAGACCTTGCGAAATACCCGGCACTTTTGCAATTTCCTCGACGCTGGCGTTACGTAAACCTTGCAAACCGCCCATATATTTCAACAACATTTGCCGACGTTTTGGCCCGACGCCTTCAATGGTTTCCAGGGAACTGGTATTTTTGACCTTCGCCCGTTTTTTACGGTGCCCGCCAATCGCGTGATCGTGTGATTCATCGCGAATATGCTGGATAACATGCAGCGCGGGAGAATCTGGCGGCAAACTAAATCCCTCACCTTCCGGCTCAAAGAACAGCGTTTCCAGTCCAGCCTTACGATCTGCTCCTTTGGCAACGCCAAGTAGCAGCGGATGATTTTTATCCCATGAGACATCCAGTTCGGCGAAGACATTTTTCGCCTGCGCAAGCTGGCCTTTGCCGCCGTCGATAAGGATCACATCCGGGATCTTACTGTCGTCAATGGCTTTACCATAACGCCGACGCAGCACCTGATTCATCGCCGCATAATCATCGCCCGGCGTGATGCCTGTAATGTTATAGCGCCGATACTCCGCACGCAGCGGGCCGTTAGCATCAAACACCACACAGGAAGCGACGGTTTGTTCGCCCATGGTATGGCTGATGTCAAAGCACTCCATCCGCTTCACTTCCGGCAATTTCAACACGCTGGCAAGCGCGGTCAGTCGCTGGTGAACGGTAGATTGCTGCGAAAGTTTGCTGGTTAAGGCCGTCGCCGCATTGGTGCGCGCGAGTTTCAGATAACGCGCCCTATCGCCGCGAGGTTTGGTTTGAACATTAATCTTGCGTCCCGCCAGTTCTGAAAGGGAATCGGCGAGCAGCGTTTTATCGCTAAGATTAAAATCGAGCAGGATCTCACCCGGTAAGGTGCGCATCTGGCTGCCTTGTAAATAGAACTGACCTACGAAGGTTTCTACCACCTCGCTCAGTTCCGTACCGCCAGGCACTTTCGGGAAATAGCTGCGGCTGCCGAGCACTTTGCCCTGACGAATGAACAATACGTGGACACAAGCCATGCCCGCATCGAACGCCACACCAATAACGTCGAGGTCGTCGCCGGTATTGGAAACGAATTGTTTTTCGGTGACGCGTCGCACCGCCTGAATTTGGTCGCGAATACGTGCCGCTTCTTCAAACTCCAGATTCTGGCTGGCAGTTTCCATACGGCTAATCAGTTGCGTAAGCACCTGATCATCTTTGCCAGACAAAAACAGGCGCACATACTCGACCTGCTGAGCGTATTCTTCTTCACTCACCAGTCCTTCAACGCACGGTCCCAGACAGCGCCCTATCTGATATTGCAGACACGGACGCGAGCGATTGCGATAAACACTATTTTCGCACTGGCGAATGGGGAAAATCTTTTGCAGTAGCGCCAGTGTTTCACGTACGGCATAGCCATTCGGGAACGGGCCGAAATATTCACCTTTGGCATGCTTCGCACCACGATGCATCGCCAGACGCGGGTGGGTATCGCCACTCAGGAAGATAAAAGGATAAGATTTATCATCGCGTAGCAAAACGTTGTAACGCGGCTGATAGAGTTTGATGTAGTTGTGTTCCAGCAACAGCGCTTCGGTTTCTGTATGAGTAACCGTTACATCAATTTGCTGGATCTGGGCGACCAGCGCTTCGGTTTTGCGCGAAGCGAGGTTGCTACGGAAATAGCTGGAAAGCCGTTTTTTCAGGTCTTTCGCTTTGCCGACATAGATAACCGTACCACCAGCATCGTACATGCGATAAACGCCTGGCTGGCTGGTTACGGTTTTTAAAAACGCTTTTGCGTCAAACTGATCACTCACTGACTTGATAATGTCTCCGCATTACACAGACCATGGCGAATTGCCAGGTGAGTCAGCTCAACATCGCCATGAATGTTTAGTTTACTGAACATACGATAGCGGTAGCTGTTCACCGTTTTCGGACTGAGATTGAGCTGTTCTGAGATCTCATTGACCTTCTGGCCCTTGGTGATCATCAGCATAATCTGCAATTCACGTTCAGACAAACTGGCAAATGGGCTTTCTGTTTTTTCTGGTTCGATCTGGCTTAACGCCATTTGTTGAGCGATGTCAGAAGCAATGTAACGCTGCCCTGAATAGACAGAACGAATCGCACTCACGACTTCCTGCGGAGCCGCGCCTTTGCTGAGGTAGCCCGCAGCACCGGCCTGCATGACTTTCGCTGGTAAAGGGTTTTCTGTATGGACGGTAAGCATGATGATTTTGACATCAGCTGTGGAACGCGCGATTTTACGCGTCGCCTCAAGACCGCCAATGCCCGGCATACTCATGTCCATTAGCACCACGTCAACGGCATTTGTCCGGCACCACTTAACGGCGTCTTCACCGCACGATGCCTCACCGACGACTTTTATACCCTTTATATCTTCCAGAATGCGTCGTATCCCTGCGCGCACCAGTTCGTGGTCATCAACAAGTAGAACGTTGATCAAAGGAATATCTCCAGAAATAGGGATAACGCTACTGATAGTTAGTCATTCGTATATTAGCGGTTTTTATTGCAACTTTGAAACGTTAAAAATGGTGGGTATTCGATTTTTCTCTCGTTTTTGTCAATTCGATTGTCCACAGTTATGGTCACGCCCGTCACCAACGGCTTACCGGATCGTTTCACAGTAAGCCCTGCGACGAAATGTGACAAAAATTACCTTTATTCAGCAAAAATGAAAATCAGCCCGCTGAATATGTAACATTAATTAACCCGAACAATACGGGCAAAAAACATTCATGATAAAAATATTTATTGGTCATTATATTAACGTATTTTATAGCACTGCCGATATCACGCTCAAAAAACAACCACTGCTATTTTTAGCAAAGCTTATGGTATACTCCGCCGCCTTAACATTTTTCACCGCAAATTTTCATTGCAACATGACGAGGAAAATAAATGAGTACGCCTGATTTTTCTACTGCCGAGAATAATCAAGAACTGGCAAATGAAGTCTCCTGCCTGAAAGCGATGCTGACGCTGATGCTGCAGGCGATGGGACAAGCTGACGCGGGCCGCGTGATGTTAAAGATGGAAAAACAGCTTGCGCTGATCGAAGACGAAACCCAGGCTGCAGTATTTTCCAAAACGGTTAAGCAAATTAAACAAGCCTACCGTCAGTAATATAAAACCGGCTGATAGCGTGCCTTTCAGCCGGTTTTTGCATCTGGCACGCAGGACAGAAAAGAGATCAAATTAAGCCAGTAGCGGCCGCGTAACAGGCAACCTGGGTCTTATTCGGTGCATTGATTTTTTTCTGCATGTTTTTCTGATGGAAATTGACCGTATTCTCAGAGATTGACAAAATCATCGCTATCTCTGCTGATGTCTTCCCTTCCGCCGTCCATTTCAAAATTTCTTTTTCGCGCTTGCTGAAATTCATCTCTGGCGTCATCACTATTTCATCATTTAAACGCATCAGAGCCATCAGACTTTCGCGCACCAGTAACTGCATTTTTAATTGCAGTTCATCACTAAGAATGGGTATTTCGCGCGCGCTGCTACGGGAAAAGGACAAAAAGCCCAGCGCCCGGTTTGGCAGCATTAAATACTGAGTGACACCGCGGCGTAAACCATGTGCGCGCGCGGCTTCCCATAACGGCTGTGCTTCGCTGAATAAGTCATCATTCCACATTAAATGGCCCTGACTAAAGTTTTCAGGGTTCAGCACCGGATCAATTGCGAGAAAAGTTAATCCACCACCATAACTAACCCACGCCTCAGGGTAATTGGTGTAGAAAGCCACTTTAGGTCGCGTGAATGGTACCGGGTGGCGAACACATAACGAATAGTAATCGTACTCTAGCTGCTGAGCCTGAAGCTCTATTTCATGGTAGACCTCTTCTGCGGCCTCCATCCTCTGAAAACGCAACAGCATCGTGCGACGCCAGCTGAAAAAATCCGTATCCTGCATAGTAAACCGCAACGCCCCTGAGAGTGAGTATCATTTATAATGATAATTCAAACTATCACATAAATAAGATTTATATATAATTTATATTATTCAGGCAATGAATTACTTTTGCAAGCCATCGCATTCTCTTATGTTATTAATGAGTTATGCTGATTTGTTAAGCAGTTTTATCACGCTTGAAATGGCGTCCCGCCCCGACAGGTGAATCGTCGGGGCTGATTTTTTCTTATTATTGCAGCAGAAACTGGCGGGTGCGAGGCTGCTGGGGATCGGCAAATAACGCTTTTGCTGCCCCCTGCTCGACTATCCGCCCCTGGTCCATAAAAATCGCCCGGTCCGCAACATCCCGGGCAAAGCTCATTTCGTGCGTCACAATCACCATCGTGCGCTTTTCCTGCGCCAGCTGACGGATGGTGTTCAGGACTTCGCCCACCAGCTCTGGATCCAGCGCCGACGTTGGCTCGTCAAACAAAATCACCTCAGGACGCATTGCCAGCGCACGTGCAATCGCAACACGTTGCTGTTGACCGCCAGACAAACGACGTGGATAGCTGGTTTCTTTACCGGCCAGCCCAACTTTCGCCAACAGCTCGCGAGCGCGCGCCGTGGCCTCTTCTTTCGGTTCGCCTTTGACGATCACCGGCCCTTCAATAATGTTTTCCAGCACCGTACGATGCGGAAACAAATTAAAGTTCTGGAAGACAAACCCGACGTGCTGACGCAACTGGCGAATCAGCGATTTTTGCTGACTTAATGAACGTGCAGTATCAATAGTGATATCGCCAACGGTGATCGTTCCCGCTTCCGGTTGTTCCAGCAGATTTATGCTGCGTAGCAACGTGGTTTTGCCGGAACCACTCGGACCGATAATTGCCACCACTTCGCCAGGCTTTACCTCAAGGTCGATACCGTGCAGCACCGTCTGACCGTGAAATTTTTTCACCAGGTTCTTAACTTCAATGGCACTCATTTTGGTTCTCTCTCCTGGCGATTAAGTTGATTCTCAAAATGGTTCTGCAACGTCGATAACACAGTCGCCATGATCCAGTAGATGAGCGAAGCCGCCAGATACATGGTGAACACCTCCAGCGTGCGCGAGGTAATCAACTGCGCCTGACGGAACAGCTCCGGCACCTGAATTGTCGCGGCCAGCGACGTATCTTTTACCAGGCTGATAAAGCTGTTCGACAGCGGCGGCAACGCCACACGCGCCGCCTGTGGCAAAATCGCGCGACGCATGGTCTGCCACGGCGTCATACCAATAC
>OGGS01001000.1_pt1 | contig 22730 bp, 19 predicted proteins | sample 1571281 | NCBI WGS metagenome assembly OGGS01 (sample SAMEA2582042, study PRJEB24529) | metagenome | biome: Human gut stool | place: China | collected 2011 | reverse complement strand
CAATATCAACACCAAGTGACTGGTATCTCTGCTTTGCAGCATCTCCGACAATTGCACCCCAGGTACAGTCATCAAGCTGCAGATTACGGCATCCTGCTTCATAGAACTGTTTGATCACATCCTGATATGCCTTACCGATATCCTCGATCAATTCATCATCTGTCGCATAAAATTTTCTTGTCTGCTCAATGTTCTGTGGAACGATCATCTGCTGATACATCTGCGCCGGTGCCGGAATGGTATACTTTGCAACGGTCTGTTCATCTTCAAACTGCTTTAAGAATTTGAAATACTCTACAAACGGATGCACCTTTGCTTTTACCTTTCCCACCAGATAAGTAGCCTCAAGGTCTGCCATCTCTCCGTTAAACTGTATGCCGCCACCATCTTTTTCATGAGTAACTCCTTCAAATCCCCACATAAAATCCAGATGCCAGAATTTTCTTCTGAATTCCCCATCTGTAATCGCATGGTATCCTGCTACTTTCTGCTTTGCAACGATCTCTGTCACGCACGCATCCGTCACGCGGTCGAGTTCTTCCTGTGTGATTGTTCCTTCTTCAAACGCTTTTTTTGCTGCTTTAAGCTTTTCTGGTCTTAAAAAGCTTCCTACAAAATCATAGCGAAATGGTGTCTTTAATGTACTCATATATTGATAACCTCCTGTGTTTTTCTGTTCGTTTTCTAGGGTTATCCTACCATGTCACTATGACTTTGTATAATACATTTCTTTTGTGGTTAGTCATAGTTTGAAGCTATATCCAGTTATGACAAACATATTTAAATGTAGTACTATTTTATTTATACAACTCACTTAAATCAATCAATATACGCTCTTTTTCCTGGTCACAGGTATATCACTTTAAATAGGAAAAACAAATAATTTTATTTAAAATAAATACCAGCCGGTTGCAAACGGCTGGCTTTTGGGAAGTTTAGTTTTTGAAAAAATGTTTAAAAAAAGGGATAGTGAGTGCTATTTCGTTCCCACTCACATTCTTATAATAACATTAGTAAAGAAAATGTGCAAGACTACATTAGCCGACTGTTTTCATAAATGATTCCCTCTCTTTCTGAATCTTATTATATACGTTTGAGATGCGTGCTTTCTGCTCCGTAATTATTGTAGATTGTTCCTCGTCAGATAAATTGTCGATATCAGATAAATCCTCGTATGGAGAATCAAGACCAGCTTCGTATTTATCTAAAAGCTCATCTTTACTTGGGAATGGCTCAAAAAGATATTTATTTGATTCTTCTCTTTGCACTGAATAAATGCTTTCAATGTTATTAATAATGTCTTCAGCATCATGTTCAAAAAATTCTCTTGTTGTAATCATGTTGACTCTCTCCTTTACATTTTTATTATGAAATTAATTTTTGGAATAAAAATAACGTCTATTACTGTTATTGAAAAAAAAAAAATTATCATGTATAATACAAGCATAGAAAACTAAGAAAAAATATGAATGTGAACAATGTGGCTATATTTATGAACCAGCAGTAGGCAATCTAAACATAGATATCGCTCCCCAAATTACATTTGAGGATATTCCAGAGCACTGGGTATGCCCAATCTATGGATTTGGAAAAGATGTTTTTGTTCCTTTAGAAGGGTAAGCAGAAAATTTAGATGTGAAACTGACAGACACAAAAAGAATCCAAGAGAAAATAAAAAAGAAATGGAGACCAGATTATGACTTATGATTTAAATATTACTTTTGATGACAATTTAATAACAGGAAATAAAACAATTGATACACAGCATAAAGAATTGATTGAACGTATCCAGAACTTTGTAACTGCATGTCAAAATGGCGACAGCAAGCTAAAAGCAATCAAAATGCTGGATTATCTGGATGAGTATACTAACTTTCATTTCAAAGAAGAGGAAAAGCTTCAGGAAAATGCTGGTTATCCAGAGTATGAAAAACATCACGAAAAACATGAAGAGTTTAAAAAGACAATTCAGGAACTGCAAGAATACCTTCAGGATTATGAAGGACCAACAGAACAGTTTAGTGAACTTGTACAGAAAAATGTAATCGATTGGCTATTTGGACACATTAAAACATATGACCGCTCTGTAGCAGAATTTATCTTTATGAGAGAGAATCCAGACCGATACTAAAATAAAACAGGGAAAGCTTTCCATCATGATTCAGACAAAGTGGTGAATGTTCATATGATAGATAACACTTGAAAATACTATGTCAATGCTAAGAAAATTACAAATGAACAAGAAGCCTAATTAACAGGAATAGTTGGAAATGATATTTTGCAAGTTTTTAACAGCTAAATTTATGTTTTCAAAATTGACAAAAAATACAACCAGTTCGTAAAATAATACTTTTACGAACTGGTTGTATTTTTGGTCAATTTTGCAAACTGGAATTTAGCAATTTCTAATTTTTTTGATGTTTCGGTTCATTAAATGCCTGCCAAAGTGTTTATATAAAAATGCTTTTATTGCAGACATTTCTTGATGGTGTGCTTTTAGCAAGTCATCAGGCGAATCATAGACTCCAAAATCTTGATTAATTCCTTCACTCTGAATATATGTATTATTTCTATCAAAATCTATAATTGGATTTTTGAAGTCTTTTACGGCTACACCGTAACCACAAAATGCACCTTTACAATCACTATTTTTTTCCTGTACTTTTTGTAAATACTTTTTATCAAGAATAAACGCCTCTAACTCATACCATCTATCCTCAAAGTAAACTTCAACCCAACTATGAAATACATTTTGTGGTGCATTTTTATAGACAACCCCTGTCATTGCTCCCTTTTGTAATTTTTTATCAATGGTGAATCCATGTACCCTGCAAGGAATATTGCATGCCCTTAGTATTGCCATAAACAATGTTCCTTTTGTATTACATTGTCCATAACCATCTGCCAAAACCTTTGATGCAGGAACATTATCATCAATATTATATCCAAACAATATTTCATCCCTAACAAAATCATAAATCGATTTTAAGCGTTCAAATTCATTTATATTTTTCCATCCTCTTTCCCGAATTAACTGCTGTATGTTTGCGTTGGAATAATCTAACATTTTTGTTTCTTTTAAATATTTGTCCATAATGCACCTTCACAAATTGAAGTTGGTCAAAGTTGTTGGCGAAGATATTCCACAACATTTCCATTCATATCATAGAAACAGATGCTTCCTACATTGAGGGGCAGGACAATGGCGAAAGGCTTGCCGCTATCAATATCAATCACCTGAATGCAGTTGCCATCATCTACTTCAAGTCGAACAATATTTTGGGTATTCATTGAGATAAATGCCCTTTCGTTATTTCCCTCAACAACAAACTCTGCAATGTAATCATCAACCTCAACTATATCTCCACCACCACGGAAGAAATATCCAAAAGACAAGCCAGGGCGATTTACATAGACAGAAAAAGTGTGGTCTGTCTTGTCCTGTGGGTAAGAAATAAATGCAGCCATTGTGTCGGAAATGCTTCCATCAACAATCCAATCATCCAAAATTTTTTGAGATTGGCGAATGTCTGCTTCTAAACTGTTTGCGGTTTTACCAATGTCATTGTTTGCATAAAGGAAACCGAAAACCAACACACAAGCCAAAATAACACCCAAGAGGATTATGGGTAATTTCTTTTTCATAGAATCACACTCCTTTATCAAATTCCGAGTTGTTGAACTAAGCCGAGTATATCACACTCTTTCCGCAATTACTACCACACAAAAAAACTCCCATGCTCACATCGGAAGATGCTGTGCATGGGAGTTTTTGCTGCGCCTGTTACGGCGTATTGTTACTTATTGAAGGTCTCCTCGTTCAGCAGGCCCTCGCTCCTGGCAACGCAGATGCTGGCAACTGCATCACCCACCACGTTCAGGGAGGTGACCAGCATCTCGATGGGGCGGTTGATGGCCAGGATCAGGGAGTAGGCCAGCAGAGCGCCGTCGTTGACGAAGCCCATGCCGGACAGGATGGTGAACAGGATGACAGCACCAGCACCGGGAGCGGCGGGGGTGCCCACAGATGCCAGCAGGGCCAGCAGGGCGACCACGACCAGCTGGCCGGGGGTGACGGTGTAACCGGCACAGCCTGCAATGAACACGGTAGCAATGACCTGCATGATGGCGGTGCCGTCCATGTTGATGGTCATACCCAGCGGCAGGACGAAGGAAGCGATGCTCTCATCCACGCCGAACTCTTCCTCGCACACCTTGATGTTCAGGGGCAGGGTGGCGGCGCTGGAGGAGGTGGAGAAGCCGAACACTGCCACGTTGGCGATCTTTCGGATGAAGGTGAAGGGGTTCAGCTTGGCACCCAGTGCAATGACCAGCGGGTAGGCAATGACCAGGAAGACCAGCAGCAGAACCACCGTGACCACCACATAGACCAGCGCGGGCTTGAGGTAATCGATGCCGTAGATGGCGAAGGTACGGGTCAGCAGCACAAAGACTGCAAAGGGGGCAAAGTTGCTGACGATGAAGTTCAGGAACACGACCACCACATCGTTGACCTCGCCCAGCAGGCGGCGCAGGGTCGCGGTGCGGCTCTCGCCCAGGGTGTTCATGCTCAGGCCGATGGCCACTGCCAGGAACACGCTGGAAAGCACAGCGCCATTGCTGCCAAAGGCAGTGACGATGTTGGAGGGGATGATGTTCAGCACCACGTTCAGGGGGTTGGAACCGGTGGAACCGCTGGCTTCTGCCAGACCCTCGATGCGGGTGTTGAACAGGCCCATGGAGTAGGCGCCGTAGCCCACACAGCCTGCCAGCAGCAGCGCCAGGAAGGAGCACAGCAGGAACCAGAACAGGGTCTTTGCGGAAATGCGGCCCATGGTGCGGGTGTCTGCAATGCTGCCGATGGCCAGCGAAATGGAGGTAAAGACCATGGGGATGATCACCAGCTGCAGCGCCTTGATGAAGAGCTGGCCGATGATGTAGAAGATGCCAAAGGCTCGCTCAGCGCCCTCGGCGGTGATATCCTGGAACAGCAGGTTGTTGATGGTGGTCCAGGTCTCTGCCTGACCGCTGGCGTTCAGATGCTCCCGCAGGAACATAAAGGCCAGACCGGCCACCAGGCCGCAGACCAGAGAGATTGCCATGCGTTTTGCAAGGGATAATTCGTGTTTCTTTTTTGTTTCCATATACTTTTCCTCTCACAGTACCGGTTTTTGGCTCACACTTTGTCTACTCTAGCACAGCTTCCCCTGCAATGCAAGAGAAAACCGCGCAAAATACAGCTTTTTTGCAAATAAGTACGACTTTTTCACCGCAAAAATCCCCCGAAAGCTCTCTGCCTCCGGGGGATCTTCTCACTTATTTCTTGAACTTGAACACCGGCGCGCCAGCAGCAGCATCGCCGTCCGCAACAACACTGATCTCCGGCAAGTCATCACTGTTGGTCACGATGAGAGCCGTTGCAGTGGGGTGGCCTGCAGCACGGATGGCTTCCAGATCCACCTTCAGCAGCGGGGTGCCGGCCTTGACCTTGGCCCCTTCTTTGGTCAGGGAGGTAAAGCCCTGTCCTTTCATCTCCACCGTGTCCATGCCGACATGGATCAGCAGCTCAATGCCGTCATCGCTCATCATACCAACGGCGTGCAGGCTTTCGGGCACCTGCGTAACGGTGCCGTCAAAGGGAGCATAAACGGTGTCGCCGGTGGGCTCCACGCCGCAGCCGGGGCCCAGGATCGCAGAGGCAAAGGTCTCGTCGGGCAGCTGCTCCAGCGGGATCACCTTGCCGTCAATGGGAAGCATGACCGTCATCTTCTGGCCGGAAAATTTCGTCTCGGATGCGGCCTTGCCGCCAAAAAGCTTGTCAAAAAAGCCCATAATATAAACCATCCTTCCACGGTGCACAAAGTGCAGCCTTTATCCAGTTAAGAATAGCATATCCGCGCGGGAAATACAATCTGCATCCTGCACAAAGAGACGCTCCGCCATTTGGCAGGTGTGCCCTTACATCAGCTCCAGCAGCTGCTCCACCTCTTCCATCCGGGTGGCCCAGCTGGTGGCAATGCGGACAACGGTGTGGGTATCATCGTACTTCTCCCAGAAGCCGAACTTGGCCTTGCCTTCCAGCGCGGCCAGCTGCTCGTTGGACAACACGATGAACACCTGATTCGTGGGCGAATCCATGAAGAACGAATAGCCCTTTTCGGCCAGTCCCTTCTTGAGCACGGCGGCGGTCTCAATGGCATTTTTGCTGATGGTCTGGTACAGGTCATCGGTGAACAGCACATCGAACTGGATGCCCAGCAGACGGCCCTTTGCCAGCAGAGCGCCCTGCTGCTTGACCATGGTCATAAAGTGAGCCGGTGCGCCGTGGGGGAACACAACTGCCTCGCCGCAGAGCGCACCCACTTTGGTGCCGCCAATGTAGAACACATCGGTCAGGCGGGCCACATCGGCCAGCGTCACATCGGTGCCCTCGGCGGCCAGACCATAGCCCAGACGGGCACCGTCCATAAACAGCGGCATGTGGTACTTATGGCAGACAGCGGACAGCGCTTCCAGCTCTGCCTTGGTGTACAGGGTGCCGTACTCCGACGGGTGGGAGATGTACACCATGCCCGGGAACACGAGGTGGTCCATATTGCCATCGGCATAGAAGGTCCTGCACCAGTCCTCAACGGTCCCGGCATCCAGCTTGCCGTTGGTGTGCGGCAGGCCGATGACCTTGTGGCCCGTGAACTCGATGGCACCAGCCTCGTGAGCGGCCACATGGCCGGTGGATGCGGCCAGCACACCCTCCCAGCGGCGCAGCATCGATGCAATGACGATGGCGTTGCTCTGGGTGCCGCCCGAAATGAACCAGACATCGGCATCCGGTGCGCCGCACGCCGCGCGGATCTTCCCCCGCGCGCTGGCGCAATAGGGATCGGTGCCGTAGCCGGAGACCTTTTCAAAGTTGGTCTCCACCAGCTTCTGTAAGATCGCCGGATGTGCACCCTCGCAGTAATCGTTTTCAAAATACAGCATATACTTTCCCTCGCTCTGCATTTGCATTCAGGATAAACCTATTATCTGCTTTTTGCGCAGGGTTGTCAATGTGAAACCCCCGCATAGGCGGGGAAAAGTAGCCTGCACCGACCAGACCATTCAGCCAGATGGGATCACCCCCGCATGGGCGGGGAAAAGCCTTTTCTGTTTTACGGCGGCAGTTCCGATTCAGGATCACCCCCGCGTGGGCGGGGAAAAGCCCATGGCTGCGGCCTGCTGCTCGGCGGGGATAGGATCACCCCCGCGTGGGCGGGGAAAAGGTTGACCCGACCGGCAATGACTGGTACACCCTGGGATCACCCCCGCGTAGGCGGGGAAAAGGGCAGCTATCGGTGGGTCATCAAATCCGTGAAAGGATCACCCCCGCACAAGCGGGGAAAAGTTGATGTACTTTTTGGGGGACTGGTCGATGGCAGGATCACCCCCGCGCAGGCGGGGAAAAGCTGGGAAGAATGGCGGTTGCGATTTCGGTGATAGGATCACCCCCGCGTGGGCGGGGAAAAGTCTTCACATGCTTCTGGCTGTCCCTGCGGGGTAGGATCACCCCCGCATGGGCGGGGAAAAGGCCTCCTTGCCGTCGAAGCTGGTGATACTGTCGGGATCACCCCCGCGTGGGCGGGGAAAAGGGTACGAAGAAGAAGAAAATATCCATGTTACAGGGATCACCCCCGCGTGGGCGGGGAAAAGCCCACCTCGAAGCTCCAGAGCGTGTACCGCAAGGGATCACCCCCGCATGGGCGGGGAAAAGTTGCCAATGCAAATCAAGCTTCCGTCCCTCATGGGATCACCCCCGCGTGGGCGGGGAAAAGGCCTGCCGGGCCTTGCGGTCGGCGGCGATCTTGGGATCACCCCCGCATAGGCGGGGAAAAGGGGACCGGGCAGATCGCGGTGCGGAGCATTGCGGGATCACCCCCGCACAGGCGGGGAAAAGGTGTTGCAGTTGCCGGTGTTCCAGTCGCCGGTGGGATCACCCCCGCGCAGGCGGGGAAAAGTCCGTCTTGCCCCACTCATTCAGCTGCTCGTAGGGATCACCCCCGCATGGGCGGGGAAAAGGAACCCTACTCAGTTTTCAGACTAAGCCAGCAGGGATCACCCCCGCATAGGCGGGGAAAAGTCAGCGTAATGCTCAGCATTCCGGCCCATATCGGGATCACCCCCGCGTGGGCGGGGAAAAGGGCGGCATCTCAGCCATGGTCTCCTCCCCTGTGGATGATGGTCATCAGGCCAAGGCCATAGGCCTTGCCCCGGCCAACGCCCTCGCACAGCAGGGCCTTGAAGGCCTCCGGGTCCGTCACCTGCAGAATGCCCTCGTAGGTCACAGCCAGCAGGGTAACGGGCCGGGTGCCGTTTTTCTTGAAGTGATAGGTCTGCTTCCGGGTCACTGCGAACGACCCCTCCGAGACGGCAAAGCCGTGCTTTGCGGCCTGCGCCCACAGCCATTCCTCCTGCTCCACCTCGAGATAGCAGGGTTTCAGGATGCCCCGGGCCGTATGGTCGGCAGTGTCTTTTTTGCTGCGGGTGGGGTTGGCAGTCAGGTGGAACTGCCAGCAGCTGCCCGCTGTCACCCGTTTCAGCAGCGGGTCATAGGGCCGGGTCTCCGGGGGCGCACCGGTGCCAAACTGCGCACACAGGGCGGTCAGGTCCGGCCGTTCCTCACTGAGCAGGAGCAGGTACAGTTTTTCTCCCAGCTGATCCAGCCGCCACAGCCTGCGGCGGCGCGCACCGGGAAAAGCGTTTTCCACCGCACCATGGAATTTCTGGGGCGAGATCAGCGCCACCATGGTCTCACGACGGGTCGGGTCAAGTTCTGCGCGGGATAGATACATGATTCCTCACCTCAATTCTGCCATTGCGTCATGTTCGGTCGCGCCGGGCATTTCCGGCGGGTTTGTGTTCCACTCCCGCACCGGGCGGAAGCCGTACTGCCGGTGGATGGGGCTGAACGACACCGCCAGATCACGCCGGGGCACGGCAGCAGCATCCGCCGGGTCCGCGTCTGCCACGATGTGCAAGGGGGCCCCATTCCTCTGTTTCACCAGCAGCGGTTCTGCCCGCAGGGTATCCAGCAGTTCCCCGGCCCGGATGCCAAGGCAGAGCGGCAGGGTGGGGGGGCAGGAACGCCGCCCCAGATACAGCGGGTAGACCGGATGTTTCAGGGCCGTTTCCAGCTCCTGTAACAGGGCAGTGTCCTCGCTTTCCAGCCCCACCAGAAAGACCGCATCCTGCAGGTAATGGCGGTAGGTCACATAGGGAGCCTTGCCTTTTTTCCGATCCTCTTCCCGGTTGGCGGTGTGGAAATCCACCAGCAGGCTGCCCTCCCGGTCAGCACGGACGGCAAAGTGCAGGCCGTTCAGCCGGGCAAGGCCTGCGGCATCGTCCCGGCGCAGGCCCAGAGCCGCTGCCAACAGGCCAATGACACCGCTTTTTGTGGGTTCCCGGTTCGTTTTGCGGGTCTCAAATTTGGAATCCGCACCCCACGATTGCAGGGGCGCGGCCAGCCGAAGCAACAGCGTTGCCATGGTCACACCTCATTTCCGGGCAGCTTCTCCTTTACGGCACGTTCCAGCGCGGTGAGCATCTGGTTCAGGGGCATGGCCGGGGCCAGCTCGTCCAGCCCGATGCCCACAGCAAAGCTCTGGGTCGGAGCATCCGCATAGCAGGCATACACCTGCTGCGCATACTGCTTCAGCGCCGTCTTGGAGGGTTCCGCATAGCCCTCTGGGCTCTTGCGCACCGGCTTTTCAAAGGCACCGCAGAGGTTCACAGGCTGATCTTCCCGCAGGGTGACATAGACAGCATCCGGCAGGGTGCGGTTGGCAAAGCTGTTCTGCTTTCCGGTGGGCATGGAGCGGATGAAAGCTTCGCCGAACACCCGGACAGCCTGGGCTGCCTTTTCAGCCCCCAGCAGGTGCGTCAGTTCCACCATGTTGACGGTAGCATAGCGATACAGGGTGGAAGAGTTGTACTCCACCGTGCCCAGATGGCCCGCGCCTGCCGAATCCTCCGGGGCACAGTCATCCACAGCGGTGAAGTAATCAAACTCGTTCTGCACGGCATGGGTGGAGATGCTGTGGGCCACCTGAGCGGCGGCATCGTAATTCAGGGAAGGATCGCTGGCGACCATCCGGCCAAACAGAGCCATATCCACCGAAGGGTTCTCCTTCAGGGCCTTTTTGTAGTCATCTTTCTCCTCGCAGTCCTCGGCGGCCAGCCGGGCCAGCGCCCGGGCCTGGGCCGTGCTCAAAAAGAGCAGGGCGGCGTTGTTGTCATCTTTCAGCTTGATGCCTGCATTTTCCAGTGCCTTTTTTGCATCCTTTTTCAGTCTGGCATCGTCCAGTTCAGGAGCCAGTGCGGCCAGTTCCCCGGCCACAAGGTCAGTTGCTTTCAGGGTACGTTTTCCGCTCTCGACCATGTCGGCCATTTCTTCGGCAAACATTTTGCGGATCGCGTGCTTCCACGCCTGAGAGGATACCCGGGCGCGGGTGGCACCGCCATAGACAGCCGTCTTGGGGCTGCCGGTATCGTCGCGGTTCACACAGCTGGGCGGCACCGTTTGCAGCACATGAAAATCAACATACAGACGCTTGGTATCCATTTCAATTCTCCTTTTCTTCGGTTTCAGGTGTGTCGGCATTCATCTGATAGAGGTCCCGGCCCCACTGCAGGCGGACATTGGCTGCCTGATCCGGGAGCTGGAACCGGTACAGCTCCACAGCCAGCCGGGGGTAATCCAGTTTCAGCTTCGGTTCATTTCCCCGGAACAGCTGCACCATCCCCCGGAGGTAGTGGGACACCTCGGGCATGGAATCCGCTGTGGCCAGTGCGTTGAACCGGCGCAGGACGCTGCTCTCGGTCCAGTCCTGCGCGGCAGCTGCGGAATTCTGGGCCAGCAGGCGCACCGCCCTGCCCAGCGTGCAGCCCTTTTCATTCATGGAAACGTTCTCTTCTCCCTGCTGGTGCAGGGCGTAGAGAGTCAGGGCAAGGTAGACCGCCCACTCGGCTTCCGATGGTTCCCGGCACTCTCCTGCCTCCGTTTCCCTGCCCCAGAGCTCTTTGGGTAGTTCCTGCAGGAAGCTGCCCCACAGCGCCGGCAGGTCGCCGGGCTGATGCCCAACGCCCCGGCGCAGCTCTGCCAGCCGGGCACGCCGCTGGGGTTTGGGCAGGCTCCACAGCCCGCTCAACTGTCCGGCCACATAATCATGGATCGCATCCGTTATCATGCTGTTCCTCCTTCTTTCTTCGGATAGAGCTTCCGCAGATTGTACAGGAAGCTGTTGTAGGCCTTGGGAGCCGTATACAGAACGGTTTTCTTTTCGTCCTTTTTACCGCCTGTTTTCACCTCGACCCTATGGCCCACAAAGGCGGCATTCCCGGCCCGCTCCACCATCTGGCGGCCCAGCTCTGCGGCCAGTTTGCGGACTTTCTCCTGCCATTCATCGGCTTTTTCGTCCAGCTTGTCCGTTTCGGGGTCAATGCTTTGCAGCCAAAGTCGGAACGGCTGGTCGATGGTAAAGTAGAACTGGGTGCGGGCGGATTCCGCGGTCGTATCGTTCTTATCTCCCGCCGCAAGGGAGAGCTCCCACGCAAGGCGGCCGACATATTGCGCGGCCTGCTCGCAGCGCCCGATCTCATCCCGGATGGGCACTGTCCAGCGCCGTCCCAGTTCTCCCAGCAACGCGGCCTGAAAGGTCAGGCTGTCGCTGAAAGAATCGTTCACGAAGAAATCCTTATCGCCATACTTCATGCCGCTGATGGCAAAGCGGATCAGCCGCTTGCGTTCCAGCGGACAGTCCGGGTCATTTTGAAGCATTTCCACCCAGCGGACAACGCCGGGCCTGCGGACGCTTTCCCCTTCCTCACAGAACACTGCCGGAAACTCCCGCCAGAACTGCTTGGCCGGGTCGTGACGGCTGGGTACAAAGGTGACCTGCCCGGTCTTTTTGCTCTTTTGGGCATCCGGGTCACGCCAGACGGTCATCTGTTCCGCAAATGCATTCTCTCTTGCAAAGAAATCGCCGCCCAGCAGGGTAAAGCCGGTCACGGTCTCCCCTTCCCGGTTGAGCAGAAGCCGCCGGGATTGCAGGGTCAGCAGCTGCGCAGGATTGTCCGGCAGGGCAATCTCTGTGCGCTCTGCACTGCGGGGCTCGTCCAGCTCCCAGCAGGGATGATTCTCCCCCCACAGTTCTACGCCATCCTTGAGCAGAGTGAGGTTCAGCATCAAAGTCTCGAACAGGTTGCTGCCCTGCGCCTGAATGTACCCCAGCTTTCCCAGCCAGCCAGCGCCCACCGAGGGCAGACCCTTGCCCTTGGGCTTTGCAGAGGTGTCATCGTAGCCATTCACACTCAGCAGCCAGCGGGCCGCTTGGGCATAAGTCAGGCCCTCCTTGCCCTCACCCGCATAGGACGAGAATAACCGCAGCTTGTTGCTGCTCTCGGAAAGCTCCCCGTTCAGCTTGGAAGCGGTGTATTCTGTGCCGATCTTCGCTTCCGGCACCTGCCAGAAGGGGCGTTCCGGGTGGAAAAGCCAGAAGCGGTCCCGCCACTGCTCCAGATAGGCCCGGATGGGCGCTTCCGGAAAATGCCCCAGCCGGTACAGCTCCTCCCAGCGGATCAGGGCATCGTCCGTTTCCTCAAAGGGGGCCGGAATACCGTTTTCATCCACCCGGGAAAACACCGTGTGCAGAACCGCCAACAGCAGCCGCAGCATGGCGGCATCCTGCGTGGGCAGTTCTCCGGCCAGGTCGCGGTATTCGTGGGCGTGCAGCAGGGCATCCGGCAGAGAAACTTCCTGCACAGTGTAATCCTGCCCGCGCACCCGCACCCAGCGTTCCTCCAGCAAATTATACTCAATTTGCTTCATTCTCTTCCTCCTTCCGGTAGGTCAGACCGTTTTCACGGTCGTATTGCAGCACCTGCCCGGCAAGCTGTGCGGTCAGGTGGTCATCCAGCAGTAAGATCAGTTCTCCCCGCAACAGCGGTGACTGCTGCCACAACCCAAACACTTCCCGGTTCCGGGCTTCCAGTGCATCGATGGTCTGTTCCACCGACCACCGCTTGCTGAAATATCCGGGCAGGCGCAGCTTCTGCCGTGCAATTTGAAGCGCCATCTCCGACTGAGGCGGCTCGTCCGTGGGCACGCAGGCACCGGGCTGCCCCGTTTCATCGGGCAGGAAGCGGACATTTCCCGCCGCATCCCGCATCAGGACCAGCACATCAACAGAAGGGTCACCGTCACGCACCGCTGCGCGGGCACCGTTGTCACTGACAGCACCCACATCATCCATCCAATTGTCCAGCGTATTCCGGGAAGGGCGCTTTCTGTGCTCTTCCGGCGGCAGAATGGTAAAGGTCTCTGCCTTGCTCATTTTGATTCGCTGGGCCTTTTCGTACTCTGCCCGGGCCGCAGTGCTCTGCGGGCTGGCGGGCAGAGGGTCGGGCTCCCAGCCATAGACATCCTGCACCAGCGGGGCAATGTCATCGGGCAGGGTAATGGCGGTGGGCAGGAGCTTGCGGGTGCGCCAGAGCAGCCATTCCCCGTAAACCGCCTTGCTGCCCTCGTCGAACTCCTCCGTCCCAGTGTCCAGCACGGCACAGCGGGCCTGCGCCACCGGCCGGGGACGAGCCCGCCCCTCGTGGCGGTGCAGTCGTCCGATGCGCTGTAAAAGCAGGTCCATGGGGCAGAGCTCTGTGACCAGAAAATCCAGATCGATATCAAGGGATTGCTCGAGCACCTGCGTGCCCACCACAATGAGCTTATCCCGCTGTTCCGGGGTGGAGTGCTTGCCGATGTGCTTCATCAACGCCTCTTCTTTGGCGGCACGGTCGGGCATGAGGAACTGAGCGTGGAATACCACCACCTCAAACTCCGGCAGTTCTGCCCGCAGACGGGCCGCAATGGCCTGCGCCTTTTTCACGGTATTGACGATCACGCCCGCACAGCCGCCCTCCCGCAAGGCACTGCGCAGAGTGTCGGTCAGCTGTTCCTCGGTCAGCGGGAATGTCTCCACTCTGCGTGGCTCGGTTTCCAGCGGGATAGTCGTCTGCTCCACCTTCTCGCCATCCGTCCAGGTCAGCAGCGGATAGCCCCGGCAGGTCTGCCATAAGCCGTCCGGGGCGGTTCTTCCATTCAGGTAGGCCCTGACCAGCTCGACCCGGCGCTTGGCGGGCAGGGTAGCGGAAAGCAGGATCACCGGCACTTTGTACCGGCCCAGCCAGGTCAGCGCCCGGTCAAGATAGCAGTTCATGTAAGCGTCATAGGCGTGGCACTCGTCAATGACCGCCACTTTGCCCGCAAGGCCAAGGTGGCGCAGCATCACATGTTTTTGCTGTAATGCCGCCATCAGCAGCTGATCCACCGTGCCGATGACAAAATCAGCCAGCAGCCCCTGCTTATTGCCGCGAAACCACTGATGCACCATCACCCGGCTCTCCGGGTCAGCATCGGGGTCCGCTTCCAGATCCTCCTCCACCCGCACCGTGTCCTGCTGCAATCGGAGGTAGGCCTCGTTCAGTTCGGCCATGCCGTGGGCCAGCTTGATGGAGTGCTCCAACCCATCCGGCTGCTTTTCGGCCCATGCCAGCAGCCGCCCAAAGATGCCGTTGGCGGTGGCCTGGGTGGGCAGACCAAAGAAGATGCCGCCCTCACCGCCGTGCTTGGCTAAAATCTCTGCCGCGCCCAGCGCGGCTTCCGTCTTGCCCACGCCCATCTGTGCTTCCAGAATGAACACCCCCGGTTCCTGGGCCTGGCTGACAGCTTCCAGCATGGCCCGCTGGACTTCGTTGGGCGGAAAGCCGAAGCGTTCCGCAAACGCCCCCGGTTCCGTCACATCCGACTGCACCTTCCACGGAGAGGTCAGGTCCAGCGCTTCCCACGCCCGATCGACACGGGCGGGATACAAGGTATCGCTGCCCACCTCCTCCACCGGAATGAGCAGAAAATACCGGGTATTGCTGGCGACCCAGTCCGCCATGATGAGCAGGCCGGTCAGCAAGATCTCAGCCGGGATGGTCAACTGCGGCAGCTCGTCCACGCTGGAAAAGCCGCTTTCCTGCAAGGCGTAGTCAAACAGTTCCCGCCAGCAGCTCTCCCAGAATTTCTGCTCGCCCTCGGGCCAATAGTTGGATTCCCAGCTGCCTTCTTCTTCCTCATCGCCCAGCTGGTCAAGTACGTCCTTCCCGGTTTGTGGCTTGCCGTGGTGTGCTCCTGCTACCGATGCAAGCCCATTGGGGCATTTCAGCCACCGCAAGATGGCCTCACTCGCCAACGCGTGACGTGAATACTTGCGGTTCTGTTCCCGGTAACTGAGCGTTGTGTATTTTTCCAAGCGCTGTCTGGGCTCCGGTAGTTGTGCCATGATAGGGTGCTGGAAATTTGTGGAAGCCTTTCCAAGATCATGGACCAACCCCAGAAAGCAGGCGGTCTGTGTCAGCAGGTCCTCATCCAATCCGATGTGCTGACGGACGCTTTCCGGCAGCCACCTCTGCACCAGATATACCATAATACCCGCCGTATCCCTCAGGTGCATCCAGAGCGGCAGCCAGAAACCGCTGTTCACCGGGTCTGTTTTGCCTGCAAACAGCCGCACTTCGTAGGGAATACCTCGTTGTTTCATCCTGTTCCACCTCCACTGCAGTCAGGAAAATCGCTTTTTCCGCATCATCGGGGTTCCTCTGAGGATAGAATAGCACGCAAAAAGTCCTATAAAGCGGATGTTTGCTGCTTTTTTCAGGTTTTTTCAGTTTTTTCGATGTTTGCCGTTTTTCGGCTATTACCCCCGCAAGGCGGGGAAAGTGTTGCTCCCTATCAAGCATTCGGAGCACATCCGCTGATGCAGATCACAGAGACATTACATATCAAGCATTATTCTAAATCTCTGTACACCAATATTACACCTTTTTTCCCAACTTTACAAGCGGATCCTTCAGATTCAGCAAATGACACAAAAACCGCCCCGATCTCCTGTTACGGAAACCGGGGCGGTTCACTTGCATTATTTGTGCTTTCTCAAGCCCTCACGCAATCACTTGCGGGGGTTTTTGATAACAGCCTGGGCGGGTGCCAAAATTACAGAGCGTTCGGTGTGGCGATACTACGTCATTTGTAGTTTTTCAGTGTATCTTAGCCCATCTCCGCAATGATCTTCTCCAAATTTTCTTCCTGCAAATAGAATTCCGGCAACTTTGCCTTGTCATATAGAACGAATGGGCGGCGTTTGCAAGGAGCAGTCATACACAAAACGCCCCCGGCTTCCTGTCATGGAAACCGGGGGCGCTGCGGTTTTATGGGAAACGCCTCAGGCGCTGCAAAGCCTCAGTGCAGCAGAGAGCTGACCCATGCCCGGGCGGCTGTCTTGGCCTGGAGCTTATTGTACATCTTCAGGGTGGTGTTGTACACCTTCTGGCTCATGGCATTGCTGGCGTTGGTGGCGGCAGCCTGCTTGGCCTCCAGCGTGTCGGCGGCGGCAACGGCGTCCTTCATATCGGCGTAGTCGGCCATGATCTCCTGCTGGAGCGCGGCGTAGCTGGCCTTGGCTGCAGCCTGATCCTTTGCGGTGACCTGATTGCCATTGCTGCCGTAGGTCAGCAGGTTGGAGAGGGCGTCACGCACGCCGTAGAAGGAGTCGGTCCAGTCGTCCGGGTAGGTGTAGTAGCGGCCCTTGGCATCCTGATACCAGACGCCCTCGGTGGGCTGCTCGTCGGAACGGGTGACCTTATGGACCGAGACCTTGTAGACATCTGCGGTGTCGGTGGTCAGCATCGGATAGTAAGGGACGAAGGCGTTGTACACGTCGTCGTCAAAAGCGGTCCACTCGGTAATGGCGGTGTTCAGATCGCCGGTGGCGCTCACCTGGAACAGATGAGTCTCCACATTGCCCGTCTTGCCGATGGGCTCGGTCTGAAAGAAGTGGATGGAATCCTCCACCGAGAACTTCTTGGTCAGCTGGATATTGGAGTAGACCGGGACGATGGCACCGTTCTCGCCGACGTTGCTGATGGCAAAGTCGGTCTCACTGTAGTTGTCCTTTGTAAAGGTGTCGGTGCCGTACAGGTAGTTCAGGCCGGCTGCCATGCGGTCCGATGCGATGTCGCCGTTGTAGGAGGCATCCAGGTCGATGACGTTGGCAGCGGCATCGCCCACAAAGGTACCGGCCTTCTGGGCCACGGAGATCAGGTTGGCAGAGGCCACCACATGGTCGGTGTCATCCAGATCGATCTTGCCCATAGCGGCGATGTTGGGCTGCATGAAGACCACGCTGGAGGAGAGCTTCAGGGCAAGGTAGGTGTGGCCCGTCAGGTTCTCCACGAACCAGGTCTCGTTCTGGTCGGCAATGAACACGCCGGAGCCGCCGGCTGCACCGGCGTTGTCGTAGATGGAGGTCAGCAGGGCAACACCCTCGCGGGCCGTGGAAGCTTCGCTCAGCAGCACCGTGGTGATCTCGGCTTCCTCAATGCCGTTGTCCACATAGGGGTCTACGCTCAGCACGGCGTCGGTGCCGTAGAGAGACTCGGTGGCAGAGACCATGACGCCCTTCTCGTTGGTGCCAGCCTCCTCATAGGGGGTGTGCTCGTGGGTGCTGTCGCAGTCCGGGCAGACACCCAGACCGTTGTCGTCCCGGCGGGCGGTGTAGCGGTAGCTGTCGTGGGTGAAGGTGTAGGTAAAGCCGTAGCAGCCCTCGTACACCTCGCCTGCGGTGTGCTTCCCGGCGGGGCTGATGTTGAACAGCTTGTTGTAATCGTTGGTGCCCAGATCCTCGATCCGGCCAAACATGGTGGTGCCATCCTCGGTGAGGTCGTTGCCGACATAGAGTGCCGTGCAGGCGAAGGCGGAAGGAACCACGGCAAGCGTCATCGCACAGGCGATGAAAGCCGCAGCAATTTTCTTCTTCAAAGACATAATAGTATCGATCCCTCTCTTGTTGATTGTCGGCATTTCGTCGGCAGGTGTTATAATACATCCATTTTAATGAAAATGCAAGTATTTTCCCGAAATTTTAGCATATATTCATTTTTATATGGTATATATTCATACTGCGTTTTTCATCTGCCCCTCCGTGAGCGCAAAAAACCGCCCCGGCTTCCTGTTACGGAAACCGGGGCGGTTCATTATGCTTTATTCGTGCTTTCTCAAGCCCTCACGCAATCACTTGCGGGGGTTCTTGATCGCAGCCTGGGCGGGTGCCAAAATTACAGGGCATTCGGAACAGTGTTCTGCCGTTTCTTTAACACGCTGTATCTCCAAAGAACGGCTTCACTGTACTAAGAGAAACTCCGTTACGCTTTGCTTTTTCCTGTTCATAAGTCACACGGGTAACTTCCTCAATAAAAGCTCGGACTTCCGGCGTTGCTGTTGACCATGTGACATTAAAGCGTCTGCAAATTTGATAAAATGTGCGATAAAATGTCTCTCGCTCTGCATCACGCTGAAAATATTCTTTTGCACTCATCAAACACACCTCATTTCAAGTAAGTTACAAAGATGTTCATTGCTGCCTCACCAGAAAGTTCATAACGCGGTGCTCCGCCAAAACTCGGCAATGGACAAGCTCCATAGTCCCGGACACAATGCTCTGCCAGCTCCGGAACTTTTGCCTCGAACGTAACCGTCCCGCCGCATTCATGGTCAATCGACAGCTTGATTCCGTACGCAATCAACACCCGGCCAATCCCCTGATACTTTTTAGAATGCCCGACAATTGTCGGATTGCTTTCCGGCTGGCTCTCAATGTAGGTAATATGGACCATCACGTCATTTTCCAATATTTCGTATGCAGCCAGCGCAACCAATTCGCCATTACTCGTCTTTAAGGCATACTTTTCAAAGGCATCATCCTGAATATAATCTGACAACCAGCTTGTTTGCCAGACGGGTTCTTTTTCAGTCTGTACCGCATCAGACTTTTTCATGCGCACGATTTTCACACTGATATTCTGACTGCCGTCTGTTTTTATAATAAATGGTACAAACTTTGCCATACAGACCTCTTTTCCTGAATAAAGCATTTTACAGTCTTATTATACTCAGTCGCTCTTAAATTTTCAACCAGTCACCGCCCCTCTCCATTTTCAAATATTTTTGTGTAAATATGTAAAATAAATATTGACAAATTTGAAAAATCGACGTATACTTGCATTAAAGGAGGCGATAGCCATGTATGACATGAATGATTTGTTTAATTCCCGTGATGTGGTAGGATGCAAGCTAAACCAAATCATTGGCAGTCACAAATATACCAAAAGCAATGTATGCACTGGTGCAGGTATCTCTCGCCCAACACTTGATAAACTCTTAAATGGCGAAGTAACCAACAAAACCAATTTTGAAAAGCACATTTCAAAGCTGCTTGCATTTCTTTCCCTCACGCCCAGTGAACTGATGGGTGGCATCGCCAACCCTTTCACTGACTCTAAAACGTTGCGTGATGCACTCCACCTCGATCTTCAACAATTGAGCCAACGATGTGGACTTTCCATTGATGAACTGCAAAAAATTGAAGCTGGCGAAGATGTTCCCCTCGCAGAACTGCGAGATGTCGCCTATTGCCTTGGAACCGGAGTAACTGGTGTACTGGGCGACGGTTATTTTCAAACTCCGGTCAGCAGCATGGATTACTTTGTCAAAAACGTTCCAACAACAATCCATTCTCCCGGTGGATTTTGGGGACACTTAGGCATCTTAGTCCAAGGTCAGCCAAAATATTTGTGGTTTCCGATAACGGCCTATACCCGGCAGCTAGTTTATAAAAATAGCACTGAAAAATATATGGCCATTCCTTGTATGGACAACTCTCTTTTGCTGATCAACTGCGATAAAATTGAAGAGCTGGTGCTTCTTGATGAGGCCTGCGACTCTCCTGTTGACATGGATTGGGACAGCACTGTAAGTGAGGGCGAAATTCCGGCGGTTGTGTATGAAGCGTTTGATGATTATATGACATACAAAGACGTCGGAGACACTCCTTCCCACTACGGTCTTTCCGCATTACTGGTAGGGGCCATCGACCACATTATTGATATTTGTAAAATCGATTCTGAAGCGTTCGCTTCTAAATTGGACGCCGCCACTATTATGTTCTCGAACGGTCGAGTTCAGCACCTCACTTTGTCTTGCGATGTCTCGGACTCTTTAGCCACTGCTGTGCAGCAAATTTATGAAATGGGCGAATTACTTGATAATAGCATTGTAACGATTGAGGCCTGCGATGAAGTCGAGACTCTGATCAACTTCAAGAACATATCAATGATTCAACTTCCACTTGCAAAAATTGAGTGCGACATTAAGAGCTCCCTGTCCGAGACAGATGAAGCGTAACTGGGAATCAATTCATTGGTAATCCACGATATAAAAACCGCCCCGGCTTCCATTGCGGAAACCGGGGCGGTTCGTTTGCTTTATTTGTGCTTTTTCAAGCGCTCACGCAATTACTTGCGGGGGTTCTTGATAGCAGCCTGTTCTGCACTTTATAAACAGAGAGCACAAGAAAGCACACATTTACGATATTTATTTTTTCAGGCATTCGATTTTTCGTCCACATTGTAATATTTTCAGGAAATAACACATTTTTGGCTTTGAAGTTTTTGGAACAAACTACAACGCATTTTTTCATCAATTTTCATATCCATTTTTTCTCAAAAATTGAACTTCAAAAAATTTCCATATCACAAAGAGGAGGTGTTTTTCCACATGAGCACACCCATACAGTTGAAAATCCGAGGTCACACCAAATGACGCTGGACTACTTTTATGGGCAGTCGGGCGAGTTGTTCTCCTACTTCCGCATCCCGAAAGCACTGTTCCAAGACCACCGTTTCCGGAAGATCTCCACCGATGCCCGGACACTGTACGGCATCCTGCTGGACCGCATGAGCCTGTCCACCAAGAACGGCTGGCTGGACGAGCAGGGACGGGTGTATATCATTTACACCGTCCGGGAAGTGCAGGAATCCCTCTGCTGTGCCGAACACAAGGCGGTCAAACTGTTCCGGGAGTTGGAGGACATCGACCTCATCGAGCGTAAACGCCGTGGTCTGGGTAGACCCAGCCTGATCTACGTCAAAGACTTTTCCTCTGGCTTGCCAAAAGCGCAAGTACAGAATTGCCCAAACAGCAATTCTGGTGCTGCTGAAAGCGCAATTCTGGAGCAGCCAAAACCACAAGCAAATAAGACTGATAAGAATAAAACAGAGTGGAACGATCCTGACCCTATCTATTCCGGGGGCATCCGGGAGCAGCTTGAGGATTATTTTTATCAGGCGTTAGAGGTGGAACTGCTGCTCCGGCTCTGCCCGGATGATGAGGACACCATCTATCAGATCGTAGACCTGCTTGTGGACACCTGTTCCACCAAACGCAAGATGTTGCGGATCGCCGGAGATGATAAGCCTGCCGAGGTGGTACGCAGTCGGCTGAAAAAGCTGAACGCTGACCACATCCGTTTCGTGCTGGGTTGTCTGGCAGAAAACACCGCCTCGGTGCGGAACATGAAGCAGTATCTGCTGGCAATGCTCTACAATGCGCCCACCACCATGAACCTCTACTATCAGAACAAGACGAACCACGACTTTGCGCGCGGTTCACCGAAAGCGGGGTGATGTTATCGCAAAGAAAGCTACGATTATCGCAGTCACCAATCAAAAAGGTGGTGTGGGGAAAAGCACCACCTGTGAGAATCTGGGCATTGGGCTGGCGATGGAGGGCAAGAAAGTCCTGTTGGTGGATACCGACCCGCAGGGGTCGCTGACCATCAGCATGGGCTGGCAGCAGCCCGATGAACTGCCCACCACCCTTTCCACCCTGATGCAGAAAGCCATGAACGACCAGCCCATCCAGCCCGGTGAGGGCATTCTGCACCATGCAGAGAGCGTTGACCTGATCCCGGCAAACATCGAACTGGCAGGGCTGGAAGTAGCCCTCGTGAACAGTATGAACCGGGAGAAGATGCTCAAGCAGGTGCTGGACAGTGCCAAACGGGAGTACGATTTTATTTTGCTGGACTGTATGCCCTCGTTGGGGATGCTGACCATTAACGCATTGGCGGCGGCAGACGCTGCTCTGATTCCTGTGCAGGCACAGTACCTGTCTGCAAAAGGCTTGGAGCAACTTTTGCAGACCGTGCAGAAGGTTCGGTGGCAGATCAACCCGAAGCTGAAAATCGAGGGAAAGCAGATCACTTTAGCTCTGACACTTTCTTCTATTTTGAAATCCTCGGTGACAATTATCACACAGAACCTATCATCGGTTTTGCTTGGGGTGATGACAAGCAGATTTATGCGTCTATAGATACTGACCTACTCAAATCAAAAGCCTTCCAAGCAGCTCTTTCTAAGGCTGTTAATATCTACGATTTCAAGCGTAGTAAGGTACTTTTGAGCCATCTAGGTATTGACTTGCCGACAGCTAATTTTGATGCACGTCTGGCCAAGTATTTGCTCTCAACCGTTGAGGACAATGAATTGTCAACCATTGCCCGTCTCTATACGGACCTACCGTTGGAAACAGATGAAGTGGTCTATGGCAAGGGAGCTAAGCGTGCGGTTCCTGAAAAAGAGGTCTTACTTAGCCACCTGGCTAAAAAAGTCAAGGTCCTTCAGGTCGCTAAACAGGTCATGCTAGAAAAGTTGGCTGAACACGGTCAATCAGAGCTTCTCTTTGACATGGAGTTACCACTGGCAAATGTGCTAGCTAAGATGGAAATCGCTGGTATCAAGGTCAAGGGACAAACCCTTAACGA
>OGGS01000995.1_pt1 | contig 22821 bp, 14 predicted proteins | sample 1571281 | NCBI WGS metagenome assembly OGGS01 (sample SAMEA2582042, study PRJEB24529) | metagenome | biome: Human gut stool | place: China | collected 2011 | reverse complement strand
GGCATGGGGGGTTGGTGACATAGCCCAGTACGGCGACTACGTGCTGCTGGCCTATACCCCCAAACATCTGGTGCAGGATGGTAACTACACCTCAAAAGCAGCAAGCACCCGTGCGAAGGCTTCCTATGGTACAGACTTGGACAACAACTTCTATTTGGTTTGCGCTCGCTTCCGACGACGGCGCCATCCTGCGTATCGGCGGCAGGGTGGTGGTTGATAACGACGGAGAACATCCTCTGCTCGAAAAGAGCGGACAGGTTGCGTTGTCTGCGGGCCTGCATCCGCTCGAACTGCGCTATTTCGATTACAACGGCGGCGAGATTCGTCTTGTCCTGCTCGGCGACGACGGTGCTCGCCACCCGCTCGATACCGACCTGCTCCGCCACGATCCGTGAGGATTGTATTTTCGGTTTAAAGTCGTGTGATTGTCAATGCGTGTGCGAATTGTTTGCAGGAAGCTAAAAAACAAGGGGTCGCAATATTTTGCAACCCCTTGTTCACAATAGTGGAGAATACGAGAGTCGAACTCGTGACCTCTTGCATGCCATGCAAGCGCTCTAGCCAACTGAGCTAATCCCCCAATGCAGGTGCAAAGATAATCGGATTTTTTTATTTCTGCAATTTACGCTCGGAAAAAATCGCCGAAAATGAATTTTTACCGCAAAATCCGCATCAGATCCGCATCCGGATCGTATCTGGACTGCGGGCAGAGCCGCTCTGGGCTGCATCAGGAGCGCATTCAGATGCGTTCATGACGGTATTCGGACCGCATACCGAGCCGCATCGACTGTGGCGGGACAGCTTCTGAACAGCATCTGAGCTGTAGCCGGCCTGTATACAGAGCTGCATTAACCGTAGCGAGACTGCATCCAAACCGCATCCAAATTGCATCCGATCTGTAGTCGGACTGCATGCAGAGCCGCATAGGGGAGTGCCTTGACGGCCCTCGCCGGATATGTCGCCGAATACGTCGCCGGCTCATCGTTGACGGTCCCCGGCTGTCGCCGGGGCATATGAAATCCCCGATTTTTGCGTTATTGAATAGAGCCGGGGCCTGAAGACGATTCGGAAAGCAAGGATCGGAACGGCTGTTGCACTGATGCTCGGCATCGCAGCTTCAGCCGGCAGCCTGCGGCGACTGAAAAACAGCATACTATGAAAGCAATCGAACTGACGACAACGGAATTCCAGACGCGGATTTATGACTTCCGAGCCAATCCGGAATGGAAATACGAGGGCGACCTGCCCGCCGTAATCGATTTTTACGCCCCGTGGTGCGGTTCCTGCAGGATGATGGGGCCGGTTATGGAGTCGCTGGCCGAAGAATATGCCGGGAAGGTCCGCATGTATAAGGTGAATGTGGACAAGGAAAAACGGCTTGCGGCGATATTCCGCGTGCGGAGCATTCCGACGTTCCTGTTTATTCCCATGTCCGGTGAACCGAAGCACGCCAACGGAGCCATGGAGATCGCCCAAATGCGCCGGATCATCGACACCACGCTTCTCGAACACTGAATCGGTCCACGGCCGCAAGGACATACGGTATGAAGACATGCTTCTTGCCTTTTATGACTTTGCGGAGGGGGCAGCAGCAGGCTGCGCCCGCTCTGCATAAAACCTCCGCCTTGTTGCGATGGATGCCGTTCGGACGCGGGACCTGTTCTTGCGAACGCTTCTCGAAGCCCTTTCACCCATATGCCTGCTGTCGGAACCAGCGTATGCGGCGCTTTGGTTGCCGGAAGCGGGAGATATGCCCTGAAATAAGAAACAGCCGGTCATGAGAACTGCACCCCAAAAGTTAGACAAAAAACTTTTGGGGTGTTATGTATAATCATTACGTGCGACAAGAGGTCGTGTAAGTAATTGTTTAACAATTAAATGAAGTAACAAATATCATTCAGATCAGATTAAACCTATTGTTCCGTCAATAGTAGCCTACGGTCACGTGCGTCGCTCAAAAGGCGGGGTGCGAAGCTGGCCGGACAAAGTAGCCCTTCCGCAAGGAGAAGCCCGAACCGCGAGGGAACGGCAACTGCTCTTAGCACAAAAGAGTCGGGGAGCGAGGCTGGGCGGTATGGTTAGCACAAGCGAACTGTTATAAGCGTCGTAATGTACGAACAAGCCAAAGTTGCTGAGAGGCTTGAACCAAAAGGTAACGCAGTCGGATAACCCTTTGTATTGTGGGGTTACACGGACAAAGCACTGCCGGCGCAACGGACAGAACCTAACCCGCTCATTTGTTACTTACGCGAAACTTGGTAAACCCGTATCTCTCCTGCCTTCGGGCAGGTAAGCCGACCGCAAGGAAAGCCGAATGAGGTGCGGGTATGGGAACGCAGAAAAAGCGAATGCCGTCCTGTAACGGGGCGGATAGGAGTTTCAACGTCACTCCGCCGCGAAAGCGGGCAGACTTCTGCGAGGTGACTCTTTACAAGAAACTATGTAGAACTTTCTAAAAGAAGGAATGCAAATGAACGAGATTAATTTATCGTGTGCGCCTGCTGACCGTAGGCAGTGGAACAACTGGACCGACATTGATTGGGCCGGATGCGAAGCTGCGGTTCAGAAGCTGCAAGGACGTATTGTAAAGGCTCAGAAAGAGGGTCGTCCGGGCAAGGTAAAAGCCCTGCAATGGACATTGACCCACTCGTTTTACGCCAAAGCGTTGGCGGTCAAACGAGTTACCTCTAACAAAGGTAAGAACACGGCGGGAGTGGATAAAGTTCTCTGGACTACTCCCAACGCAAAAATGGGTGCTGTCGCCGATCTGAAAAGACGTGACTACAACCCGCAACCGTTACGAAGGGTACATATCAAGAAGAGTAACGGCAAACTCCGTCCGTTAGGAATACCCACAATGAAAGACAGGGCCATGCAGGCATTATACCTCATGGCTCTGAACCCGGTAGCAGAAACTACCGCCGACAGACACTCTTACGGCTTCCGTAGGGAAAGGTGTACGGTCGATGCGATAGTACAATGCCATACGATACTTTCAAAAGAGGTATCTCCGCAATGGATACTCGAAGGGGACATCAAAGGTTGTTTCGACCACATCAGCCATCAATGGTTACTCGACTATATCCCTATGGATAAGGTCATGCTCCGTAAATGGCTGGAAAGTGGATTCGTATTCAACCGGCAACTGTTTCCCACCGAGGAAGGTGCGCCGCAGGGCGGTATCATATCGCCGACACTCGCGAATATGGCACTCGACGGCCTGCAAGCAATGCTTGCAGAGAATTTCAAACTGAGACGTACCAAAATGGGATATTTCAATCCTATGGTGAATCTGGTACGATATGCAGACGATTTTATAATTACCTGTTCCGACAGGGAAACACTGGAAACACTTGTCAGACCTGCAGTCAGTGAGTTTCTTCAAGCACGGGGGCTTACCCTATCAGAAGAAAAGACGAAGATTACTCATATCGACGAAGGATTTGATTTTCTGGGTTTCAATGTTAGGAAATATAAAGGTACGCTGCTTATCAAGCCGTCAAAGAAGAATGTTAAGGAATTCCTCGCCAAGATTAAAGCCATTATTCGTAAGAATCAGGCCATCAGGCAGGATAAACTTATCGGACTTCTGAACCCCGTCATAACCGGTTGGGGCAACTATTACAAGGGTTGCGTAGCCGCCAAAACCTTCAAGAACGCAGACGCACAGATCTTCTACAAACTGTGGGCGTGGGCATTACGCCGCCACCGCCACAAGGGTAAGAAGTGGGTTTACAACAGGTATTTTCTGTCGAAGAAAGGCCGGGCGTGGACATTCGGTACGATGCTGAAGAACAACGGGAAACCATTTCCGTACACACTGAAGTATCTATCCGATATTGATACGAAGACCAAGCCTATCAAAATCCGCAGCAAAGCCAACCCATTCGACCCGGAATGGCGACCATACTTTGAGATGCGTAACAGGATGAAAATGTTAAGCTCTCTCAAAGGCAAACAGGGCTTTCTCAGAATGTGGGAGAAACAAAATCAGCGTTGTCCGTTGTGCGGCGAGATAATCGACGCGGATAAAATCTGGACTATTGCGGAGTTATCCGACAAGTCCGGCAAATCCAAAATCATCGCCCATGACAGATGCAGTCGTACACTTACCCGTAAAATTAGAGCTTATGAGCCGGTTTCATAATAGAAACTTTGAGTTGCTTGAGCCGTATGATGCGAAAGTATCACGTACGGTTCTTAGAGGGGAAGGGAGCAGTAATGCTCCCGACCTACTCGACATTTTTCTGGACAATCCTGCCGAAACATTCCAGCAGTTCGAGAAACGTACCCGGAACCTGCAATCGCTGTCCCGGTATAGCCGCGCCAATCAGACGTAACGGAACGTATTATCCGGCGCTGGATCCGACGTTATCGGGAAGTCGGGTTATCTGGGTTGTCCTATAAAATTCGAGATGGTCCTTTTAAGGAATCTATTGTACGGGAAATCCGAGAAAAATATGTACCTTTCGAAGAGATTTCAGCCCGCTATGCCATAAGCGAAGCTTCTGTACGCCGCTGGGTAAAGGCGGTTCAAACGGAGGGTTACGCTATACTATACAAACCATCCAAACGCGGACGCCCACCAAAGATCATGGGTAGGCCTAAGAAGAAAGGTACACAAACGGAGTTGGAGAAATTGCAGGAAGAACTGGAATATCTACGCGCCGAGAATGCACTGTTAAAAAAAGAGAAAGCCTTAGTCGAAGAAAAGGAATCCCGACTACGCTCGATTGGGCAGAAGCCATCGAAGAACTAAGGCTCATTTATAAGCTTGATTATTTACTCAAGCTAAAGAAGATGGCTCGATCGACGTTCTATTATTACCGCAGCCGGTTCTTACAGGAAGACAAATATAAACACCTGCGAGGACGAATAGCAAACTTGTATCACCAGCACAAGGGACGTTATGGCTATCGACGTATAACCTTGAGTTTGCACAATGAGGGGATTACGATCAATCATAAGACCGTAGAGCGCTTAATGCGAGAGATGGGACTGAAATCACAAGTGCGAAAAGTACGTTATAGGTCTTATAAGGGCGAGGTGGGAAAAATAGCGCCGAATCTGTTGCAACGTAATTTTAAATCCGATGCTCCGAATCGCAAATGGGCGACCGACGTAACTCAAATTGCGATCGGAAATCAAAAGTGTTCTCTCTCTCCGATACTCGACATGTATAATGGTGAGATCATTACGTACACGGTATCTCAGCATCCGGATCTGCCGATGGTAATTTCAATGTTGAACAGGGCGTTCAAAAAAAATTGAAGACACACAAGGAATCATTTTGCATTCGGATCAGGGATGGCACTATCAACACGATTGTTATCGAAGATTACTCCAGGAAAAAGGTATAATGCAGAGCATGTCCCGAAAAGGAAATTGTCAGGATAATGCCATGATGGAAAACTTTTTCGGAATAGTAAAGTCGGAATTGCTATATTCGCAGAACTTTAAATCTATAGAGGAATTTTCGCGTGAATTGAAATATTACATCGAATATTATAATAACGACCGTATAAAAGTTAAACTAAAAGGAATGAGCCCCGTTAAATACAGAACTCATTCCTTACAAAACTAATTATTAATCTGTCCAACTTTCTGGGTGCAGTTCACATGCGACCGGCTGTTTCTTATTGAAATGTAACGAGTTTTCAGGGACAGCATCCTTACGGGATCGACGCCCTTTCGGGATTGACGCTCTCTCGAATCAATATCCTTCCGGAACAGGCTCCCCTCAGCATTAGCATCCTGCCGGATGTCGCTCTGTCCTTCGGGGGAGGGCCTTCGGACGCACTTTCTGCTGCGTCCCGCACGTGGTGCGGTCTTCCGTCCTCGCAGGCTTTCGTCCCGCTATTTTCCGTGGTTCGGTCTTCCGTCCGCGCACTCTTCCGTTACTCGATCTCCCAAGTCGCGCCCGAATGCAGCAACTCGTCCACCGAGTGGATTTTGCTCTGGGCTTTGACCTCCTCGACCTGCCGGGCGACCTCGCGGTCGTAGACCGTGGCGTCCTCGACGGCCCGGATTACTCCCAAGGCGACGGGGTAGTCGGGGTACTTCATCGCCGCCAGCATCGAGTGGAGCGTCGTGTCGCGCTGGTGGGCGTCGTGCGTCAGCACGTCGTCCAGCGTGTAGCCGTCCTCACCGACGGTTACGACCTTCAGCTTCATGTTCTCGAAGACGATGCCTTTCTGCTTGTCGGCTCCGAACAGCATCTTCTCGCCGTGGCGCAGCGTTACGGTGCGCTCCGCACGCGTAGCCTTGTCGGCGGCGAACTCGCCGTGGGTCTTGTCGTTGAATATCACGCAGTTTTGCAGTACTTCGATCACCGACATGCCTTTGTGCATCGCGGCGGCCACCATGCACTCCTTCGAAAGTCCCACCTCCATGTCCACCGACCGGGCGAAGAACGTGCCCTTGGCGCCGATCACCAGTTCGCCGGGGTTGAACGGCTTCTCGACCGTGCCGTAAGGCGAGGTCTTGGTGATCTTGCCCAGCTTCGAAGTGGGGGAGTACTGGCCTTTGGTCAGACCGTAAATCTCGTTGTTGAACAGAATGACGTTGAGGTCCACGTTGCGGCGGATGGCGTGGATGAAGTGGTTGCCGCCGATGGCCAGCGAGTCGCCGTCGCCGGTGGTGACCCAGACGTTGAGCCGCGGGTTGGCGACCTTGACGCCCGTCGCCACGGCGTTTGCGCGGCCGTGTACGGAGTGGAACCCGTAGGTTTTCATGTAGTAGATGAAGCGCGATGAGCATCCGATGCCCGACACGAACGTGAACATGTTGTGCGGCGTGTCTGTGGCGTCGGCTATTTCGGGCAGCGCGCGCTGCACGGCGTTGAGGATGGCGTGGTCACCGCATCCGGGGCACCAGCGTACCTCCTGATCGCTTTTGAAATCCGCTGGGGTGTATTTGTATTCTGCCATGGCGTTACTTCAATAAGGATTCGAATTTTTCTTTCAGTTCTACGACCGTGAAGGGCAGGCCCTCGCACTTGTTGTACTGTTCGTAGCGGAACTCCTGCAGGTTTTGGCGCAGGTAGTTGGCGAACTGACCTTCGTTCAGCTCGCAGACGACGATCCGGCGGAACTTCGCGAAGATGTCGCGCACGCCGTGCGGCAGCGGGTTGATGTAGTTGAAATGTGCGAGCGACACGCGTTTGCCTTCGGCGCGCATCTGATCGACGGCGTTCTGCAGGTGTCCGCGCGTTCCGCCCCATCCCACGACGAGCAGGTCGCCTTCCGGGTCGCCCCATACGGTTTGTGCGGGAATGTCGTCCGCGGCCTTGGCCACCTTTGCTGCGCGCGTCGAGACCATCTTCTGGTGGTTGGACGGGTCGTGCGAGATGCAGCCTTTCACGCAGTCTTTTTCCAGACCGCCCACGCGGTGCTCCAGTCCCACCTTGCCGGGGAACGCCCAGCCGCGGGCCAGCTTTTCGTCGCGCACGTAGGGCATGAATCCGCCTTCGGGCGCGTCGTCTACGATCGGCGGCTGGATTGCCGGGTAGTCCTTCATCGAGGGAATGCGCCACGGCTCCGAGCCGTTGGCGATGAAGCCGTCGGTGAGCAGGATCACGGGCGTCATGTGCTCCATCGCCAGCCGTCCGGCCTCGAACGCATAGTGGAAACAGTCGCTGGGCGACGATGCCGCCACGACGATCACCGGGCACTCTCCGTTGCGGCCGTAAAGGGCCTGCGAGAGGTCGCTCTGCTCGGTTTTGGTCGGCAGACCCGTCGAGGGGCCTCCGCGCTGTACGTCCACGACCACCAGCGGCAGCTCGGTCATCACGGCCAGTCCCAGCGCTTCGCTCTTGAGCGAGAGTCCGGGACCCGACGTGGTCGTCACCGCGAAATTGCCGGCGAATGCCGCGCCGATGGCGGTGCAGATGCCCGCGATCTCGTCTTCGGCCTGCACGGTCTTCACGCCGAGGTCCTTGCGCTTGGCGAGCTCTTCGAGGATGACCGTCGCCGGAGTGATCGGATACGAACCGCAGAAGAGCGGCAGCCCGGCTTTCTCGGCGGCGGCGCACAGGCCCCATGCCGTCGCCACGTTGCCGTTGATGGTGCGGTAGGTGCCCTTTTCGAGCGGCGCCGGGGACACGGTGTAGGTATTGGCGAACTGATGGGTGTTGGCCGCATAGTTATAGCCCGCGTCGATAGCCAGCTTGTTGGCTTCTGCCACGACCGGATTTTTCCGTGCGAATTTGGTCTCCAGATATTTGTATGCGTACGCTTCGGGACGGTCGAAGAGGTAGAAGCAGATGCCCAGCGCGAACATGTTCTTGCACTTGACCACGGCCTTGTTGTCCAGTCCGGTCTGCTTGAGCGCTTCGCGCGTCATCGACGTGATGTCGGGGATGACGACGTTGTATTCGTCCAGTCCGAGCTCCGCGATCGGGTCGAGCGTGGCGAATCCCGCTTTCTTGAGATGCTCTTCGGTGATCGAATCGCCGTCGATGATCACCGTCGCGCCCTGCTTGAGCCATTTGCGGTTGGCTTTGAGCGCTGCGGGGTTCATGGCTACGAGCACGTCGCAGTAGTCGCCGGGGTTGAGTTCGCGGTGACTGCCGAAGTGTACCTGAAATCCCGATACGCCGGCCACGGTTCCCTGCGGCGCACGAATTTCGGCGGGGTAGTCCGGAAAGGTCGAGATGCCGTTTCCGAGCAGGGCCGAAGTGTCTGAAAAGAGCGTACCCGTGAGTTGCATGCCGTCTCCTGAGTCTCCTGAGAAGCGAATCACGACATCCTGCAACTCCCGTACATTGGTTTTCTCCATGTCTTGTTTCGGATTAGTAGGGTTTAGAAAAACAATATTGCAAATATATAAATTTATTGTCAGTTTGTTCCCCGGAGATGACTTTTTTCGGGGTTTTCCTGCGGCTTTTTGTGCGGGCGTTTTTGTTTTCGGTGATAATATGTGCGTAATTGGCGGATTCCGGCTTTTGTTTCGTTCGGAAAACGCCCGTTTCTGCATGAATTCGAAAGCGGGGAGTTTTTTAAATTTTTTTGGAATGCCGCCGTCCAGTGTCGAAGAACGGGAAGGCGTGATCCGTATGAATCATGCGAAGGCGCTTGCTGTCGCGTTGGACTGTTGATTTGTTTCGATACTCAGACCGCCGGGCTGTTTTGCCCGGCGGTTTGCGTATTATGGTCATGGCAGGGGCGGAACGGTTCCGGCTGGCGGAAAATCCCGCAACTTCTTTTTGCCGCGTAATTGTGCGGCTGGGGTTGAGGAGTATCCTTCCGCCGGACGGGTGGTCGGCGGAAGGAGCGTTTACCTTGTTCTGTTCCGGACGTAAATGAACTTCTGCTCTTTGTTTGCGGACAGTCGTTCTTCGGTTTCGATTGCCTCGGAGAGGGCTTTCACCAGCAGCGAAAGTTTTTTGTAACCGTAGTTGCGGGGGTCGAAGTCGGGCATTTTCTTGGTCAGGACACTGCCGACGATGCCGAGGAATGCCCAGCCGCTGTCGTCGGCGGCGTCTTCTATGGTATTGGCGAGCAGGTCTTTGAAATCGTCGTCTATCGGACGGATGATCGATTGGGACTGCGCAGGGTCCAGAGTCTGAGCCTGAACCGTAACCTGAGGCAGCTCCGAAGCGGGAACCACACCCGGAGTCTGTCCCGGAGCCGGAGCGGTTTTTTTGCCTGCGGCGGCTTCCGGCGTTCCGGGGGCCTGCGTGTCAGACGTCTGACGTCTTTTGGCGGATGTCTTTTTTTGTGCGGCTTTCGCTGCCGGGGCCTGTGTCGCAGCCGGAGCGGTACCCGGTGCAGGCGCAAGTGCCGGCGTCGGAGCGGCAGGCTGTCCGAGAATCTCGACGTAGATGAATTTGTCGCACGATTTGATGAACGGTTTCGGCGTTTTCTTTTCGCCGAAGCCCAGCACCTCGCGGCCCGATTCGCGGATGCGGCTCGCCAGACGGGTATAGTCGCTGTCACTCGATACGATGCAGAAGCCGTTGACCGACTCCTTGTGCAGGATGTCCATCGCGTCGATTATCAGCGCCGAATCCGTTGCGTTCTTGCCTGTGGTGTAGGCATACTGCTGAATCGGGGTGATCGAGTTCTCCAGCAGAATGCTTTTCCATGCCGCGAATTTCGGATCGGTGAAGTCGCCGTAGATCCGCTTGATCGTCGGCGTTCCGTAATTGGCTATTTCGTCGAGTATGTCTTTGATTTTCCGGTGTGAGATATTGTCCGCATCGATCAGCACCGCGAATTTTTTATCGGAGAGTTCCATATTGGGTCGTCTTTGTTTCCGGCAAGATACGAATTTTTTCCTCAGGTTGTTGCTCCGGTTGGACCGTTCCGGTCTTTTCGGCTTGTTTTGTTCTGTTTGTTCTGCTCTGTTTTGTCCTGTTTTCCAGCCGCCGTTTCGCTGCCTTTTGGGCGGCGCTTCCGCATTTCCGCATCGTTCCCGTTCCGAATTTTCGTTCCCGGCCTTTTCGGATCCCGTCCCGGCTTCTCCCTGATCTGCCTCGATTCTTCTCTGATTCCTGCCCGGTCCTTTCCCGGCCCCACCCACACGAATGCCTCTTCCCTCGGATTTTTACGGCGTGAATTTTTTGCGGGCCTTCGGTGCCGGCCGGCGGGCCGCCGCTATCGGATCGAATTCATCCGGATGCTCGCCTTGACCAGCGCGATCGCGCGGATGCGGCTGAGCGCAACCTCCTTGTCGGCGTGGTGGGGATTCTGGCTGACGAGCTTCACGTAGCCTTTGCGGTCGGATTTCTGGATGTATTTCACCGTGACGTACTCCTCGCCGTCGATGTCGATCGACAGCAGGTACATGTCGCCCCAGAATATGTCGTCGATGTTGCCCAGCTGCTTGTACAGCACGATGTCGCCGCTTTTGAGCAGCGGATACATCGAGTCGCCCACTATATATATCGCGCCGTCGCATTTCGGCAGGTTGGGGATGTGGATGAAGTTCACGGGTTTGGCCTGCGCCTGATCCGTGAACAGCGGCACCAGTCCCGCCGTTCCCTCGATCGAGTAGAGCGGCACGCTCTGCAGCGGCAGCGAATTGTCCGTGCGGAGTCTGTAGGCCGTCAGGTCGGGTTCGGCGTTGAACATGTTGCCTTTGCCGCTCTCCAGCCATTCGGGGTTTACGTTCAATTCCTGAACCAATATGTTGCGGTTCCGGGCCGAGAGTCCGGCTTTCCCCGTTTCGATCATCGAAAGGGCCGCTTTGCCGATGCCAAGATGCTGAGCCAATTGTTCTTGCGTCATGCCCAGCTGTTTTCGTATCAATTTTACCCGCGTGTTCATAGCTTTTAATCGGAAAATTTTATATCAAAAAATTGTATTTTTCGATTGGAAATTCAAATTTTGAACCTATATTTGTGCTGTAAAGTTAAACAATTTATTTGTACATGCAAATTATTTTGCAAAAATCCTGCTAATTATCAACTATGTATTCGGTTTCACCTGAACTTTATCAAGAGGTGGCGGCGCGTTTGGCGGATGCTGTCGACGGGGAAAACTACTTTTCGGGATCGCTCGCATTCCGTTTCGGCGATACGGACTGCCGTTTTACGGCGTCGGTCATCGTCTACCGGACGCGGCTCTCGCAGCCCGAAGGCGATGCGGAGCCTGTTTCGGACCTCGTGCCCGTATGGTGGGAGTTTCACACCTTCTCGGCGGAGGGCGAAATGCTGAACGACTTCGATTTTTCCGAGATGAAGCGCTTTGTCTGATCCCTGCTGTGGGCATGTCCTGCCGCCGGCGTGCGCAACCGTCCGGTCCCCGCTTTGCATCGGGCCGCTCCCCGGCCGCAGGCCGTGCGCCCTCCGGCTCCCCGCCTTGTTCGTTCCGGCATTTATCCTTCCTTGGTGCGGCGCAGCCCGCCGGAACGCTCTTTTTCTCTCCGAACCTCCCGCCGCGGCGCCGCGCATGGGTTCAAAATTTCTACAAATGGTCTTGAAATCCAAATTGTCCTCTGCGGAAGCCGATTCCGCAGAGGTTTTTGTTCCGGCCGGCATTCTCGCGCCGGATTATCCTGCGAATTCTCTCGCCGGCGAATTTTTGCTCCGCGATTCGTTTTCCGGCGAATCACTTTCCGGCGAATCACTTTCCGGCGAATCACTTTCCGGCGAATCTCTCCCCGGTGAATCTCTCGCCGGTGATCTGCTCCCCGGCTCCGATGTTTTGACTTCCGGTGCTTGCGACTCACGTGGTTGCGGCTCCGGTTCTACTTCGTCCGGTTCCACCCCGTCTGATTCCGTGCTTCCCGATTCTGTGCCGTCGGATTTCGCTCCTTCCGATTCTGCTCGCTCTGCTTCTGCCTCCTTTTCCTCGCTTTCCGGTGTCACCTCGGCAGTTTCCGGCCCGGCGGACCTTCCTTCGTTCGAGCGGTTCGCCCTCGGAGTCTATCCCTTTCTGGAGTTGCAGCCTTTCCACCGGGCCTATTACCGCGTGCTCGAAGCTTTCGCCGCGGGCCGCGTCCGGCGGCTGATCGTCACCATGCCGCCCCAGCACGGCAAAAGCGTCGGCGCCACGACCCTGCTTCCGGCCTATGTGCTGGGGCTGGACCCCGATCAGCGCGTGGCGATCGCCTCCTATTCGGGAGCGCTGGCGTCGAAATTCAACCGCCGTGTCCAGCGTATCATCGAGTCGCGCGAATACGCCGCGTTCTTCCCCGCTACGACCATCAAGCAGGGTTCCAAGCCGCCCAGCTATATCCGCACTGCCGACGAGGTCGAGATCATCGGCTGCCGGGGCGGCCTGCTTTCGGTGGGCCGCGAAGGTTCGCTCACGGGCAACCGCGTCGATTGTTTTATCCTCGACGACCTCTACAAGGACGCCCTCGAAGCCAATTCTCCGCTCATCCGCGCCAACTGCTGGGAGTGGTATACGTCGGTGGTCCGCACCCGCATGCACAACGCTTCGCGCGAGCTGATCGTCTTCACCCGCTGGCACGAAGAGGACCTGATCGGCACGCTCACGGCCCGCGAACCGGTCGCGGAGCTGAAGGAGTGGGCGCAGCTCGACGGCCTGCCGGCCGATACGTGGCTGCATCTGAACTTCGAAGCGCTCAAATCCTCGCCCCCGACCGGAATCGACCCGCGCATGCCGGGCGAGGCGTTGTGGGAGCAGCAGCAGGGCCGCGCCCTGCTCGAAGCCAAGCGGCGGCTCGATCCGCTGCAGTTCGAAAGCATGTATCAGGGGCATCCCTCCTCGCGCGAGGGACTTTTGTACGGATTGAACTTCGCCGAGTACGACGATCTGCCGCACGAGATCGTCCGCCGCGGCAACTATACCGACACGGCCGATACGGGCGACGACTACCTCTGTTCGCTTTCCTATGCGGTCGATGCCGACGGGGCGATCTACATCACCGACGCCGTATATACGCGCGAACCGATGGAGGTCTCCGAACCGCTGGTCGCCGAGATGCTGCTGCGCTCCGACACGCGGCAGGCGGCCGTCGAGAGCAACAACGGTGGCCGCGGCTTCGCCCGCGCCGTGCAGTCACTGGCGCCCGGCGTGCGCATCGAATGGTTCCATCAGGGAGGCAACAAGGAGGCCCGCATCCTCTCCAATTCGGCCACTGCGCTTCACCTCCTGCGGTGGCCGCGGGGATGGAATTTCCGCTGGCCCGAACTCTACGCCCACCTGACCACCTACCGCCGCCGTTTCCGCGCCAACCGCTGGCACGATGCCGCCGACGTGGTGACGGGCATCGTCGAACGCGAAGCCGCCGACCGCAGCCGGGGCCGCGTGCGGGGCGTGCGGTTTCTGTAGGGCGGGATCGGGTTTTTGCGGCCTAAAAATAATATTTGAAACCGACCGTCGGGCTGATTCCGAGCTGGAAAGAGACCCCGTTCACACCTGTTCCCGAATATGACAGGTAGCTGTAGCCCAACGTCAGAAGGCTGACTGAGAGTCCGATATGGGCCGACGGCCTGATTTCGAACGCTCCGAGCGACAATCCTGCATCGAAGCCGTATCCGCTGGTCCCGTCCGTCGATGCGAACGCGAATCCCACGGCCAGCTGCGGCGTGTAGTAGAAGCGGTCGCACAGTCTGACGTAATAGGCGAGACTGGGACCTGCCGTCAGCCCGTGCGTCGTTTCGCCGTCGGATGAAATCAGTTGGTAGCCGATCGAGCCGCCGACGCGCAGTCGGTCGGATGCGAAATAACCGAATTCGGGTGCAAATCCGAATGTCGTCTGCGATGCGGAGGAGCCGTCGATGCTGATCGACGTCGTCGTTATGCCGATTATTCCGCCGACATATTTGTCTCCCTTGTTTTGGGCGGAGAGGGGCGGAATGCACAGCATAAGGGCCAGAACCGGAAAGAGAAGTTTTTTCATGCTTGTCGATTTAAGGTTAGCGGTTGAGTGACGTTTGCGCTTCCAAGTTAGAAAAAAAAGCGATATCCGCCGTTTTTTTTGCCTGTAAAAAATGCCGCTTTTCACTTCCGGACAGCCGGCCGGCTGCGGCTTCCCGCCCCGAAAAGGCGGCCGCTGCGGCGACGCAATGTGAAGCCTGCGTTAAATTATCTTCCCGTGCGGAACCAATCGCCCCGATTTTTCGTACCTTTGGCCCCATGGTTATTTAGTTCGCACTAATCCCAATTTAACATGAAAGCATTGAAAATCGGAAATTTGCTCGCCACCGTCCCCATCGTGCAGGGCGGCATGGGCGTAGGCATATCCCTCTCCGGACTGGCTTCGGCCGTTGCCAATCAGGGCGGCGTCGGCGTCATTTCGTCGGCAGGTCTCGGAGCCATCTACAACAACTATTCGAAAGACTACCGCGCAGCCTCGATCTGGGGGCTTAAGGAGGAGCTTCGCAAGGCCCGCGAAGCCACGCGGGGCATCGTCGGCGTAAACGTTATGGTCGCCATGTCGAACTTCGCCGACATGGTGAAGACCGCCGTCGCCGAGAAGGCCGACATCATCTTTTCGGGCGCCGGCCTGCCGCTCAACCTGCCGTCGTTCCTCACGGAGGGCGCCAAGACCAAGCTGGCCCCGATCGTGTCGTCGGCGCGTGCGGCGAAACTGTTGTGTCAGAAGTGGTTCTCGGAGTACAGGTACATTCCCGACGCCATCGTCGTCGAAGGCCCCAAGGCGGGCGGTCACCTCGGATACAAGGAGGAGCAGCTCGCCGACGAGCATTTTTCGCTCGAAGCCCTCGTTCCCGAAATCGTCGCCGAGGTGCGCGCTTTCGGTGCCGAACACGACTGCCATATTCCCGTCATCGCGGGCGGCGGCATCTACACCGGCGAGGATATCTACCGTATCATGCAGCTGGGCGCCGACGGCGTGCAGATGGGCACGCGCTTCGTGACCACCGAGGAGTGCGACGCCGATCCGGCCTTCAAGCAGACCTATCTCGACGCCAAACCGCAGGACATCGAGATCATCAAAAGTCCCGTCGGCATGCCGGGACGGGCTATCCACAGCTCGTTCCTCGATAGGGTGAAAGAGGGGCTTAAACGCCCCAAGAACTGTCCGTTCGACTGCATCAAGACCTGCGACGTGACGCACAGTCCCTACTGCATCATGCTGGCGCTCTACAACGCATTCAAAGGCAAGCTGCAGAACGGCTACGCCTTCTGCGGCGCCAACGCATGGCGCGCCGAGAAGATTCAGTCGGTGCGCGACCTGATGGCCGCGCTCAGAGACGAGTACGATAACTTTTCGCTGAAGGAAAAACTCTTCGGCGCAAGATAAGCCCCCTCCCGGTTTGCCGGGATAATATTTCGGCAGGCGTTTCCGGACGCCTGCCTTTTCAGCCCCTAATTTATTAGGGGCTTTTTATTTGACCGTGAATTTTTTCCGGCATCCGCGTTCCACCGGGTTGATTTTTTGTTATATTTGACTCCCGGTTAGGTTATTGATGGTGTTTTGCCGGACGATCATCGAAAACATTACTGGGCTTTTTGTCGTGAGTCCGGAGAGACTGCTGTCGGTACTGCCGTATTATTAATTCTTAAAACTTGTTTTATGAGAAACTTTTTAAGGAAATCAGCTTTGCTGATGGCTGCATCGCTGGTGTTTTTCGCCTGCGACGACGATGAGAAGAAGGTCCCCGAAACGGTCGTGACGCTCGACCGGACGGAATTGAATCTCAATGTCGGGTTTTCCGAAACGCTCGTAGCGACCGTTACCCCCCCCCTGCAGGACGGCGTAGCGGTAGTTTGGTCTTCTGACGACGAGGTAGTTGCGACGGTCGAGGACGGTGTCGTCACCGCTCTTGCCGCCGGTGAGGCCACTATTACCGCCAGCGTGGGCGAGAGCAAGGCGACCTGCACGGTGACGGTGGCTTACGTTGCGCCGAAGATCGGCGACTATTACTATTCCGACGGTACGTGGAGCGACGGCGGACTGGTAAGCATCGAGGCCGACGGACTGAATCCCGTCTGGGCCGACACCAAACCCGCTCCCGTCGCCGGTAAGACCGTTATCGGCATCGTCTGCCAGACGGACGAAAACCGGATCGCCGCCGGCGACAAGGAGAAGGGCTATACGCACGGGTATGTCGTGGCTGTGAAAAATGCCCATAGCGCCGACAGCCAGACGGTTCAGTATTCTACCGACAATGATTTCGCAAGCACTCCGAAAGCGAAAATTGCAAGCACGTGGTATGGCAATGTCAATGGTTACGAAGAGACGATGAAAACCGTATCCGATTATGGACCGAACCTTGCTACATGGTGCCCTGCTTTCGATTTGACGGTTAATAATTTCTCGCTCCCGGCTCCCGAAACGTCGAGCGGCTGGTTCCTGCCGAGCACCGGGCAGTTATGGGATATGGTGGCCAATCTCTGCGGCCATGAAGCTGCTCTGCTTCTGAAAGAGTGGCAGACTTCGAGTTATAATGTCTATTACGGTTACAACTCCGAAAATGTAAGCTATGACGTGATTGCGAAATTCAACGAGACGCTTGCGATGATTCCCGCCGATCAGAAGGAGGAGCTGTTCGTGACGGACGGCACCCATTACAATACCTGTACGCTGTGGGCTACGACCTGCTTTGAACCCGGCGAGACGGCATGTATCATTCATATCGGCGGTTCCGAGAAACATCTGGTGGAGCTTATGTGCGAGTAGATCGATTACGACGGTATCGCCCGTCCGATCCTTGCATTCTAAATAGATCGCTTTTGTGGAAGCGCGGAGTGCTTTTCCGCGTCTTCCGGACCTGCTCCCGGCCGTTCGGCCGGGAGCTTTTTTGTGGCCGGCTGCATCCGGCTCATGCGGCTTCGGCGTCCGGTTTCTGCCGTTTCCGCGTCCGGCTCCTACAGCTCCTGCAGCCGCGCCACGGGCGAGACGCCGAGCGACGAGAAGTCGCCGTGCTGGTAGCGGTAGTAACCCGCCATGGCGATCATCGCCGCGTTGTCCGTCGTGAACTTGAATTCGGGCAGGAACGTGCGCCAGCCGCGCCTGCGGCCCTCTTCGACGATCCCGTTGCGCAGTCCTGAGTTGGCCGAAACGCCGCCCGCGATGGCGATGTCGCGGATGCCGAGGTCCTTCGAGGCCCGCACCAGCTTGTCCAGCAGGATTTCGACGATCGTCTTCTGCAGCGAAGCGCAGAGCGAGGCCTTGTTGTTCTCGATGAAACCGGGATCGTTTGCCACGGCGTCGCGCAGCGTGTAGAGGAACGAGGTTTTGAGCCCCGAAAACGAGTAGTCGTATCCGTCTACGTGGGGCCGTGCGAACCGGAACGCCTTCGGATCGCCCTCCTTGGCCAGTTTGTCGATTACCGGGCCGCCGGGGTAGGGCAGTCCCATCACTTTGGCACACTTGTCGAAGGCTTCGCCCGCGGCGTCGTCGATCGTCGTGCCGATGATCTCCATATCGAGCGGCGAATCCACGCGTACGATCTGCGTATGCCCGCCGCTGACCAGCAGGCAGAGGAACGGGAAGCCGGGATGGGGCAGTTCGCGGTCGGGCAGGTCGATGAAGTGCGAGAGGATATGCCCCTGCAGGTGGTTGACCTCGACCATCGGGATGTCGTGCGCCACCGAGAGCCCCTTGGCGAACGATACCCCGACGAGCAGCGAACCCAGCAGCCCGGGGCCGCGCGTGAAGGCGATGGCGTCGATCTCTTCGGGCGTCAGTCCGGCCTCCTTGAGCGCCGTGTCCACCACGGGAATGATGTTCTGCTGGTGCGCCCGCGAAGCCAGTTCGGGGATCACGCCGCCGTATTTGATGTGGACGGCCTGCGAGGCGATGACGTTCGACAGCAGCACGTTGTTGCGTATCACGGCGGCGGATGTGTCGTCGCACGAGGATTCGATGCCCAGAATAGTAATATCCATGCGGTTTTTCGTTTTTTTAACTAATTATAGTTAAATTTGCAGGTTATAACGACCTATCAATGCGCAAAGGTATAAAAATATTGGGAAAGGTGTTATCGGCCGCTGTATTGTTGCTGATAATTCTGCCTCTGGCGCTCTCGTTGCTGCTCGACATTCCGGCCGTGCAGAACTACGTGGTGCAGAAAGCCGTGCGCATGGCGTCGAAGAAGCTCGAAACCACCGTCAGCATCGACCGCGTGGACATCGGGCTTTTCAGCAAGGTCAAGGTCAAGGGCTTCTACGTCGAGGATTACCAGCGCGACACGCTGCTCTACGTGGGCCGTATCGACGCCTTCGTCACCGGACTGGGCATCTTCGGCGGGGGTCTTTCGCTGAGCCGCGGCGAGATCGCCGACGCCAAGCTCTACCTGCGCGAGACGCCCGGCGGGGAGATGAACATCAAGCAGATCGTCAATCGTATCAGCAACCCCGACAAACCCAAGAAAGGCAACTTCCGCCTGTCGCTGCGCAAGGCGTCGATCGAGAATATGGACCTCTGTCTGGAGCGGCTCGACCGCCGCGACCCGGAGTTCGGCATCGACTTCAGCCATATGCACCTCTACGGCATCACGGCATATGTGAACGACTTCACCATCGACGGGCAGTCCATCTACACCACCATCGAAACCCTCTCGGCGCGCGAGCGCAGCGGCTTCGCCCTCGACCGCTTCGCCGGGCGGTTCTACCTGACCAACGGCTGCATGGGTTTCGAGGACGTCTCTGTCGTGACGGGCCGTTCGAACGTCCAGATTCCCTATATCTCGCTGGCGGGCGATTCGTGGGCCGAGTACAAGGACTTCATCGGCGAGGTGCGCATCGACGGCGCGCTGCGCAATACGACCGTCTCGACGGACGACATCGCCTACTTCGCCCCCAAGTTGCGCGGCTGGCATACCGATTTCAGCAACGTCAATGTCGAGGTCGCGGGCGTGGTCGCCGATTTCACGGCCAAGGTCAAAAGCATGCAGATCGGCGAGGGTACGTGGCTCATCGCCGACGCTTCGGTCCGGGGGCTTCCCGACATCCGGCAGACCCGTTTCGACCTGAACGTTCCGCGGCTCAAATCCTCCGCCGAAGCCGTCGACGAACTGGCTGCGGGGATCGGCGGCCGCGAGTTGTCCGACAAGCTGGTCGGCATACTGGGCAACACGGGGCAGATCGACGTCAACGCCCGCTTCAAGGGGCTGCTTTCGTCGTTCGACATGCAGCTCGGCGCCTCGACCGGCGTGGGCGAGGTGACCTGCAACCTGCGGATGACGCCGCTCAAGGCGGGGCGCAGCAGCGTGCGGGGCGACGTGGAGACGCACAACCTGCGTCTGGGCGAGCAGCTCGGCCGCCGCGACCTGCTGGGCAACGCGACCCTCTCGGCCTATATCGACGGAGTGGTCGGCAAAGGCTATACCGACGCCAACGTCGTGGGCAACGTCACGCAGCTGGGCTTCAACGACTATATCTACGACTCGCTGCGGCTCGACGGCCGCCTGCGCAACCGCCAGTTCGACGGCCGCATCACGGCCCGCGATCCCAACCTCGATTTCGATTTTTCGGGGCTGGTGGATTTCAACGACTCGATTCCGCGCTACGACTTCACGATGGACCTGCGCCATGCCGACCTCGCCCGGCTCCATATCAACCGCCGCGACTCCGTCTCGCAGCTCGCGGCGCGTATCGAGGCCAATGCCGGGGGACGCTCGCTGGACGACCTGAACGGCCGTATCCACGTCACCGACGCCGTATACCGCTACAACGACAAGCGGATTACCTCGAAGACCATGACCGTCACGGGCGAGAACTCGGCGCGGAGCAAACTCGTCGAACTGCGCTCGGACTTCGCCGACGCCACGTTCCGCAGCAAGACCAGCTACCGCGAAGTCTTCGAATACCTGCGCCGCAGCGCATGGAAATACCTGCCCCTGCTGCGCCGCGGCGAGGGCGACCCGACGCCCCGCGGCCGCAAGACGGCCGTGGCCAACGACTATTCGCTGCTGTCGGTCAATATCCGTCACATAGACCCCATCACCGACGCCATCACGGCCGGCCTGCAGATCGCCGACGGGTCGTCGATGCAGCTGCTTTTCAATCCGGCCAGCGACCAGCTTTCGCTCAAGGCGACGTCGGAATACGTCGAGCGCAAACGCATGCTGGCCACACGCCTGAGCATCAACGCCTCCAACCGGGGCGACTCGCTCACGGTCTACGCTTCGGCCGAGGATCTCTACGCCGGGGTGCTGCACCTGCCGCAACTGTCGCTCACGGGCGGCGCCAAGCAGGGCCGCATGCAGGTTTCGGCGGGTTTCAACGATACGCTGCGCAAGGTGTCGGGACTGCTGGGCGTGCAGGCGCACGTGGTGGACGAACACGGCCCCAACGGCCGCGTCGTGGACCTGCGTATCCTGCCTTCGCACGTCACCCGCGGTTCGAAGACGTGGCAGATTTACGCCCGCAAGATACAGCTCGACACGGCGCAGGTCGTGATCGACCGGTTTTTCGTGATGAACCGCGAGCAGGAGCTGCTGCTGGACGGCGTCGCCTCGCGCAGCCGCGAGGATTCGGTGACCCTGCGCCTGCGCAACTTCGACCTCGCGCCTTTCATGCAGGTCGCCGAGCGCTTGGGGTACGTCGTCGAGGGGCGCACGAACGGTTCCGCGACGATGAAATCCGTGCTCCATGCGGGCGAAATCTCCGCCGACATCCTGCTCGACAGTCTGGAGGTCAACGACATTCCGGCTCCTCCGCTGCGGCTCTCTTCGCGCTGGGATTTCTCGCGCAACCGCGCCGGGGTGACCGTCACCGACCGCAATAAGCGCGATACGCTTATCCGGGGCTTCTACGCCCCTTCGCAGGTGCGCTACTACGCCCGGCTGGACATTGACAGTCTCGACATGGGGCTGCTCGACCCGGTGCTTTCGGGCGTGATTTCCCAGACCGAGGGCCTCGCCTCGGCCGAACTGGTGCTGCAGGGCCAGCGCCGGGACGCCGACCTGACGGGACGGATTCACGTCACGGGACTCTCGACGAAAGTCGATTTTACGCAGGTGGCCTATTCGATGCCCGAAGCCGTTCTCGACGTGCGGGGCAACCGCTTCCGCGCGTCGAACGTTCCGGTCTTCGACCCCGAAGGCAACCGGGGCCGTTTCGACATCGACCTGAGTCTGCAGCACCTCTCCAACATCGCCTACGACGTGCGTGTCGCACCCCAGCAGATGCTGGTGCTCAACACCACGGCGCAGGACAACGATTTCTTCTACGGCAAGGTCTACGCTTCGGGCACGGCGCGCATTTCGGGCGACAAGGGCGCCGTCAATATGGACATCGCCGCCTCCACCGACGACCATTCGTCGTTCTTCATGCCGCTGTCGAACAAGTCCAATATCTCGTACGCCGATTTCGTGACCTTCAAGGAGAAGCCCAAGGTCGATACGGTGGACAATCTGGCGCGGCGGAAGATGATGTTCGAACGCCAGCGGCAGCAGAAGACGGTGGCCGGCAGCCAGATGAACATTGCGCTGGCGCTCAACGTACGGCCCGGCGTCGAGGTCGAACTGAGCGTGTCGGGCAATACGCTCAAGGGCCGCGGCGACGGAACGCTCAACCTGCAGATCAATCCCCGCTCGAACGTCTTCGAGATGTACGGCGACTATACCATCACCGAGGGAAGCTTCCTTTTCTCGCTCCAGAACATCATCAACAAGAAGTTCATTATCGAAAACGGCTCGACGATCCAGTGGACCGGTGCGCCGATGGACGCCATGCTCAATATCGACGCCATCTATAAGTTGAAAGCCTCGCTGCAGCCGCTGCTGCAAGGCACGGCCGAAAACGTGACGGCCGACCGCTCGGTGCCCGTCGAGTGCATCATCCACCTCGGCGACCGGCTTTCGAACCCGGCCGTCACCTTCGACGTGAACGTGCCCGGCACCGACCCTGAGACGCAGGCCGTGGTCGCCAATGCGCTGACCACCCCTGAGACGGTCGATACGCAATTCGCCTACCTGCTGCTGTTCAACAGCTTCATGTCCGAGAACAACGCCGCCTCGTCGAACATCGGCGCGTCGGTTTCGGCCGCGACGGGGCTGGAGTTCCTCTCGAACATGGTCAGCAACCTGCTCTCGAACGACGACTACAACATTGTCATCCGCTACCGCCCCAAGTCGGAGCTGACCAGCGACGAAGTGGACTTCGGCCTTTCGAAGAGCCTGATAAACAACCGTCTGTTCGTCGAGGTCGAGGGCAACTACCTGATCGACAACAAACAGGCCATCAACAGCTCGATGTCCAACTTCATGGGTGAAGCCTACATCACCTACCTGATCGACCGGGCGGGAACGCTCAAGGCCAAGGCCTTTACGCAGACCATCGACCGTTTCGACGAGAATCAGGGTCTTCAGGAGACCGGCGTCGGCATCTACTTCAAGGAGGATTTCGACAACTTCCGCGACCTGCGGCGGCGCATCCGGGAGCGTTTCACCAACAAGAAGCGCAAGGCCCGGCGCGAAGCGCGCCGCGAGGC
>OGGS01000991.1_pt1 | contig 22885 bp, 16 predicted proteins | sample 1571281 | NCBI WGS metagenome assembly OGGS01 (sample SAMEA2582042, study PRJEB24529) | metagenome | biome: Human gut stool | place: China | collected 2011 | reverse complement strand
GTGCGGCGTTCCTTAGCCCGCGGGAGAGTCCCCGATGGTGCACCAGAAAAAGCCGCAACGAATGTTGCGGCTTTTTTGTTGCACCATTCCCTTCGGGACGGACTCGCACTTCGCGCAAGCGCTCGTGTTCGTCTCGCGGGGACTGGTCGCTAAAAATGGCTGCGAGTTTGTGGGCAGGGGCCACGATTGAGCGTGAGCGAAAGCGGGGAGCGAACAATGTACGCCGCGCGCTTCGTACAACCGCACGAGCGGTTTTGCGAAGCAAAATGGAGGCTTTACAGGCCGACAAGCGGACCGGACTGAATTCTTTAATGCACCCACTGATGGTGCACCAAAGAATGCCTTACACGAAAGTGTGAGGCGTTTTTTTGTTGATCTTATATACTAAAGGCAGAAATAGTCAACGACGGCAGAAAGGGGGCGGAGCGCACAAACAGCAAGGTGCAGGAAGCTTTTCCGGCAGAGCAGTGGTTTCAAGATGCGCATCGATTTCCGTGATGCTTTTCGCACTGATTTATTGCTCCGTCACTTGCAGCACACAGGCACAATTCGCAATGAACCTGCATATTTGTGGCATGCCAGGGCGGGCCTGGTCTGGCAGCCCCGACCGACAAAACGCTTTGAGGGTAAACAAACTGCTCCACCCCGCATTTGCTGTGTATGGTTGTATGTGCTATACTAAAAACAATCGATGGTGCAGCTGAAAAGTCGAAAATATCGTCTATTTCTACAAACGCAGCGGGATTTTGCGTTAAAAGTCCTTGGAATCCACAAAAGATTCCTGCGGCTCTTTGCCTTAAATCCTGTTTGTGTTTGCGAAATATCCGTCATTTTCTTTGTTTTCAGATACACCTTAAGAAACCGCACCAGGTGTGGACTGTGCGGGGCCGCAGTGTGGTGTTGAGAAAGGGGAGCAGCAGATGACCCGGATTGCGATTGTGGAGGACGAGGCGGCGGTGCGGGAACAGCTGGCGGGGTATGTGCAGCGGTACACCCGGCAGTACGGCACGCCGTTTGAGGTAACGGAGTTTGCGGACGGGATGGAAATTCTGGAAGATTACCGCCCGCAGTTCGACATCATCTTTCTGGATGTGGAGATGAAGCACCTGGACGGCATGGAGACCGCCCGCCGCATTCGGGAGCGGGACGGCGGGGTGCTGATCGTGTTCATTACCAACATGGCGCAGTATGCCATCCGCGGATATGCCGTTGGGGCGCTGGATTATGTGCTGAAACCGGTGCCCTACTTTGCGTTTTCGCAGCAGCTGCAAAAGGCGCTGGGACAGCTGGAAAAGCGGGAGCGGCATTATCTGGCTGTGACGGTGGACGGCGGCATGCGGCGGCTGGACGCGGCGGAAATCTATTACCTGGAAAGCGAAGGCCACAAGGTGCATTTTTACACCGAAAAAGAAGATTTTATGGTGCCGGGCACTCTGAAAAACTATGAGGAAAAGCTGGTGGGCCGGGCATTTGCACGGTGCAACAGCGGGTATCTGGTCAATCTGGCGCAGGTTTCCGGCGTGCAGCAGGATATGGTGCAGGTTGGCCCGTATACGCTGCAGATCAGCCGCCCGCGGCGCAAGGCCTTTATGGCGGGGCTGGCGGATTATATTGGGGGTGCGGGCCAATGACGACACTGCCGGATATCCCCCGCCTGTACACCGCATTGGCGGAAGTGCTGGCGGTGCTGCTGTATGCGCACAGACTGCCGCCGCGGATGAACCAGCGCGTGATCTGGGGCGTAGAAGCCGGTTGGGCGGTGCTGCTGGGGGCGTTTTTGCAGGCCACGGGGAAAGTTCCGCTGGCGTGGTGGATCCCCTGCATGGCAATGGCGATTCTTTCCATGCTGCTGTTTTTGTGGGTCACACGCAGCATTACGCTGCTGGAAGCGGGTTATGTGTGCGCGCGAGCCTTTATTTTGGCGGAGCTGGCGGCCAGCGTGGAATGGCAGCTGCACTGCGTGCTGTGGCCGCAGCGCGGCGGGGCGGAGCCGCTTTCGCTGCTGCTGTTGGCGGTGGTGTACGGCGGCATTTTTACCGCCATGCTGTTTGTGGAGAACCGCCGCCCCGGCCCGGCCGGGAAGCTGAAAATAACACCCGCAGGAACTTTTGTGGCGGTGGTCATGGCGCTGACCGCATTTGCCGTGAGCAATTTGAGCTTTGCCAACGGCAGCGAAGCCAACATGAACATGTTTTACATCCGCACGCTGGTGGACCTGGCCGGGGTGCTGATTTTGACGGTGCAGCACGAGCAGCTGCGCGAAGCCGCCCTGCACAGCGAGCTGGCGGAGCTGGACGGCGTTTTGCACCGCCAGTATGAGCAGTACAAGCAGAGCAAGGAGAACATCCGCCTGATCAACCGGCGCTACCACGAGCTGAAAATGCAGATTGCGGCCATCCGGGCGGAGCGGGACCACGCCAAGCAGGATGTGGCGCTGGCGGCCATGGAAAGCGGCATCCGCCAGTACGAGGCGGAGAACAAGACCGGCAACCCGGTGCTGGACACCCTGCTGACGGCCAAAAGCCTGTACTGCCAGCAGCACCACATCACGATGACCTGCGTGGCGGACGGGCATTTGCTGGACTTTTTGGAGACAGGGGAGATCTGTACGATTGTGGGCACGGCGCTGGACAACGCAACGGAGAGCGTGGAGACCGAGCCCGACCACGAAAAGCGGCTGATCCGGGTGGCGGTGTACGCCCAGAACGGCTTTGTGATGCTGCGGTTTGAAAACTACTGCGCGCAGGAAGTGGAGCTGGGCGCGGACGGCCTGCCGCGCCGCAACACCCATGGCGGCAGCGACCTGCGCGGTGTGCGCGCCGCCGCCGAAAAGCGCGGTGGAACGATGACGCTGCACTGGGAGAATGAGTGGTTTACGCTGCGGGTGCTGCTGCTGCAGAAATAATAATGATACCCGAGGTGGTAGCTTCGGGTATTTTTTGTGCCTACTCCTGCGATGAAAGAGAGTTTAGCAATTTACACAAATAAGTGATGATCTGAACTGTACAAAATCACAACGGATTTTTTGCGTTTTTTAGAGAATTTGCAAAGTGTGTGCCAAAACAGGCAGTTTATGCAAAAAGCGTTCGGAAAGTGTGCTTGCCTGCTACAATATAGTCAATGCAAAAGCATAGTATCAGCTTTTGAACTATAAAAGAGGAGAGAATGCAAATGGCAAAGCAAGCTAAAGTTCGTAAGCCGCATCCCGTCTTGCACGGAATCGGGCTGGTGCTGTCGGCGATCCTGTTGGTCGCTGCGATGGTCGGCACCTATTTCCTGTCAACGATGTCTACAATCATTGATAGTTTCATCGGTGCGCCCAGCGGCCATTATTCCAAAACCGAAATCGCAGACACCAAGCTGAAGGCCGAGGCCCTTGCCGCTGAGGTCGAGGCCGAGGGCACCGTGCTGGTGCAGAACAAGGACAACACCCTGCCCTTGAGCGCCGACACCAAAAAGGTCAATGTGTTCGGCTGGGCATCCACCGCATGGCTGGGCGGCGGCTCCGGCTCCGGCGGTGTAAGCAGCGTCAACACCGATCTGCTGGCTGCCCTGACCGCCTACGGCATTGAGTACAACACCGAGCTGACCGATATGTACAAGGACTTCCAGCCCGGTCGAGAGTATGTCAGAACGCTGACCAGCCGCCCCGAGCAGTCCGGCCGCCTGTATGAGCCTGACATCAACAACACCACCTACTACACCCAGACCATGCTGGATAACGCCAAGAATTACTCCGACACCGCCGTGGTCGTCATCGGCCGCCTGGCAGGCGAAAGCAACGATGCGACCAAACAGCAGTACAAGCGCACCGAAAAGGGCGGCGACATCGTGGTGGACGACACCCGCACAATGTTGGAACTGACCACCGAGGAAGAAAATCTGCTGACCTACGTCGGTGCCAACTACAAAAATGTGGTCGTGCTGGTCAACTCCACCAACGTGATGGAGCTGGGTCAGCTGGAAACCATCCCCGGTGTGGATGCCTGCCTGATTGCCGGGCTGTCCGGCTCGGGGGCTGCCTCGGTCATTCCCTCCGTTTTGTGGGGTGAGAAGGAGCCGAGCGGCCGCACCGCCGACACTTGGGTCTATGATCTGACCACCGCTGCCAGCTACGCGAACGCTGGGCTTGAGGGCGTGGGTGCTTACGCCGATGCTGAGGGGCTCTACCCGGCAGACGGCACCACCTGCGGCAACCTCGATGCACCCTATGCCTATGAGCAGGTCTCCTATGTGGATTACGCCGAGGGCATTTACATCGGCTACAAATGGTACGAAACCGCTGACGCCGAGGGCTACTGGAGCAATGTTTCCAACGAGTACGGCACCGGCTATGACGGCGTTGTGCAGTACCCCTTCGGCTACGGCCTGTCCTACACCAGCTTTGACTGGGCTGTGACCGATGCCGCCGCCGATGGCAGCACCCTGACCAAGGACGGCGATGTGACGGTCAAGGTCACCGTTACCAACACCGGCGACCGCGCGGGCAAGGATGTTGTACAGCTGTACTACACCGCCCCGTATACGGCTGGCGAAATCGAGAAATCCAGCGTTGAGCTGGCCGCCTTTGCCAAGACCAAGGAGCTGCAGCCCGGCGAGAGCGAGGAGGTCACCCTGACTGTCCCCGTGGAGAAGATGGCCAGCTACGATGCCTACGATGCCAACCACAACGGCTTTGCCGGGTATGAGCTGGACGCCGGTGACTATATCTTTACTGTGCGCCACGATGCCCACACCGTGGACGATGCCGAGAAGGCAACGCTGACCTGCACGCTGCCCGCCAATGTGCAGTATCCGACCGACAGTGTCTCCGGCAGCGAGGTCGGCAACAAGTTCACCGGCAGCGATGCCATTGACGGCGTAAGCCTTGACGGCAGCGATTCCGAACAGAACATCACCTACCTGACCCGCGCCGACTTTGCGGGCACCTTTCCCAAGGCCTGCACCCCCAGCCGTGCCATGACCGACAACGTCAAGGCGCTGAACCTTTACACCGCCGACATGGCGAACGGCTACATCAACGAGGCCGATGAGGCCATCACCACCGGTGCCAAGAACGGCCTGAAGATCGAGGATAACGGCAAGACTACCGAGCTGGGCTACCAGCTGGGCGCTGACTTCAACGACCCGCAGTGGGATGCCCTGCTGGATCAGCTGACTGTGGAGGAGATGGAAAACCTGTTTGTCAACGGCTACGGCGGTCTGTTTGAGCTTAAGAGCATCGGCAAGGTGCGCAGCAAGGATGCCGACGGCCCCGCCCAGATCGGCGGCTTTACCGGCATGGGTGCCGGGACCGGCTTCCCCAGCTCCAGCACGCTGGCCCAGACATGGAACGCCGATCTTGCTTTGCAGGAGGGCCGCACCATCGGCACGCAGGCGCTGCAGAACGGCTACACCGGCTGGTATGCCCCTGCCACCAACATGCACCGCAGCCCCTTCAATGGCCGTAACTATGAGTATTATTCCGAGGACAGCCTGCTGTCCGGCGTCATCTGCGGCAACACCGTGCAGGGCACCAACGATGCCGGTGTTTACACCTATGTCAAGCATTTCATCTGCAACGATGGCGAGAGCGGCATCTACCGCGATTCCGTCTACACATGGATGACCGAGCAGACCCTGCGCGAAACCTACCTGCGCCCCTTCCAGATGCTGGTCGAGGATTACGATGCTGTCGGTCTGATGAGCAGCTACAACCGCATCGGCGCAGTCTGGGCAGGCGGCAGTGAGGCGCTGCTGACCGGCATCCTGCGCGACGAGTGGGGCTTTGACGGCGCTGTTATCACCGACTACTGCGACCACCACAGCTACATGAACGGCGATCAGGCCCTGCGTGCAGGCGGCAGCCTTTGGATGTCCGGCATGATGGGCGGCCAGCTTTCCTGCGAGACCGGCTCCAACAGCTATATGCAGGCGCTGCGCCGTGCCGCCAAGGAGGCCCTTTACATGTACCTGCATGTCCGTGTGACCAACCGCGACTATGCCGAGAGCATCGGCGATACCGCCGCGCTGCGCCACGACTTTAAGCCCGCTGTGCTCGGCTGGCGTCACCTTGTTGCTCTGATCGACCTTGTTGCCGTGGCACTGTTTGCACTGGCGATCCGCGGCATTGTCCGTGATGTCAAGCTGTACAAGGCCGCGAAGGTTGCCAAGGTCGAAAACAAGAACGCATAAGAATAACCCCCGCAATACCGCACAATGCAAGCGCATGACCGTGACTTGAAATTGCGCGGTATTGCCTAATAAAAAAGGAGTGCCTACCCTTGAAAAACGCAGAAATCATCCAACAACTGAACCTTGAACAAAAATGCGCACTGCTCTCCGGCGAGACGGTCTTTACCACCCGGGGGTATAAAAAGGCGGGTATTCCTTCCATTACCCTGTCCGACGGCCCCAACGGTGTGCGCAAGCAGGCCGGGGCTGCGGACCATCTGGGGCTGAACCCCAGCGTACCCGCAACCTGTTTCCCCACTGCGGCCACCGTGGCCTGCAGCTGGGACCCCGCCCTCGGCGAGCAGGTCGGTCAGGCAATGGGGGAGGAGGCCGCCGCACAGGAGGTCTCCGTCCTGCTGGGCCCCGGCCTAAACACCAAGCGCAGCCCGCTTTGCGGCCGCAACTTTGAGTATTTCTCCGAGGACCCGCTTTTGACCGGAAAGATGGCCTGCGCCCAGCTGCGCGGGCTGCACCGCTGGGGCGTGACCGGAACCATCAAGCACTTTGCCGCCAACAACCAGGAGCATCGCCGCCACTTTGTGGAGTCGGTCATGTCGGAACGCGCTTTGCGGGAAATCTACCTGCGCGGTTTTGAAATCGCTGTCAAGGAGGGGCATGCCCGCTCGATCATGACGTCCTACAACCCGCTGAACGGCTACTGGACGGCGAGTAACTATGACCTTGTCACGACGATTCTTCGCGATCAGTGGGGTTACACCGGCCTTGTGATGAGTGACTGGTGGGCCGAGGGCAACGACCGCGGCGGTGCTGGCAGCACCAAGCATGTGGCCGCCATGGTACGCGCCCAGAATGATGTTTTTATGGTCGTGGCTGACCCGGAGCATAACTCCGGCGGGGACGACCTGGCAGCCGCATTGAACGAAGGCCGCCTGACCCGAGGTGAATTGCAGCGCAGCGCGGCGAACATCTGCCGCTTTTTGCTGCAAACACCCGCTTTCCGCCGCAGTATCAGCCGCACGAGCGCACTGGATGACCAGCTGGAGGCAATGGCCGAGCAGGATATGCAGCAGGCGGCACAAAACGGTTTTCCCTTGACACTGCGCGATGGCACAGCCATCGACGTTGCCGCCATCGACAACAGCTACCGCCGCACGACGGCGTTCCGCGTGACAGCAGCCGAGGGCGGCAGCTACACCCTGCACCTGCGCTGCCGTGCCATGCCGGGCAACAGCCCGCTGGCCCAAATCCCGGTATCGGTGTTCGCAGGCCGTGCGTTCCTGAAAACCATGACCATCACCGGCGCTCAGACAGACTGGTGCGATTTTACCGTCAGCTTGCCCGCGTTGAACACAGGAGATGAGTTCTTCCTGCGGTTTTATTTTGGCCAGAGCGGCATGGAACTGGGCGCTGTTATATTGAAAAAATGAGAACTGCAAGTCGAAGCGGGAGGGAGGCTGCGCCTTATGAAACTTGACAGCATAAAACTTCCAAGGCAGAAAAGTGTGCGCGGCGGTTGGTTTTTATCCTACATCCTTGTACTGATCGTGCCGCTGCTGCTCTGTTTGCTTTTATATAATTACTCCGCCGGTATTATTACGGCGGAGTCCAAGCGGATCTATGGTTCGGCGCTGGATCAGGCCCGCATCGACCTGGACAGCTACCTGACCGAGATCAAGCAGACGCTTTCCCGCACAATGCAGGACCAGGCCGTGCAGCGAATGGTCACGACCAAGAAGCCGCTGGACGGTTATGATCAACTGGCATTGGTCAACACCCAGAGTGCGCTTTTGACGATTGAGGCCGGGCACCCGAATGTTACCAATGTGTGGGTCAGTCTGAACAATCTGGATAGCGTGATTTCCAGCTGGGGCTACCTTGACCAGCATCTATTTTATCTGTCCCGGTTCAAAAACAGCAGCATGAGCGAGGATGCCTGGCATGAGCTGCTGCACGAAAGCCACCCCCGGTGGGAGATGGTCCAGTTGGAGAACGAAGGCGGCACAGACTTTCTTTTTATCCGCTCTGCACTGACGAGTGGGCTGTCCTACGCTGACGCTACCGTTGTGGTGACGGTGAACAAAGATCTGTTCGTCAAGCGGTTGCAGCAGTTCTGCTGGGACCCGGAGCTGGATTTCTATGTCTTAGCTGCGGACGGCACAGCCATCTGCAAAACGGCAGCGGGTGACCCGCCTGCTATGGACATTGTGCAGGCAGCGGCTGACGGTTCGTTTGCCTTTGGATCGGGTGGTCAGCAAGCCTACCTGACCCGTGCCAGCAGCGTGACGGATTGGAAGTATGTGCTGAACATTTCCAATAAGCTGCTGATGAAAAACACCCGCATGACTCAGCTGTTCACCTGGGGTGGCATGGTGCTCTGTATGATGTTAGGGTTGGGGTTGTCTGCTGGGCTGACAAAGAAAAATTATCAGCCGCTGGGCGCGTTGGTCAGCCCCTATGACGGCACAGACGAGGCTCCCGATTTGATCGAGAAAAACGAGTTTGAGCGGCTGGAATACTACTCCCAAAAGAGTCGCCGCGAGCGCAGCGACCAACAGCATGAGCTGTGGAAAAGTCAGCAGACCCTGCGGCGTTACTATTTGAAATCGCTGCTGGAAAGCCCGCAGGGTCTCAGCCAAGTGACTGCCGAGCGCAGCGGCATTCGGTTTGATGCGCCGTTTTACACGGTGGTTGTCTTTAAAAATCCGATGGCAGACGGAGCACCGATGGGGGACGGTTCCCACTTTGCAGTGCTGCAGATCGCGATTATGAACATTTTCCAGGAAATTGCTGAGCCGCACTTTGCGCTGGAGCTGACCGCCTTGGGGGAGACCTGCGTGGCCATTGTGGGCATGCAGGAAAGCACCCCCGCACAGGACGAGCAGCTGCTGGCGGACATCCGTGAGACACAACAGCAGATCCGCGCCCACTTCCATGCGGATCTGGGGGCGGCGGTGGGCGAGACCCACGCCGGGGCGGCGGACATCCGTGCAGCCTACCAAGAGGCGCTGGAAGCGCTGAGCTATCTGCGGGATGACGGCGAGCCTGTGGCCTACCGCGGTATCCATGATGCCCGCATGGCCTACACATTCCCCTTGGAGACCGAGCGCAAGCTCATGGACCTGATTTCTTTAGGCAGCGAGGAAAACACCGCCGCCCTTATCCGGCAGGCGTTCCCGCTGGATGGCGCGGTGCAGGACCCCAATGTGGCCCGCTGCCTTGCCTATGACATTACGGCGACGCTCATCAAGGGCGCAGCTATGGCCGGACTGGACGACCAGAAGGACATCCGCTTCTCGCCCGGGGATGCGGGCAGCCCCGAGGAATTGCAGGCACATTTGATTAAAATTTCCGCTACGCTCTGTGGCCGTGTGCGGCTGCTGAAGGGCAGCACCAGTACGACCCGCGCTCTCTGCGACCGGGTGGAGCAATACATCAGGGAAAATTACGCCGACCCGGATCTGAATATCTCCCAGGTAGGCCAGCACTTCGACATGACACCGACCTACCTGTCCGCCCAATTCAAAAAGGAAACAGGCGTGGCTCTGCTGGCCTACATCAGTAATGTCCGCGTTGAGGCGGCCAAACAGCTGTTGACGCGGGGACTTTCGGTGGCAAAAATTGCCGAGCAGACCGGCTACCGGGACAGCGGTTCGCTGATCCGCGTGTTCAAAAAGGTTACCGGCATGACGCCCGGGCAGTACAAGGCTGCACACAGCGAGGAGTAACCCCCAAAAAACAGGAGCCGGACTGCCGCAGTCCGGCTCCTGTTTTTACATAGGGCACTTGTACAAGATGCACAAAGCAGACCTGCAGATTTTGTGCAAAAAAATTGTCGTTTTGGAAATTGCCTATGAATTTTGGAAAATTTCCATGTTCGATTTGAGGTTTTGCCTATTTTTTAGGGCTTTTTATTCTGGTTTTGCTGCCGGCGGTGTGGTAGGCTCTAAGCACGGAATGAACACCGGCCACCGAAAGCCAAATCCATTCAGCGCCACAAAACCTCGGCAGCCGGGCCTCGTTCAATAAGAGAAAACGACCACAAACACAAAGAAGAAGGAGGAACCCCAACATGAAAAAAATCAAGCAGGCCACCGCGCTGGCCGCTGCGGCAGCCCTGTCCGCCACAATGCTGGCAGGCTGCGGCGGTAGCACCGAAAGCACGGCATCCACCGCGACCGAGACCGCCAGCAGCGCCTCTACCGCTGCGGAGAGCGGCAACGCAGGTGAGTTCACCTACCCTATGGCCGCAGGTCACAGCATCACCTACTGGTGTAACCTGAACGAGAACATCGGCTCCTATTATAAGGACATGGGCGAAAGCCCCTTTGGCAAGGGGCTGATGGAGAACACCGGCGTGGACATCACCTTCCTGCATCCGCCAACAGGCGGCGAGAACGAGCAGTTCAACCTGCTGGTGGCCGACGGTGATCTGCCCGATGTTATGGAATACCACTGGCAGAACTACCCCGGCGGCCCCGAAAAGGCGATCTCCGATGGTGTTATCGTCTCGCTGAATGACATCATCAACCAGTACTGCCCAAACTTGAAAGCCTACCTGGACGCCAACCCCGAAATTGCCCGCCAGTGCCGCACCGATGACGGCAACTACTATGCGTTCCCATTCATCCGCGGCAATGAGGAACTGCGTGTCACGGAGGGACTGTTCATCCGGCAGGACTGGCTTGATGAGCTCGGCTTAGAAATCCCCACCACTATTGACGAGTGGCACACCGTGCTGACTGCCTTTAAGGAAGAAAAGGGCGCAACCGCCCCGTTCTGCTATGAATGGACGATGGGTGCCTTGACCGACAACAACCCCTTTGCTTACGCTTATGACACGAAACGCGGTTTTTATGTAGGCGAGGATGGCAAGTCCCACTACGGCGCAGCCGAGCAAAACTACAAAGAGTACCTGCAGACCATGCACGACTGGTATGCCGAGGGTCTGTTAGACCCCGACATGATGACTTCCAGCTACGAGACGGTCAGCGCCAAGATGAGTAACGGCAATGCCGGTGCGTCCTTCGGCTGGGCAGGTTCCCGCATGGGTGTCTGGAGCAATGCCGGTGTCGAAATCGAACCCAAGTTCAACCTGCAGCCCTGCCCCTATCCCTCCCGTGATAAGAATACTATCGTCAAGATGGGGCAGATTGACAGCGCCTGTCCCAACCAGGGCATGGTCGCTATCACCACCTCCTGCAAGGATGTTGAGGCTGCTGCCCGCCTGCTGGACTGGGCTTACAGCGATGAAGGTCATATGTACTATAACTTCGGTACGGAGGGTGTTTCCTACGAGATGGTGAATGGTGAGCCTGTTTACACAGACCTGATCCTGAACAACTCCGATGGCATGGCTCCCGGTACGGTTATGACCCATTACATCCGCGGCAACTACAACGGTCCTTTCGTGCAGGATCTCCGATATCTGAAGCAGTATTACACGCTGGATGGTCAGAAGAAGTCCAATGAGACTTGGGCTGTGGCAACTGCTGCCCAATATGCCATGCCCAATGTCACCCCTACGGCCGAGGAGAGCGAGGAGTACTCCACCATCATGAACGAGGTCGAGACCTACCGCGATGAGATGACCAACAAGTTCATCCTGGGTACCGAGAGCCTGGATAACTTCGACCAGTATGTTGAGACGCTGAACAGCCTGGGTCTGCAGCGCGCCATCGAGATTCAGGACGCTGCTCTGGAACGCTACAACAAGCGCTGATAACACCCTGTTTCGGCAGCCATAACATGGGACGGGCAGCTGGCCCGTCCCACTTTTTTCTCAAAGGGAGAAATTCTTATGAAAACACCTACCGCCAACAAGACGGAAAAAACGACCAAGCCGGTCAACCGCAACGGCTTTGCGTTCCGCGCCCGCCGGGACTGGCAACGCAACTGGGAGCTATACATCATTATCATCCCCGTGCTGATGTATTTTATTCTGTTCCAGTATAAGCCGATGTACGGTGCGCTGATCGCATTCAAAAACTACAAGCCTGCACTGGGATTTCTCGGTAGTCCGTGGGTCGGCTTGGACAATTTTACCCGCTTTTTCACAAGCCCGTTCTTTGGGCGTCTTGTCCGCAACACGCTGCTGCTGAGCTTTGAGCTGCTGCTGTTCGGCTTCCCTGCGCCCATCATTCTGGCGCTGCTTATCAACGAAGTCCATCATAAGGGTTTTAAAAAGAGTGTTCAGACGCTGACCTATCTGCCCCACTTCATCTCGCTGATTGTCGTCGTCGGCATGATTACCGACTTCTCGATGACAAGCGGTCTGTTCAATGATATCATTGTCTTTTTCGGCGGTGAGCGCAGCCCGCTTTTGCAGAACCCGGCACTCTATCGCACCATCTATGTGCTGTCCGACATTTGGCAGCAGGTTGGCTGGGGCTCCATTATTTATCTGTCGGCTTTGTCCGGCGTGGATGCCCAGCTGTATGATGCTGCTTCCATCGACGGCGCGGGTCGCTTCCAGAAGCTCTTGCATGTCACACTGCCGGGCATCATGCCCACCATCATCACGATGCTGATCCTGCGCATTGGCAGCTTGATGAGCATCGGCTACGAAAAGACCATCCTGCTCTACAACCCCTCCACCTACGACACAGCGGATATTATCTCGTCCTATGTTTATCGCGTCGGTCTGCTGGAACAGGGCTGGAGCTACTCTACGGCCATCGGCCTGTTCAACAGTGTCATCAACTTGATTTTACTGGTGCTGGCGAACAAGCTCAGTAAAAAGCTGGCCGACACGAGCCTTTGGTAAGGGGGAACCACCATGCAGAAAACAAAAAGCACGAAGATCAAAATGTCCATCGGCGAAAAGATCTTCTCCGTCATCAACTATATTTTCCTGGCACTGGTGGCCGCCGCCTGTCTGTACCCGATGCTGTATGTGTTGTTTGCGTCTTTCTCCAACAGCAACCAACTCATGCGCCACACCGGCATTCTGCTGTGGCCGCAGGGGTTCAGCACCGGCGCGTATGAAATGGTGCTCAAAAACCCGATGATAGCGCGCGGCTACCTGAATACGATGCTCGTGCTTGTCATGAGTTTGATTTTGCAAATCACGCTGACCTCGCTGGGGGCGTACTTTCTCTCCCGCCGCAATGTCATGTTCCAGAAGCCCATCATGCTGCTCATCACCTTTACGATGTTCTTCTCCGGCGGCATGATCCCCACCTACTTGAATATGAAGAGCCTGCACCTGACTGGCAGCCTGTGGGGCTTGATCCTGCCGTTCATGATCAGCGTGTACAATCTGATTATTCTGAAAACCTCGTTTGCTTCTATTCCGGAATCCTTGATTGAGGCCGCCCGCATCGACGGCGCAAGCCATCTGAAGGTGCTGTTCTCCATTGTGCTGCCGTTGTCCAAGGCAATTCTGGCTGTTATGGTGCTGTATTATGGTGTCGGTGTGTGGAACGGCTGGTTCTGGGCGTCTGCTATCCTGCGTGACCGCGAGATGTACCCCCTGCAGCTCGTCCTGCGCGAGATCTTACTGCAGAACAGCACCTCCAACATGACGGGCGGCACCAGCGTTGGCGATGTGGAATCTGTGGCCGCCACTGTCAAGTATGCCACCATCATGGTCGCAACAGTGCCGATCCTCTGCATTTATCCGTTCCTGCAGAAATACTTTGCCGCCGGCGTCATGGTCGGCGCAGTCAAGGAGTAAAGGAGAAAAAGTATGTCTGAACGTTTCACTGCACCGCAGGATGATGCGTTGTATTTACAGATGTGCGCGGAAATCGAGGAAAAGCTGCGCCGTGCCGCGCCGCTGTACACCCGCCGCTACCCCCATGTCAGCACCCTGCCCGCCGAGGGGCTGCGCTACACGCCGGAGGAAAACAACATCTGGACTTCCTCTTTCCACCCCGGTATGATGTGTCTGGCCGCCAAGCGCACCGGAGATGCTGCGTTCCTGCAGTATAAGGACGACTACATCGCATCGTTCAAGGCACGGCTGGATGACCGCGTCGGCATCAGCCACGATCTGGGCTTTTTGTACACCTTGTCCGCTGTTGCCTTGTACAAGCTGACGGGGGATGAGGAGGCCAGAGCGCTGGCCCTGCGCGCCGCCGATATGCTGTGTGAGCGCTACAACGAGAAAGGCCGCTACATTCAAGCGTGGGGCGAGTTCAATGTCGGCACGCCCTATGTGAAAATCATCGTGGATACGATGCTGAACCTGCCGCTGCTGTTCTGGGCCGGCGAGACGACCGGAGAGGCCCGCTATACGAACATTGCCACCGCCCATGCCCATACCTGCGCAGACTATCTCGTGCGGGAGGATTACTCCTCGTTCCACACCTATCTGATGGATCCCGCCACAGGTAAGGCTGTTGAAGGGCGCACGCATCAGGGCTTCCACGATAACACAACTTGGGCGCGCGGGCAGGCATGGGTCGTGACCGGGTTTGCGCTGGCCTACACCTACACAAAAGAACCGCGCTTTCTGGAAGTGAGCCGCAAGGCCGCCGAGGTGTTTTTGCAGAACCTGCCCGCAGACTTTGTCCCCTACTGGGATTTCACCTTTAACGACCACATCCCCGACCTCCGGGACAGCTCCGCTGCGTCGATTTTTACCTGCGGACTGCTGGAACTGGCACAGTATGCGGACAACGCCGAGGCCGCGCGAGACCGCGCCGCCGCCCGAACCATTGTGCGCAGCCTCTACGACCATTATTTTCTGCATGACCCCGACCGCGCGGGCGTGCTGACCGACGCCATCTACCACCGCGATACCGGTGCAACCTGCGTCATCTGGGGCGACTATTTCTTCTATGAGACCCTCCTGCGCCTGCTGGGCGGGGATAAGTGCTTCTGGTAAAACCAAAAGGCGAGGCGGAAGCCCCGCCTTTTATTGCAGTAGGAAAGGATTGCTATTATGGATGTTTTTGCATCGGCTTTAGCCGCTAACCCTATGCAGACCCGACAGGACGCCGTCACGGCGCTGCTGGATTTGATTCGTCCGCTCAAATCTTTTTACTCACCGGGGGGCGCCCTGCTCAAGGTCGGCAACACAGCTGCGCACTACGGTGAAAAGGACGCCCGCATGGAGGGCTGGGCGCGTATCTTATGGGGGCTTGGCCCGCTGTTTGGCGGCGATAACACTACGCTGCCTGCTGAACAGCAGGCAGAAATCGCGGCATGGGGCGACCTCTACCGCATGGGTCTTATCCATGGCACCGACCCAAGCCATCCTGAATACTGGGGGGATATCTTCGACTATGACCAGAAGATGGTCGAGACTGCCGCGCTGGATCTGGCGCTCTGCCTTGCCCCGGATATGCTTTGGACACCGCTGACCGACGCCCAGAAGCAGAATGTCTACCGCTGGCTCAATCAGATGAACGCCCACCGCATCCGCCCCAACAACTGGCGTTTTTTCCGCATCTTAACGAATATGACCTTTGCACGCCTGGGTCTGCCCTATGATACCGACCAACTGAAGGATGATTTTGGCGTTGTCGAGCATTGCTATACCGGCGGCGGTTGGTATTTTGACGGCAATCCCGGTCAGTTGGACTACTATATCCCCTTTGCCATGCACTTTTACTCGCTCATCTGGTCGGCGCTCTCCCCACTGGACGCCGATGACTACGCGACCAAACTCAAGATCCGCAGTAGCGAATTTGCCGGGGATTTCATCCAGTGGTTTTCCGATGACGGCGCGGAGATTCCGTTTGGCCGCAGCCTGACCTACCGCTTCGCCCACGCGGCATTCTTTGCGGCGTATGCGCTTGCAGGGGCGCAGAATGAAACTATCCCATGGGGCGCGGTGCGTCATACCGTGTTGCACAACCTGCACCATTGGTTCCAATACCCTATCACCGATGCGGCGGGCGTGCTGACCATCGGCTACCAATACCCGAACCTGCTCATGAGCGAGAGGTACAACGCCCCCGGCAGCCCCTATTGGGCGTTTAAGGCGTTCCTGTTTTTGGCGCTGCCCGCCGATCATCCGTTCTGGACGGCGCCCGATGCAACGGTTCCGCACCCGGCACGGCAGCGGCAGGACAAACCGCATATGCTCGTCTGCCACGACGGCGGGCATATCACGGCGTTCACGGTGGGGCAGCACTGCATGAACCATGGGGCCGTCAGCGCCAAGTATGAAAAGTTTGTCTACTCTAACCGCTTTGGCTTCAGCGTTGGGCGCGGCACCGATCTGGAGGACGGCGCGTTCGACAACACATTGGCTGCCAGCCCGGCAGGGATGAACTTCTACCGTATGCGTTACGGCACGGATGACTTTGCCGTGACGGACGCTTACACCTACGCCGCTTATACCCTGCTGCCCGGCACCACGGCGCAGAGCTGGGTCGTACCCTGCGGCGGCAGCTGGCATGTGCGTGTGCATAAAATTGTGACGACTTCGCCCGTAGACATTGCCGACGGCGGTTTTGCTCTTTCGGTCGAGGAACCGTTCACCAGCCGTGTCGGAGCCGAGGACGGCAAGGTGCTGCTGCAGCGGGTCGAGGACGTCAGCGGCGGCAAGGCGGTGTTCCTGCCGTGGGGCTGCACGGCGGCGGTCAGTCTGCTGGGCGGCGCACAGACCGAGTTTGTGCGCACTTTCCCCAACACGAACTTGATGGCAAACCTCTGCGCTGTGCCCTATTTGAAAGCCACCTTGCAGCCCGGTACGCATATTTTGGTGGACGCTTTCTACGCCCGCCCGGCGGATTCCGATGAACACGGCGGTTTCGCAGTTAAGCCCTTTGCCGCGTGCAAAGGCGATGCAATCGAGATTTCCTGCGCCGACGGCCGCACAATTCGTATTGATCTGGAGGGCTGAACCATGCACAAAGCTCTGCTGCGCCGCTGGTGCGACGCGATGCTCAAATATCAGCTGCATGACACAGGCGATACCCGGCTGGATGGCGGGCTGCTCTGTCCTGCCTGTATGCGGGTACATGGCCGCAGTGCCGATGCGATTTTGCCGCTGGTGACCCAATGGCAGACCGACGGCGACGAGCGCTGTCTGCATGCGGCGGAAAAGCTGTTCGCATGGTCGGCCAATATGCGCCGCCCCGACGGCAGCATGAACAACGACACGAACAGCAGCTGGAACGGCATCACGGTATTTTACGCAAATGCCTTGGGGGAAACACTGCTTTGGTACGGGGACAAGCTGCCCGCTGCCGACCGCGATGCATGGACAGCCCGCTTTGCCGAGATGGCGGAGTATCTCTGCCAAAATATTGAAAGGATCGGCGGCAATGTCAACTACCCCATCACCTGCGCCTACACAATGGCGCTGGCCGCGCGCCTTTTAGGTGGGGAGCCATTCGCAGCCAAGGCAAAGCAACTGGCGGACTTTGCCGTGACACACATTACGGCGGACGGTCTTTTGTACGGCGAAGGTCACCCTATGACAGCCGTAACGCCCAAGAACTGCCGCCCGGTGGATCTTGGTTATAATGCGGAAGAATCGCTGCCTGCGCTGATTCTGTACGCTGAACTGACCGGGGATGAGGATGTAGGCCGCGCTGTGCTGCGCACCGCACGGGAGCACCTCAACTTTATGCTGCCCGACGGCGGGTGGGATAATAGCTTCGGCAGCCGCAGTTACAAGTGGTGTTGGTGGGGCAGCCGCACCTCAGATGGATGCCTTGCGGGCTTTGCGGCCCTGAGCCGCCATGACCCGGTGTTTGCCGCCGCTGTGCAGAAAAATCTGGAATTGCTGAAGCAATGCACTCATGACGGTCTTTTGTACGGCGGACCGATGTATAGAACAGCAGTGGAACCCGCTTGCATCCATCACACATTCTGCCATGCCAAGTCCGTGGCGGCGCTTGTGCATGACGGCTGTCAGTTCCCGGCGGCATTACCCCGGCTGCCCTCTGAAACAGCGGCCGACACGCGGTATTATCCTACCATCGATACGGTTCGCATCGCGCAAGGCAACTGGCGCGCGACTGTGACGGGGTATGACTATGAATACCTGCCCGGCGGTCACCCCACGGGCGGTATGGTGTCCCTGCTGTGGCACGCCGCCCGCGGTCCGGTGCTGGCGGGCAGTATGGACCCTTATCGCCAGAACGAGCCGAACAATATGCAGATGCCGCGCTGGCAGTTTGACATTTGCACCACGCCGCGCATCGAACTGCGCCGCGACGGTAAAACCTATTGCAGCAGCAACGATTTGACTGCCGCTTTGACTGTGGACAAAAATGAGACGAGCGCAGGCGGCAGACTGCGCACTGCGGCCCAAGACGCCGCCGGATGGTACGATTTTGCCGTTTCTGTAATGCCGGGAAAAGTTACCGTGACGGGTCACAGTGAGGACGCGGACGCAAGGTTTATCCTGCCCGTCATCTCGCCGGAGGGGGAAAATGTTGCGTGGCAGGATGTCAACACCGTGCGCATCGGCAGCGGTCCCGCTGCCCTGACCGTGCAGGCAGACCGCCCGCTGACCCTGCCGCCGGAGTACGGCACACCCGTCCGCTTCCGCCGCCTGTTCAACCCTGTGGGTGGTTTTCAATCGGTAGTGCTGACCCTGCCCGCCGAGCATCCATTCACTGTCACGCTGAGAATTGGAAAGAAAGAATGAACGATATATTGCTTAAAATCACAAACGGCGACACAACACTGGCGCAAGCCTGCAACCACCTTGTCTACCCGGCAGCCTACGCACCCGGCGATAGTATTACCATGACCGTGCCGGAACCGGGGTACTATGCCATCCGGCTGGACGATGCCATGAATGAGGAATTTGTCTACATGAAAGAAACTTCTTTCACGCTGGAAATTCCCTTTGCGGAAGCGCGAATCAGTTACAGCCCGCGAGCTTTTTCCGGACCGATGCACTATCTGTCGGCACGGTCCGCGTGGACTGAGGAGATCGCAGCACCGCGCAATCTGGCCCGCAACGGTTATGACTGCCACGGCAATACGTCCTGCTACCCCCACACATGGGCCAATGTGGAAACGCGGAGGGAAGCCGTTTTTGCCGCCCGCAATGCCATTGATGGCATCATCTGCCCCGAAAGCCACGGTGCCTACCCTTACCAAAGCTGGGGCATCAACCGTGATCCGGAAGCGTGCTTGACGCTGGAATTCGGCCGCCCGGTCAGAGCAGATACATTGGTGCTGACGACCCGCGCGGACTTTCCCCACGATGCGTGGTGGAAAAGCGCGAGAGTCACGCTTTCAAACGGAGATACACGGATTCTTACGCTGGAAAAATCCCCCGAAGGCAAGGAGCAGCGCTTTGATTTGGGCGGCGCCGTCATCACAAGTCTGCTGCTGGACAATCTAAAAAAGGCCAACGACCCTAGCCCATTCCCGGCGCTGACACAACTGGAAGTATGGGGAACGAATGTATGCGATTAGAATGTGTGACCTCTGCCGCACACCCGATGTATACGCAGACGATGGCACTGTATAAAAAAGCTCCCCGCCCTATGAGCAACGCGAAGCACCGTCCCAAGAGTGTATTTTAGGAGAGGAATTTTACAACTTTACGACGGTGTACAGCGGCAAACGATTTGTCGGACTGGTGCTGTATTGGGAAACCGCAGAGTATCTGTATATCGAGCATTTTTGCATTTTGCCGGCTTTGAGAAATCATCATTATGGGCAGCGGACGTTGGAGCTGCTGGCGGAATTCGGCAAGACCTTGATTTTGGAAATCGATCCGCCGATGGATGCGATTGCCTGCCGCCGCAAAATGTTTTATGAGCGCTGCTGCTTTGCCGAGAATCCTTTCTCGCACATACACCCGCCCTACCACGCTGAAAATCGCGGTCATGCCCTTGTCGTTATGACGTTTTCCCTACCGATTCCGCAGGAAAAATACAACGACTTTTACCGTTATCTAACTGAAAAAGTCTTGAAGAACGTCTTTTGACGAAGTGGACAAATAAATTATATCGCATGATAGCAACTGTGTGCAATCGTAAGTTGTACTCGCTGGTGTTAAGTTGTACGAATCGCAGCAAAACCACAGTGGGAAAAATCCTGCTTTTTGTGTTTTACGGATAGGATACGATAGTATCTTAGTATTTTATTTAGTATTTATTTGTGTTGGATTTACCTGTACAGGGAAATCCAGTCTAGGTAAAAGCCTTTGTGGTAAAATAAAAAATCCCCGGAAAGCGGGGATTTTGGGGCGGTATTTGGCGGGACGGTACACTGCGCCGATAGGCTGCGAACTCCCGCAAATCGGGGCGTTTCTCGCGGCGACAAGGGCGGTGTGCAGGAGTGCCGCGGAGTGGTGCTTGTGTACAACTTATTGATGGAGAACAAAACTTATATACTGGTTCATAGGGCTTTTCACTTGCGAGAACCCTGCGGTGTAGGTATCTGCATTTCTCAATGATACCAAAGCTGCGCATTTATTTGAGCGATACTGACGAGAATCCGTATCACGAATTCGCCCCCAAAACTGCCCCCAAAAGGGTTTGGAACAGGTTGGCACCATGCAGCACCCTTTTGTGCACATGGGACAAAATCCGTTCTGAGCCTTGGTACGCAACACCACCAAACCCAACAAAACATCACTATAACGCACGATTTTTAGATTTCTCATAACCCGGAGGTCGCAGGTTCAAGTCCTGTCCCCACAACCATATGAAGAACGGTAGAACGTCAGGTTTTACCGTTCTTTTTCTTTTTTCGTGGTAACAAGTCAATTTTTTATTCAGCCGGTATTTCCGTGGCGGCAAAGCCAATGATGGAATTCATTGCGTTTGCTGCCTGTACCCTCCCATCATTGATAAGATGGGCATAGTAACGGTCAAGGGTTGCAGGGTCATCACCAACAAAGTCCGCCACGGAAATTTTATCAACCCCGTTATGCAACAGCAAAGAAACAACCGTATGCCGGAATTCACATCATGCAGAAGTAAACGAAAACCATAAAACCGGAGGCCGCCGCAAAGCCCCCGGTTTTATGCGTAAACAGCAGCGATTTTCGTTGCATTGCCTGCCCGGCTGCTGTACAATAGTAGTGCTGCGGCAAGGAGGTACAACGATGAAAACAACAGCTATGGCGGCAGAAGAGCGCGTGCGCTATATGACACAAGCACCGGTGCGCCGCCTGATTTTGGAAATGTCTGCGCCCACGGTTATCAGTATGCTGGTGACAAGCTTTTACAATATGGCCGATGGCGTGGCAAGCGTCGGTGGTGGCCGCCGCGCGGCAGGGATTGTTTTTGATCCCGGTCGTCTTTATCCTGCCAAATCTTTTAGGGCTTGCAGGCGTGGAGTACGCCCAGCCCGCCGCGGATCTGCTGGCCTTTGCGCTGGCGCTGCCTATGGGGCTGTCCGTGCTGAAGACGTTTCGCAGTGATGCGCCGACACCGGCGCACACTTTACGCGAAGAATAGAAATATGGAGGAAAAGTATGTTAGTACCTGTTTTACTTTTTATCGTCGGTCTGCTGTTCCTGATTAAGGGCGGCGACTGGTTCGTCGACGGCGCATCTGCGCTGGCGCGGCGTTTTCACCTGCCGGAGCTGCTGATTGGCGCGACGGTCGTTTCCATCGGCACAACGCTGCCGGAGGTCATGGTTTCCACGATGTCGGCGGTTTCCGGCCACGGCGAGATTGCCTACGGCAATGCCATCGGTTCGGTCATCTGCAACTCGGCGCTGATCGCAGCCATCACGATTGCCGTGCGCCCTGGCAAGGTTGACCCCAAGACGCTGAAAACGCCGGTTATCTTCTTCTTTATCGCCGCCGCCATCTACTGCGTGGCTGCCTACGGCTTCGGTGAATTTACCCGCCCGATGGGCTTTATCATGCTGGCAATGTTCGTGGCCTACATGGTCGCCAACGTCCGGCAGATGAAGAACGCCCCTGCTGAGGAACACGCCGAAGAGGAAGAGCTGATCCCCTTGTCCAAGACGCTGATCCTGCTGGTCGCCGGTGCGGCGCTCATCGCCGTTGGCGCAAATCTGCTCGTTGATAATGGTACGCTGATCGCCCAAGCGCTGGGCGTGCCCGAAAGCGTCATCGCCCTGACCTTTGTCGCGCTGGGTACTTCTTTGCCGGAGCTGGTCACGGCCATTACTTCGCTGATTAAAGGTCACAGTGATTTGTCCGTTGGCAACGTCGTCGGCGCAAACGTCTTCAACCTCGTGCTGGTCAGCGGTGTTTCCGTTACGCTGGCTCCGTTCACCATCCCGCAGAGCTCGACGCTGTTCGGAGTAAACTCCAGCCTGGTGTTAGACCTGCCGGTCATGCTGGCCGTCATGCTGATCATGACAGTACCTGCCCTCGTCAAAGGTAAGATGAACCGCGCACAGGGTATTATTTTGCTGGCCATTTACGCAGCTTTCTGTGCAATCCAGTTTACGATGTAAACGCTAATTACAATAATCACTGGGGCGCTGCCGGGAAACGGCAGTGCCTTTTTTGTGGGGAGAGCCGTCTTGCTCGGTTCTGCCAGGTAGTTTGCCGGGCACGCTGCTGGGTAAAGTCCTGCCCAAAACGCGGAAAGAACAGCTGCTCACGATATTCTGGCTATGTTCCATCGGCGTCAACTCAGTCATCAAGGCGTCGGGCATGACGGCGGTTGTGCTGGCACTTTTGGTGGGCTTATATTTTTGATATCTGGTCTGCAACACAAGTCGGCGACAATACATTGTCAAAAGATTGCACAAGCGCCCCCGCCCAAACAAAACTTTGTTGGGCGGGGGCGCTCATTTTACTCTTTTGGCAACACCGCACAATTCCCGCCTTGCGGCTTAAGCACCGCTCCG
>OGGS01000990.1_pt1 | contig 22888 bp, 20 predicted proteins | sample 1571281 | NCBI WGS metagenome assembly OGGS01 (sample SAMEA2582042, study PRJEB24529) | metagenome | biome: Human gut stool | place: China | collected 2011 | reverse complement strand
ATGCGTTTATATTTTTTCGGGAAAAGGTCCGACCTTTTCCGCATCTTGCAAAACCAGTGAACACTACGTTTAGAAAGGAAGAAAAAAGCAATGGTACAGATAAAAAGAGATTGGTTTTATACAGCATTAGAAAACTACAGAAGGGGAGAAATGTATGACAGATGGAAAGAGAAGATACAAATCTGACAGGAAAGATTACAAGGTGTCTGTGAAACTGTCAGAGAAAGATATGGATATTCTTAAAGCGGCACTTAAACGAACAGGAATGACAGCAAGTGCATATATTAGGGAATTGATCAGGACAGGCGGAAACATTGATAGTAGTTATCCAGATGACAGGGCAAGAGTAATACGGATTGTTGCAGGTGTTGCTAACAATATTAACCAGATGGCAAAACTTGCTAATGCAAAGGGTGATAGAAATACCAGAGATTCTTAATTTGTCTGACGTGAATGTGGCAAGAGTTGGTGAAAGTATGACTGATGTAACAGATAAAAATGAATTTGTGGAAATTAGAGAAACTGAACCTGTGGACAAAGCTGACTGGATTGTTAGGAAAATATCAGAACTTGGTGGTTACGAGAATGTCAGTGATTCTGTTAAGGCAGATATATTCGGATTTGATATTGCTAATATTAGTGGAAGCATAAGGTTGTTCTCGGATGTAATGAGAAGGCTGGGGATAAAACTAGATGGAGACGAGCTTTATGAGGAGTTCCAGAGGATTTATGATGAGAGTGTCGGTAGAGATGCTGGCAAAGATAAGGCGGAAGATAAGATGTGGAATAGGGGCAGAGGGAGATGATTCCTCTGCATATCCCCGATTCACTTTACGTACCTGGATTATATATTGCAAATCGGGAAACAATCGCAAGAAGTTGCGATTGTTATTGATGATATAGTGATTCTGTGATATCATATAAAATATGGTACATGAAAACGGAGGTCAAAATGAAAGTATTGGTAATGAATTGTAGTCCGGTAAGAAATGGAGCAACAGCAGAAATTGTTAATATAGTTACTGTTTGTCTGGAAAAGAAACATGATGTTAAAAACATATGTATTGATGATTATGATATAAAATTTTGCAAAGGATGTAGAAATTGTCATAATACAGCAAAATGTGTTCAGAATGACGATGTTGATAGGATAATTGAGCAATATGAATGGGCTGATATAGTTATATCCGTGTCTCCATCATACTGGGCAGATATACCGGGACAATTTAAAGCTTTTATTGATAGATGTACTCCGTGGTGTAACACACATGAACCGCATGCCAAAATAAGTAGTGGTAAGAAGGGATATGCCATTGCATTAAGAACGGGACCGGGTATGGGAGAATGTGAGAAAATTATCGCAAGCATAGAACATTTCTATGGACATATGGAAATTAAGTGTTGTGACAGTCTTGGTTTATGCTCAGTGGAATATAAAGAAGATTTGGACTGTAGGAAAGAAGAAATTATAGAATTTTGTAGCCAGATAGAGTAAGTGTTTTATTGTATCTTACAAATATTTCAGAAAGAGTTAAGGATAGGTGGTAAAATTGATTCGAAAAGCTACTTTAGAGGATGTTCCCCAACTTGTGAGTTTGGCAATTCAGATGTGGAAATCACACACAGTTGAAGATTTAACAAAGAATTTTTGCGAACATATAAGAAAAGGAAAAAATATTATTTTTCTTGCTATATCAGAGGAACATATAGTTGGATTTGCACAATGCGGATTAAGGTTTGACTATGTAGAGGGAACTGATTCTAGTCCGGTAGGATATTTGGAAGGGATTTTTGTTTTAGAAGAATATAAAAAAAGAGGTTATGCGAAAGAATTGTTAGGAGCATGTCAGAATTGGGCAAAGAATCAGGGGTGCTTTGAGTTTGCGAGTGACTGTGAGTTGGATAATGAAGATAGTCTTAAGTTTCATTTGAAAATGGGGTTTGCGGAAGCAAATAGAATTATTTGTTTTACGAAAAGGTTAACAGATCTAGAGGGGGAGTATGTGATGGCGAAAAACTATGAATATAAAAAAGCAACCATAGCAGACATAGATGAACTTGTAAAAACTAGAATTATCGTCCTTCGAGCAGTTAACAAACTATCGAATGATGAGGATATGTCTGTTGTGGAGGAGGAATCATATGCATATTATAGGCGTGCGTTGGAAAACGGAGAGCATATTGCGTATCTGGTGTATGATAACGGGGCATTTATCGGTGCAGGTGGTGTCAGTTTTTATCAGGTAATGCCCACCTACCATAATCCAACAGGTAAAAAGGCTTATATTATGAATATGTATACGGCACTGGAATATCGCAGACAGGGGATTGCACTTCATACATTGGATTTACTGGTGAAGGATGCGAAGGAACAGGGTGTGTTACAGATTGCGTTGGAAGCGACGGATATGGGACGACCTTTGTATGAGAGATATGGATTTGTAAAAATGGAAGATGAAATGGAGCTGATCAAATGACAAGAGTTTATTTCGTGCGTCACGCACAGCCGGAACACGATTGGGAAGAAGACAGGACAAGACCTTTGACGGAAGAAGGTAAGAAAGATTCTGCAATTGTTCTGGAATTTTTGAAGGATAAGAAAATAGATACGTTTTATCGTAGTCCGTATAAACGTAGTATGGATACCATTGCAGAGGCAGCAGATTTTTTTACAAAAGAGATTATAACAGATGAGAGATTGAGGGAGCGCGAAAAGGAACCTAATGGAAACAACCACGGAATGTTCCAGAAACGCTGGGCTGACCATAATTATCATGAAGAAGGTGGAGAGTCCATTGCTATGGTGCAAAAACGTAACATAGAGGCACTGAATGAGATTTTATCAGATAATACGGATAAAGATATTGTTATAGGAACCCATGGTACTGCCCTTAGTACGATATTGAATTTTTATGACAATAATTTTGGATGTGAAGATTTTTTAAGAATTATTGACTGGATGCCATATATTATCGAACTGGACTTTGAAAGCAGCTGTAACGAAATGGAATCTGAATGTCCGATTTACAGTTTTAAGTTGATTGCCAAACAGGAACATTGTTATATAGAGAAGGAATTTAAAGGTAAGTAGCGTGCGGATAAAAAGTAATATTGTTTTCTCTATGGAAGGAATGTAGTTATGCAATATGCAAGAAAATTGAGAAAAGGCGACAAAGTAGCAATTGTAAGCTTGTCAAGTGGAATGCTTGGTGAAGAATTCTGCAGTCATAATATTGAAATTGGCGTAAAGAGATTAAAAGAATATGGTTTGGAGCCGGTATTTATGCCTAATGCTTTGAAGGGTATTGAATATTTGCAAGTTCATCCACAAGCAAGGGCGAAAGATCTAAAAGATGCATTTCAGGATAATTCTATTGCAGGGATTATTTGTGCAATTGGTGGTGATGATACATATAGGCTTTTGCCTTATCTGATGGAAGATGAAGAGTTTATAAAAGCGGTAGAGGAGCATCCAAAATTATTTACAGGATTCTCAGATACTACTATCAATCATTTGATGTTTTATAAACTGGGCTTGTCTACTTATTACGGACCAAACTTTATTTGTGATTTGGGAGAAATTGCAGATGAAATGTTACCATATACCAAAAGGGCATTTGAGAGTTATTTGGAAGGTAATGAATCTGATGAAATTATATCCAGTGATACTTGGTATGAAGAAAGAGAAGATTTTTCAAGAGCCGCAATAGGAACAGAAAGAAAAACTCATAAGGAAGAACGTGGGTTTGAACTTCTCCAGGGAAGTGAAATTTTCCAAGGAGGATTATTAGGTGGATGTTTGGAAAGCCTTTATGATGTATTGACCAATAGCAGATATGAAGATGAAAAGGAAGTTTGTGAAAGATATGATCTGTTTCCAAATAAGGAAGAGTGGATTGGGAAAATTCTATTTATAGAAACCTGCGAAGAAAAACCGACTCCTGAATTGTTTGAAAGAGAAGTGTTATTACTGAAAGAAAAGGGAGTATTTGACGTGGTAAATGGTATATTAGTTGGAAAACCACAGGATGAAGCTTATTATCAGGAATATAAAGATATTCTTATTAGAGTGATAGACAATGAGGAACTTCCCATCGTTTATAATGTGAATTTCGGACATGCTATGCCACGATGTGCGTTACAGTATGGTGCTGTTGCAAAGGTAGATATGAAGCAGAAAAAGATTTATGTGAATAGGTAGGAGCGAATACTATGGCTGTATCATATAACAAATTATGGAAAATATTAGTGGATAAAAAAATGAGCAAATCTGATTTGCGTAAAAAGGCAGAAATTGCTCCTAACACGATGACAAAATTACGTCGTGATGAAGAGGTGAGCCTTACAAAGGTTATTGATGTGGTATGTAAAATCATAGACGAAGTTTCATTTGCAGGGACTGATTCCGTTATGCATGGCACGATAGAAAAAATGGCAGAACACTGACAAAAAGTTATGGAAAATTTTCCTGATGAATTTATAAGTTCATCAAAGTAGTGAAACTCATGCAGGAATATGTTATACTAAAGGCAGACAAAGCTGGAGGATATATGGATGAGCACCTGCAAGGCACTGTTATCTAAAATTACAAATAAAAATGCTTTTTACGAGCAGAAGGATGTGACACAGAATATTTTTGCGTTCCGTGTGGTGGGAATCTGCATTTTATTCTATTCGTTTGTGATGATTCTGAACAGCCTGCATATTTTTATCGTGGATCAGGCGATTTTTATCAGAGGCTATGTGGTGGCATGTGTGCTGGCGTTGATTTATGGATTGCTGCTTGTGAAGGTGGGGCTTGAGCACCCATTTACCAAGTATCTCAGCGTTACGGCCATCGGGCTGATTGTCATGGTCGCGAGTGCATCCCTTACCTACCATATGATCATTATTATGATGATCCCGATTATCATTTCAAGTATGTATACTTCAAAGAGACTGTCGGTTTATGCCTTTATATTTACAGTGGTTGTGATTACGATCAGTACTTATGTGGGCTATTATTTTGGGGTATGTGATGCAAACATGGCACTGCTGACGGTGACATCACTGGATCATCTGCAGAAGGATGGTGTGTTTTTGCTCAACAAAGTAAACGAAAATCCTATGGTTACGCTGGCACTTTATTATGTGATGCCGCGATCGCTGATGGCGGTTGCATTTTATTATGTAAGTAACAGTGTAAACAGTATTGTGCGCAAGTCCATGGAAAATGCAATGCGTATGGTACAGGCGGCTTCCATGGATGATATGACGGGACTTTACAGCAAAAATAAACTGCTTGAAACAGTGGAACATATGGAGCCAAAAGAACGCCCGGTTGCGGTTATTTATTGGGATGTCAACCAGTTGAAATATGTAAACGATACGTTTGGCCATTTGTACGGAGACCAGCTGATTGCCAAAATTGCGGGATCCATTCGGGCAGCAGTGACGAGTGAGGAAACCAATGCTTACCGTTACGGTGGGGATGAATTTCTTATGATTATTCCGGATGGGACACAGGAGATTGCAGAAGATGTCATTGAAAAGTGGAGGCAGGTGATGAAGCCGATTCAGAAAAACAGTGAGATTCCGGTATCTGCCTCCGTGGGATATGCCGTGGGAAAATATGAAAATATAATGGAACTGATCGAGATCGCAGATCAGAGAATGTATAAGGACAAACAAATACGCCGCCAGTAGCGGCGTATTTTATGGCTCAGAGGGATAACAGAACCGAAAAGGGGGTAGAGAAAATTTGAAAACAAACAAATATGAAATAGATATGTGCAATGGTTCGATCATGGATAAACTGATCTCGTTTGCACTCCCACTCATGCTGTCTGGAATTTTACAGCTGATGTTCAATGCGGTGGATATCATTGTTGTGGGGCATTTTACGGGAAAACAGGCACTGGCGGCAGTGGGATCGACCACGGCACTCATCAACGTGTTCACCAATCTGTTTATCGGAATTTCGCTGGGGGCTAACGTGCTTGCGGCACGTTTTTTTGCGTCCGGCAGGGAAAAAGAAATGTCAGACACGGTACATACCGCCATTCTGCTGGCACTGATCAGCGGAATTCTCATGGCAGGAATCGGGGTAATCAGTGCAAAAGGTGCGCTGCTTCTTATGGGAACGCCGGACAATGTCATTGCACAGTCAACCCTTTACATGCGGATTTATTTTCTGGGGATGCCGTTTTTTATGCTCTATAATTATGGGGCAGCGATTCTGCGTGCGGTGGGAGATACCAAGCGGCCGTTGTTGTTTCTGGTGATTTCCGGATGTGCCAATGCACTGCTGGATCTGATTCTTGTGATCGGTTTTCATCTGGGGGTGGCAGGCGTAGCTACTGCGACGATTACGGCACAGATGATCTCCTGCATTCTGGTTTTGTTATGCCTGTACCGCACCGACAGCTGCTATCAGCTGCGCTTTTCGAAGCTGAAAATAAAAAAGGTTTATCTGCTGCAGATTTTTCAGGTGGGAATTCCTGCCGGGATTCAAAGTACGGTTATTAACTTTTCAAACGCGCTGCTGCAGTCTTCCGTGAATTCCTTCGGAGATACGGCGATGGCGGGGTATACAGCGGCAAATAATATTTTGGGATTTTTGTATATGTCGGTAAATTCCATTACACAGGCATGTATGAGTTTTACGAGTCAGAATTATGGTGTGGGAAAATATAAACGTATGGATCGTGTGCTGATCGACTGTCTGATTCTTACGGTCAGTGTTTCCCTGCTGCTGGGATGTGGCGCATGGTTTTTCGGACCGCAGGTACTTAGTATATATACGAGAGAAAAGGATGTGATCGAGAGCGGCATGGAGATTCTTGCCATTACAACAGTGCCGTATTTTCTGTGTGGCATTATGGATTTGTTTCCCGGAGCACTGCGGGGGATGGGACATTCGGCAGTGCCGATGATCCTGTCGGTGATCGGTACGGTCGGAACGAGAATTCTCTGGATTTTTGGATTTTTCCCACATCACAGATCGTTGTACTTCCTGTTTATTTCTTATCCGGCATCCTGGATCATCACGATTGTGATGCAGGTCATCTGTTTTTATTTTGTGAGAAAAACGGTGCGCAGGGAATTGATGCGGGGATAAAACGCAGCGTAAAAAATGTGCCCAAAAATCGGAAACGATTTTTGGGCATTTAGTTTCTTGAAGGAAGAGAGAGAACATGCTACTATAATGGAAACTGAAATGAAGAAAATAGTTTCCTTCCGGCAGAAAGGATGAAAAGAATGAATAAAGAACTGAAAGAGAACATTATGCAGGGAACTTTGCAGGCATTCAATCAAAAAGGGTTGAAATTTACGATGGATGATATTGCAAAGATTTTAGGGATCAGTAAAAAAACGATTTATCAGGTGTTTCGTGATAAGGAGGCTTTGTTTCTGGAAACGGTGGACTATTTGTTTGACCGGATCAAGGACAGTGAGCAGAAGATCGTAGAGAATCCGGAGATGGACACCCTGCAAAAGATTCACACAATCCTTGGTGTGATGCCGGAATGTTATCAGGATGTGGATTTTCGACAGTTATATCAGTTAAAAGAAAAATATCCGGAGATTTATCATCAGGTGGAAGTACGGCTCGAAACAGGCTGGGAAACGACCATTGCCCTGTTGGAACAGGGCATGCAGGAAGGTGTGATCCGTCCGGTCCGGATTCCGATTTTAAAGATGATGCTGGAAGCATCGTTAGAGCAGTTTTTCCAGCGCGATATCCTGCTGCAGAATGAAATTACTTATGCGCAGGCATTGCAGGAGGTTGTCGGGATTCTGATGTATGGAATTGCTTCGGAAGGGGAAAACGAAAGGGGAGCATAAAGAAGCATGGAGAGGTTGTATTGGAACAATGACTGGAAATTTGCCGAAACATGGGAAGAAGCCATGAAAGAGGCAGTATATCCGGAAAATGAGATGGAGGATGTGCGGCTGCCGCATACCTGCAAAGAGCTTCCGTATCATTACTTTGATGAGCATGCGTATCAGATGCTGTGTGGATATCGCAGACATTTTATGGCGCCGGAAGCGTGGCAGGGGAAAAGTGTGGAACTGACCTTTGAGGGAGTGGCGCATGATGCGGTTGTTTATGTCAATGGGACAGAAGTGAAAGCGCACCATTGCGGTTATACGGCATTTTTTGTGGAAATTGCAAAATACCTGAAATATGGGGAGGACAATGTACTTGCGGTGCGTGTTGACAGCCGGGAAAATTTGAATATTCCGCCGTTCGGATATGCCATAGATTACATGACTTTTGGCGGGATGTATCGTGAGGTTTATGTGCAGGTGAGAAATAAGACACATCTCGCAGATGTATTTATCAAGCCACAGATACATCCTCTGCAGGTGACTACAGAGATTACGGTACAGAATATTTCGGATGGGATAACGTTGCAGCAGGAAATCCGCAAAAAAGGCGAGGGTGCATATAGTCCCCTGGGAAAAAAGCCGGTAAAACAGACAAATGTGCAAACCGTTTTTCCGGTGCAGGAGATCCGTTTGTGGGAACCGGAAAATCCATATTTGTATGAAATCCGTACGAGTTTGTGGAAAAATGGGGAAATGATAGATGCGCGTGTGGATATCACAGGGTTTCGGGAGGCCGTATTCCGAAAAGATGGTTTTTATCTGAACGGAAAGAAACTGCGGCTTCGTGGGTTAAACCGTCATCAGAGTTATCCGTATGTGGGATATGCAGCGCCGGCATCCATGCAGATTTTCGATGCCGATATTCTCAAAAAAGAACTTGGCGTGAATGCTGTGCGCACTTCCCATTATCCGCAGTCGCAGGATTTTATCCGTCGTTGTGATGAAATCGGTCTGCTTGTGTTTACTGAGTTTCCGGGGTGGCAGCACATCGGGGATGAAGAATGGAAGCGGCAGGCGGTGCAGAATTTAAAGGAAATGATCGTGCAGTACCGCAATCATCCTTCCATTATTCTCTGGGGTGTGCGGATTAATGAGTCGCAGGATGACGATGTTTTTTACAGGGAAACAAACCGGGTGGCACATGAACTGGACGATACGCGGGCAACCGGCGGAGTGCGGATGCTAAAGAAAAGCCATCTTCTGGAGGATGTTTATACGTACAACGATTTTCTTCACGATGGCAGACATCCGGGGTGTAATCCGAAACGAAAAGTTACACCGGATATGAAAAAACCGTATCTGATCAGTGAGTATAACGGGCATATGTTTCCGACCAAGCCGTTTGACGATGAGGAACACCGGACGGAGCATGCAATCCGTCATGCAAATGTATTAAATGCGGTGGCACAGGAGCCGGATATTGCAGGAAGTTTTGGCTGGTGTATGTTTGACTATAATACGCACAAGGATTTTGGCAGCGGTGACCGGATCTGTTACCATGGCGTGATGGATATGTTCCGCAACCCGAAACTTGCGGCGGCGGTGTATAGCAGTCAGCAGGAAGATACACCGGTTTTAGAACTGAGTTCTTCGATGGATTTCGGAGAGCATCCGGGCGGAAACCGCAGCGGAAACTGGATGATTACAAATGCGGATGCCGTGCGGATGTACAAAAACTCTAAATTAATCAAAGAGTATCATCGGGAGGACTCCCCATATCGTGCACTGGCGCATGGACCGATTCCTGTGAATGACTTTATCGGAAATGCGATTGTCGAAAATGAGCCGATGAAACCGAAACAGGCCAGACTGATGGGGCAGCTGCTTAACATGACGGCGTATTACGGGCTGAACAATCTTCCGGCAAAGTTCTACCTTCTGGCATTGCGGCTGATGGTCTGCTATCACATGAAACCAAAGGATGCGGTTGCGCTTTACACACGTTATGTCGGGGACTGGGGGACGACTTCCACGGTCTATAAGTTTGAGGCTGTCAGGGACGGAAAAGTGGTAAAGACCGTGATCAAGGAGCCGATGCAGCAGGCACATCTGGAGGTGAAGGTAAGTGAACATAACCTGACCGAAGGCAGAACCTATGATATGGCGGCGGTTCGTATCCGGGCACTGGATGAAAATGGAAATGTGCTGGGATTTTTCAATGAACCGGTGCAGTTTGAAGTGAAAGGTGTTCTGGAACTGATCGGTCCAAAGACCATATGTTTACAGGGAGGTATGGGCGGTACTTATGTAAAGACGACCGGACAGGCCGGAGAAGGAATTTTGACAATTGAAAATGCGCAGACGGGGAAAATCTGTGAACATTTTCAGGTGGCACGGGAAGAGTAAGGGGGAAATACAATGAAATTATCAGCAAAAGAAAAAACGGCATTCGGCCTGGGGGCTGTCGGAAAAGATATGGTATATATGCTTTCGGCGAGCTATATTCTGTATTATTACCAGGATGTTCTCGGAGTAAGTGCGATGGCAATGGGAATTATTCTCATGGCAGCGCGGGTGTTTGATGCATTTAACGATCCGATTATGGGAGTGATTGTTGCAAAAACCAGAACACGCTGGGGAAAATTCCGTCCATGGCTTCTGGTTGGAACTCTGTGCAATGCGATCGTGCTGTATCTGATGTTTGCCGCACCGCCGGCATGGAATGGAAGCGGGATTGTGGCATATGCAGCCATTACCTATATTGTGTGGGGAGTCACCTATACCATGATGGACATTCCTTTCTGGTCGATGATTCCGGCATTTACAGAAGGCGGAAAAGAGCGCGAAAATTTAACAACTATGGCGCGTTCCTGTTCGGGTGTCGGTTCCGCTCTCGTTACGATTATTACAATGAAATGTGTGTATATGCTGGGACAGGGAAATGAGCGCACGGGTTTCCGCTGGTTTGCACTTATAGTTGCGGTATTGTTTGTGCTGTTTATTACGATCACCTGTCTGACGATCCGGGAAAAATCCACGGTTCATATGGAAACACCGACCGTACGGCAGATGTTTTCGGCGCTGATTCACAACGATCAGGCAATGACGGTTGTCATCACCATTGTACTGATTAACTGCTCTTTGTATATTACGTCCAATCTGCTGTTGTATTTTTTCAAGTATGATGTGAGTGGGGAGAGCTGGTATAACAGCTATACACTTTTCAGTACATTTGGCGGAGCGGTACAGATTTTGTCCATGATGGTATTGTTTCCGCTGCTGCGGAAGTTTATGAGCAGTATCCGTGTGTTCTACCTGAGTTTTGGAATGGCAATCGCAGGGTATGCGATTCTGCTTGTGCTGATGATTGGCGGTCATACTGCGCTTGGAGCCCTGGTGGTGCCGGGATTTTTGATCTTTGCGGCATTTGGCATGCTGACCGTGCTTACCACAGTATTTCTGGCAAATACGGTAGATTATGGGGAAATGAAAAATCACCGCCGTGATGAAAGTGTGATTTTTTCCATGCAGACGTTTGTTGTGAAACTGGCTTCGGGAGTTGCCGTGCTGATCGCAGCGGTCTGTCTGTCTCTCTGTAACCTCAAGCAGGATACAAGTGCGGCGGTTGTTGCGCGTGCAGCGGATTCTTCGGTGCTGGGACTGCGGCTGACGATGGCGGGAATTCCGATGATCGGTCTTTTCATCGCGGTATTGGTATTTCGGAAAAAATATATTTTGACAGAGAAAAAGCTGCAGGAGATTAATGCAGCAATTAAAAATCAGGAGAACTGCTAAAAGAAAGGATGACAGCTATGATTCGTAAAATTGGACAGGCATTCGTACTGGATACGGCACATACAACATATGCATTTTCCATTCTGCCGGGGGGACATCCGGAGCATCTGTATTACGGGAGAACTATTCACATCGAGCATCCGGATGATCTTGAAATTCTTGTGGAAAAGCATGTGTTTGCACCGGGAAATGTGAATATCTGTGAAAAAGAGCATGCCGGTTTTTCGCTGGAGGATGTGCGGCTGGAAATGTCTTCGTACGGAAAGGGCGATATCCGTGAGCCGTTTGTTGAGGCCATTCTTTATGATGGGGCAAAGACTCTGGATTTCCGCTATGAAGATGCCGTTATTACCGGGGAAAAAGATGCGCTGGATGGACTTCCGGGTTCCTATGGAAGTGTGGGAGAAGTGCAGCAGCTGTGTGTGACAATGGTGGACCGGCAGTATGATCTGAAGCTGTTGCTCTACTACTATGTCTACGAGGCGGCAGATGTGATCGGACGGAGTGCGAAGATCGTCAATGCCAGCAGTCAGGATGTACAGCTTACCCGTCTGATGAGTCTGCAGCTGGATTTTGATGACAGTGATTATATTTTTACGACATTTCGCGGCGCATGGGCGCGGGAGATGCACCGCTGTGACCAGACGCTGACCGGTGGCAGAATTGTCAATGATTCTTTTACCGGAACCACGTCGAGCCGGGCAAATTCGTTTGTGATGCTGAGCCGTCCGAAAACGGGAGAAGATCAGGGAGACTGTTACGGATTTCATCTGATCTACAGTGGAAATCACTGTGAGACTGCGGAGGTCAGCAGTTTTGGAAAACTCCGGCTTCTTACGGGGATCAATCCACGGGAATTTTCGTGGAAACTGGAGCCGGGAGCACAGTTTCAGGCACCGGAGGCCTTTATGACCTATGCACCGGATGGATGGGGAGGCATGAGCCGGCGGATGCATGCGTTTATCCGGGAGCATATCGTGCGCGGATATTGGAAAAACAGGCCGCGCCCGGTACTTTTAAACAGCTGGGAGGCCTGCTATTTTGATATCAGTGAGAGCAGGCTCTTAAAGCTGGCAAAGGCGGGAAAAGATGCCGGAATCGAATTGTTTGTGGTGGATGACGGCTGGTTTGGCAGACGAAACGATGACACTTCTTCATTGGGAGATTGGGTGCCGAATACAAAAAAACTGCCCGGCGGCTTATCGCGCCTTGCCAAAAAAATTACAGATCTGGGGCTTTCTTTTGGGATCTGGGTAGAGCCGGAGATGGTCAGTGTGGACAGTGACCTTTACCGGAAGCATCCGGACTGGACCATTGAAATTCCCGGAAAACCACATGCAGAAGGACGAAACCAGAGAATTCTGGATCTTGGCAGGAGAGAAGTGCAGGAGTATATCATTGCCAGTATGACAAAGGTCTTTTCTTCGGCACCGGTTTCTTATGTGAAGTGGGATATGAACCGGACGTTTTCCGATTATTATTCACAGAGCCTGCCGGCCGCACAGCAGGGAGAGGTGGCACATCGTTATGTGCTGGGACTGTACCGGTGCATGGAGGAACTGACCTGTCGTTTTCCAGAAATTTTATTTGAAGGGTGTGCAGCAGGCGGAAACCGTTTTGATCCCGGCATTTTGTGCTATTTTCCGCAGATCTGGGGAAGCGATGACACAGATGCCTGTTGCAGGGCGGACATACAGACAAATTACAGTTACGGGTATCCGCTCTCGACGGTGAGTGCACATGTATCTGCGTGTCCGAACCATCAGACGCTGCGCCGGACACCGCTTACGACCCGCTTTGCAGTTGCCGCATTCGCAGTGCTGGGGTATGAATGTAATTTCTGTGACTGTACCAGAGAGGAACTTGAGGAGATCAGGGCTCAGATTGCACTGTACAGGAAGTGGCGTAGTGTATTGCAGCAGGGCACATTTTATCGTGGGCGGACATTTGCTGACGGAAATCTCACAGAATGGACCTGTGTTTCAGAAGATCAGACACAGGCAGTCGGCATGCTGATGCAGAAACTTGCGGAACCGAATACACAGTTTCATGCGTATTATCCCAAAGGACTTGCAAAAGAGAAACGGTACCATTTTACTAACCGCGCGTTAACGTACAGTATTCTGGAGTTTGGGGATCTGGTCAACACGGTTGCTCCGGTACATATCCGCCCGGATTCCGTGACACATCATCTGCTGGCAAAATTTGTAAAGATGGATGGGGAAACGGAGGATTTCTGTGCATACGGGGATGCCCTGATGTATGGAGGTGCACATTTGCACCCGGCATTCGGAGGCACCGGATATGATGAGAACGTACGGTATTTTCCGGATTTTGCGTCTCGTTTGTATCTGATGGATTGCAATTTATAGCCGAAAAGTGCTATGATACAAAAGAGCAATTCAGGCAGGACAGGAGATAAGAAAATGCAGAAACGAAAAAACAGATGGTACATAGCCGTTGCAGCAGTTGTAATTTTAGCAGTTGTTCTGGTATTGGCAGTTGTGCTGGGGAAAAAGGGAAAGAACAAAAAAGATCCAAAGATGATTGAGCCGACGCAGCAGGAGCAGGCATCGGAAATACCGACGGAAACAGAGGAAGTATTTGATTATTCCGCTACGGAGACCGCAGAGACAAAATCGCTTCCGAAGTCCGTTGTCAGCAAGCAGGGAATTCTCATTGATGTGGATGCCGGAACGATTCTGGCTGGAAAAGATGCATTAAAACGTATGATTCCGGCATCTATGACCAAAATCTTTACCGTGCTGGTAGCAGCGGAAAATATTAAGCCAGAGCAGCTGGACGAGCTGGTTACCATCAGTATTGATGCCACAGATTTCAGTTATAGTAATGACTGCAGCAATACAGGATACGAAGTGGATGAGCAGGTAACGGTAAGGGATCTGTTTTATGGAACCATTTTGCCATCAGGGGCAGATTCTGCGGTTTCTCTGGCAACTTATGTGGCCGGTTCACAGGAAGCATTTGTGGATATGATGAATCAGGAACTGGAAAAAATGGGATTGTCGGAGACCACACATTTTACCAACTGTGTCGGCATATACAATGATGACCATTACAGTACGCCGTATGATATGGCAATGATTTTAAAAGCCGCAATGGACAATGATCTGTGCAGGGAAGTTCTTGGAACGCGAACCTATACGACATCAAAATCCAAACCACATCCAGATGGGATTACAATATCCAACTGGTTTTTGCGGAGAATTGAAGATAAGGATACACACAGTGAAATTATCGGGGCAAAGACAGGTTTTGTGAATCAGTCCGGAAGCTGTGCGGCAAGTATGGCACAGACGCCGGACGGAAAAGAATATATCTGCGTGACGGCTGGCTCTACCAGCAGCTGGCGCTGTATCTACGATCATGTGGATATCTATGACGCATTTCTGCCGGAGACGGCACAGCCTTTTGAAAGTGAAGAGGTAACACAATAAAAAGGAACAGCGAAAGCTGTTCCCTGTTGTTTAAAGAATGATGATATTGGCACAATTGATATCTTCTCCAAGGTTGTAGACATTACCGCTGGTAAGCCCGACAACCACAGGACGGAGAATATAGTGCGGAATATTTTTGACCACACGCGCCTGTTCGCCGTTACTCAGTTCCACGATGCTGTCTACCGGATATAGAATCATGCTTTCAAGGAAGCTCTTCATGGCAGTTATGTCGAGTTCCATGGTCATGGACATAATCATTTCCACGGCATCTCTCTGGGAATAGGCTTTTTTATAGGGGCGTTCGGTAACCAGGGCATCATAGATATCCGCTACGGACAGAATCTTGGCATAGGGGCAGATTTTCTCCGCAGACACACCCATCGGGTATCCGCTTCCATTGATCTTTTCATGGTGTTGCAAAACACCAAGGCAGACAGCCGGAGAAAATTCCGCACGATCCTTGATCATGTTGTAACTGTATGTCGAGTGCTGCCGCATAATGGCAAATTCGTCATCATTGAGTTTGCCCGGTTTGTTTAAGATAGCATTTGGAATTTTGGTTTTTCCAATGTCGTGCAGCAAACCACAGACACCGATTTCCCGTACTTCTTCGGGAGAGAGTCCCTGCTGCTTGGCAACGATCATGGAAATGGTTGCTACATCCACGCTGTGTTTGAAGGTGTATTCGTCACTGGTTTTGAGTGTGGAGATATCAATTGCGATGGCATCATTGCTTTTAATGGAACGCATCAGGTCATCGGCAATGCTCTCTGTGGTGGCAACCATTTCCTCGGAGGTTGTATTGTTGTAGATAAACTGAATACCGGTAGAGACACGTTCACGGATACTGGCAGAAAGAGTAACTTTTGCGCGGTCTTCGGTACGGAGCCGTTCGATATTTTTTTCTGCTTTTGGAGAAGCAGGAACCTGTTCTGGGTTTTCCTCTTCTTCCCCCTCCTGGATGTAAACAGACATAATACCCAGTTTCAACAGGGAATCAATCATATAATCATCCAGTTCGGCACCTCTGGCAACGAGATTACGTCCCAGACGGTCAACGACCGGATGATCGAGCTTCATGCCCGGTTTTAATTGTCTTGTTCTCATGTACTTTCGTTTTATCATATTTATATTTTACTATTTGTTGGATATTTTTCCAAGTTTTTTTGGAAAACTTTAGGAGAAATTTAGGAGAAATGATATGCTTCCACAACTTTTTTTAGATCGAATGAAACAAATGCTGGAGAAAGAATACCCGGCATTTCTAAACAGTTACGAAGATGCGCGTTATCAGGCACTGCGGATCAATCCGTCAAAAACCGACACAGACCGGTTTACAGAGGAGACTTCCTTTCATCTGCAGCCGGTGCCGTGGGAAGCGAACGGGTTTTATTACGAAAAGGAAGATCAGCCGGGAAAACATCCGTATCACGAGGCGGGCGTGTACTATATTCAGGAGCCGAGTGCCATGGCACCGGCTGCATATCTGGATGTGCAGCCGGGCGAAAAAGTTCTGGATTTATGTGCGGCACCGGGGGGCAAAAGTACACAGATTGCGGCAGCGATGCAGGGAAAAGGGCTCCTTGTCAGCAATGAGATTCATCCGGCGCGGGCAAAGATTCTTTCCGAGAATATGGAACGGATGGGTGTAAAAAATGTGATGGTGACAAACGAGAGTCCGCAGACACTTGCGGGAATGTTTACGGAATATTTTGACCGGATCATGGTAGATGCCCCGTGTTCCGGGGAGGGAATGTTTCGTAAAAATGAGCAGGCATGTGAGGAGTGGAGTCCTGAAAATGTTCAGGTCTGTGCGGCGCGGCAGCAGGAAATTCTTGCATGTGCGGCCACCATGCTCCGGCCGGGAGGACGTATGGTTTACTCTACCTGTACCTTTGCACCGGAGGAAAACGAGGGAACGATCAGCCGTTTCCTGGAACAGCATCCGCAGTTTCATATTGTGCCGGTGAAAAAATATCCGGGAATGGCAGACGGTGTAGCGGCATGGACAAAACATCCGGCAGCGGAGATTGGCGATACGATCCGGTTATTTCCGCATCATCTGCACGGAGAGGGACATTTCGTTGCGGTTCTGGAAAAAGAGGGAACCGTTTCGCAAAATTACCGGGGATATTGTGCGAATGGAGAAGAAAAACCGCTGGCAAAGGGAGAAGCAAAAGCATATCTTGCAGGATTACAGGAGTTTCTTGGAAAGATACCGGCAGATGATGCCGGGAGGCTGCTTCTTTTTGGAGAGCAGCTGTATCTGATGCCGGAACATATGCCGGCAACCAGACGGCTGCATGTGCTGCGTCCGGGCCTGCATCTTGGCACAGTTAAAAAGAACCGGCTGGAACCGGCACACGCACTGGCGCTTGCAATTTCTCCGCAGGAAGCATGTCACAGCTGGAATCTGTCTGTGGATGAAGCACGCGCGTATCTGGCCGGGCAGACGTTTCCGGCAGAAGGAGAGAAGGGCTGGTATCTGATCACGGTAGATGGATACAGCCTCGGCTGGGGCAAACTTGCGGGTTCTGTGATGAAGAATCATTACCCGAAGGGGCTGCGGAAGCTGCTCTAAAAGAAGTCTGATTATTGTTTTAAGGTTATGATTGTGTGAAAAGTAGCGGAATCCGTATCATAGTACATTTGCATGTCCCCCTGATATTGTTTCACTACTTTTCGGATACTTTTGATTCCAAAGCCGTGTCTGGTTTTATCCGGTTTATTTGAAATCGGATAACCATCGGGATCACATTTGGGCATGATTCGGCAGGAGTTGATCAAAACAAGCACAACAAAAGGCAGGTTTTCTTTTTTTTGTGCTGTAAGTTCTATAAAGGAATCAGGAATGTGCTCTGCCGCTTCTACTGCATTGTCCAGTAAATTGCAGAAAAGAGAAGTCAGGTCATTCTGGTGCAGATGTACAAACGCGTTGCTTCGGATGTCCGCGTGAAAATCAATACCTTTTTCTTTACATTGCCGCTGATAACGACCGAGAATTGCATTCAGCATTGCATCGTCACAGATACGGGAGGTTTCCTTTAAGTCAGAACCGTTCATAAGACTTTGAATATAGGCAGTTATTTTTTCATTTTTTCCTTTTTCGTTTAAAAGTTCAATGGATTGTAAATGTTTTTTTAAATCATGAATGAGAATATTCTGGTTCTCATATTGAGACAACAGCATTTCATAATATTCTGCAGTATCTGCTTCTTTTTGAAGCATCAATTGCATTTCTGTAAATTCCCGACTTTTTTTCTGATTGTACTGATCAATTCCAAACACCAGCAGGTTGCTTAATAGAAGCAAAACAGCACAGAACGTTACCATAATTGTAGCCGGAAAAACCAAAGAAATTGTCTCTTCAATGACTAAAAAAGTAAACATCACAAAAATCGAAGAAATTGGGATTAATAGCAGGAATAGACACGAACGGTCAAAGGTTTCCTGTTTTGTGCTTTTTGATTTTAAAAAAGCCGTTAAAATATACACGATGGAAAAAAACATCCCTTTGCTGATGATGCCGTAAAAGACAAGACCAAGAGCGTCCGCCCCGGGAAAATGAGGGAATAATTTTACAATGAGACCAGTAGGAGCCAGTTCTGACATCGCCATAATTGCAGTCAGTATAAGGGCATGAAAAAATGCCAGTGGGAGTGTAAGTTTAAATTGTATAAAAAGAAAAAGGATGTTTGCCACACAAAAAAGGAGCAGATTCAGATACGGCTGCTGCAATAAAGAAAACAAAAACAGGAGAAAATATAAGGTACCAAGCATCAGAACCCGTGAGAGGGCAGAACGTTTGGAAAGAAAAAGATTTCCAGTATACAGCCATGTGATCATAGACTCAATAAAAAAACTGAAAAATAAGATTAGAATATGTTCCATGTGTTTTACCTCGTACTTTCAAGATATAAAAAATAAGCATTTTTAAATGCACTGTATTTTCTTCGCGTCAGATAGGCAGTGAGCTGTTGGTCGGTCAGATGCACCGTTGTATGGTCAAAATCAGTTACATGCTTAAAATTAACGATGAAGCTGCGGTGTGTCTGGAAAAAACAGTTTTTGGGAAGCAGTTCTACCCAGTAATTCATATTCTGAACAGAAACAAAATTCTGAGAGGTGGTATGAACAATGACCTTTCGTCCCTGCGCTTCTACTGCAATAATTTGTGAGGCAGGAAAAATATAGGTCATTTGTTTGGTTTCAATCGGAATTTTGACAGTTATGGCATTAAAATAAACCAGAGCATCTTTCATATTCCGAAAAAAACGGCTGAGATCAAGTGGTTTGGAAAGATAACGAAATACATGAAAACGCATGGCATCATCCAGATATTCCGCGTATGAGGTTACCACAAAAATGAGAATGTTTTTGTTTTGCTTTTTTAATTCATTTCCTACATAAATACCGTTTACACCAGGCATTTCGATATCCAGAAAAACAAGATCTTTCTCACCGTTGTCGGCAAGTAAATCTTCTCCACAGGAAAAAGATACGATTTCCGGGCATTTGATATGGTGATGTTCAAAATAGAATTGAATATAATTATGTAATTGTTCGACCATCAGAGGATCGTCATCACAGATTAAAATACGCATGTTTCATCCGTCTTCCTATTAAAATAATTTCTATATATTATATCACTTTGAAAATTTTAATACAAAAATACGTGTATGAAAAGAAAAATTTATGCCAAAATTGCAGAGAATGTGTCGTTTCGTACCGAAGAAGTAGAGCGTTTTGCGAAACTACAGTATAATAAAAACGAAAATCAATGACAAATTTATACAACGAAAGGAGGAAAAACATGAAAAAGTGGATAAAGGGATCGATGGCCAAAGGTGTGAAGATGGCGTTAGACATGGTATTGCATACAGAAGCAAACAGTACATCCTGTTGTCTTTTGTATCAGCCTAAAGCACCCGAAGGATTAAGAAAGTACAGGAGAATGTAATTATGAAAAGATACACAGAGACAGTGGTTGATTGGATGATCAGGCAAAAGGTAATTAATGAGAAAGAAAAAGAACTGTATGGATATGCATTATACAGTGTGGGCTTGTTGATATTGCCATTATTGTTTGCTGTGGGAATTGGTTTTATTCTTGGAAGCATAAAGAGTGGAATTGCACTTGTAGTCCCTTTTATGATTCTTCGAAAATATAGTGGCGGATATCATGCAAAGACATTTTCTCATTGTGCAATCGGCTCCATTTTACTTCTGTTTTTGTGTATCAAATTTTCCATGAAAATGAAATGTGATTGGAATTTATTGCTTGCCACTGTTATTGCATCAGTCAGTTTAATCATATTCAGTCCTATGGATCATGAAAGCAGGAGGCTGGATGAAGCAGAGAAATACAGATATAAAAAAATCGTAATTGGTTTGGTGTGCGCATTAGACCTGTTATGTATCATTTTATTTATACAGAGATATCATAATCTGATTATTAGTATATGTGTTGGAATACAAATGACAGCAGGAGTGCAATTCCCGATTATCATTAAAAAAATGTTATAAAAAACAAGCTTTAAATGTTATTTGACAGAAAATAAGTAAACTGTTGGAGAAGTTATTGATTTTCTTGATTTGGTTATAACAAATATAATAAATATATTATAAGGAGAAAATTTTATGATGAAAAAGAGAATAATTGCCATGATACTTTGTTTAGGGACATTTTTTTCAACATCGGTTACTGCTTGGGCTACTGAAATAGAAACTGTGGGAAAAAATGAAAGCTCTAGTGATGAAGAACTTTTGGATACGTCATATGAGTTTGAAGCGGTTAATACGGGAGACATTATTAGCCCGATTGAATCGCCGCAAGAACAGATAGCAGATTTTTCAAACAATCAAATTGAAGATGCTATAAAAAAGTTAAATGATACGGGAGAAAATAGCGAAGTTATTCCGTATGCAACTACATGGAAGTATCTTTCCGGATTTAGAGTGTATAAACAATCAAAAAATTATTATTGTGTAGTGGCCTCATGTAAAGCTGCAATGCAGTATTTGACAGGAAGTTCAGACAGTCAATCTACTATTGCGTCTGATTTGGGAACTACTACTTCAGGAACACCATTTGGTAATGCTAAAACTTATTTAAATAGTCATCAGGAAAAAAATACATATGTAAGTAAGGGAGCCAACACAGCACTATCAACAATGAAAAGCAATTTTTATGATGCCATCAATACGTATGATGCTCCTCCAATAATCAGCGTTAAGCTTTCTACAACTAATGGATGGGCATATAATACGAGTGGACATACTATGTGTATTTCTGGTGCAAGAAGTGATAAAGCTTATTTTAGAATTGCTGATCCGTATATTCAATGGGTTGATTCGGATGCAGCCATGTCATACAAGAAATCGGCAAGTAATATTCATACAGCTATTTTAGACAGAGGAAATGGCTATATTTATTAAAAATATAATAAAAAATATATTTTAAAAAATGGGTGTTCCGTATAGGTTAATTTTAATATGGTTAATATTAGCCAGTAAAAGAAATTTTCTATAGGAACACCTTTTTGCTATGGAGGATTATTAAAGTGAAAAAAAGAGTCGGTTTATTATTAATAGTCATTACCATATGTTTTTTAAGTATGAGCTGTAGTAAAACTGCAACAATAGATAATCATATTTTTGAAACAGATTTGAAAAGTGATAGTGGATATACGTGGAAGTCGCTTCGAATGGATAACGAATACATAGATAACATAGAATGTCTTGTAGATGAAAATATTGTTTACTCTAAATATGAAAATGGGGATACAAATTTGGTTTTTTACAATTACAATATAACGGATAAGCAGACATACAGATTAGGGAGTATTAAAGATCCGTATATTAATTCCGGCGATATTGTGGTTGTGGGGAATGAGGTATTTTTCTATTGCAACAGAGTTGTAGGAACTGAAAAGTATCCTGATGGGAAGTTAGAAAATTCACTATATAAAATAAATATTGGGAACCATAAATTACAGAAAATAGTAAGTGATTCTACAGATCAAACATTAATTTATGTGAAAGTATGTAAGGATAAAATTATATCATTAAAAGGTAAAAAAAATAAAAAGAAAAGTATAACTTATTTGGATTCATATGATGTTTCTGGTGGAAAAAATAAAAAATTTGATATTCTGATATCGAAGGATTATAACAGAAAAAAAGAAAATGGTGAAGTGTTATATAATTTCGCAGTATATCAGTCAAAAATATATGCTTTAGTTCGATTGAGAAACAGTTCAGGGAAGGACTCATGGATAATAGAAAAGTATAATTGTGCTGGAAACTATATTGATAGTTTGAAGCTGGATAAAAAAATTATCAATTTGCTAAAAAATGAAAGAATTTCAAAGTTTGAGATGTCAGGAAAATATGGTTTTATAAGAACATTTAGTGGGAGTGGAGTACTTTTTCGTGTAGCATCGGGGAAGACCGTTGCAAAAATAATAAATAAGATAGATTTGGATATTGCGATACCTGGCAGAGATAAAAAAGCAGATTATGCTTTGGTATATTCCAGGGATACAGGAGAAATCTGGAATATTGACAGGCACCATAATAAGCTTAACAAGATAGACTTGCCATATGAATATTTGAACTACTTATATACAGATAATGGAAAAATTTTAATATCTTCAGATAATACAGTATATGGGGAACTTGATAGTTTTCTTACAAAAAAATAATGAAGCGTTTATCTGACAAGTGGAAGGTATATTAAAAATGACATATGATTCAAATAAGGGGCTGTAAAAAAACTCCCCTGACAGAAAAATCGCCCAGACCGTGAGGTCTGA
>OGGS01000986.1_pt1 | contig 22983 bp, 18 predicted proteins | sample 1571281 | NCBI WGS metagenome assembly OGGS01 (sample SAMEA2582042, study PRJEB24529) | metagenome | biome: Human gut stool | place: China | collected 2011 | reverse complement strand
TGGAGAACACCTCCTGCACAAAGGGCACGCCGCAGCTGTCGGCCAGACCCATGCCGGCAGAACCGGAGATGCTCAGCAGAGCCTTGTTTCCGTGCAGGTGCTCTGCATCGATACGGCGCAGCAACTCCTGCGCCTTTTCCAGAATATGGCTGTAATGACGCTCGTATGTTGAATAAATCAGCGCATCATGTTCGTCCAGCACCGCGCACTTGATGGTGGTGCTTCCGATGTCAAGACCTACTCTCACTTGCTTTTCCTCCTGAGGAACAATATAAAAATACAGTTGTATTATACTCAAAAATCGGGATACAATCAATCCAGTCACCATATTTTACACGCAAAAAATAGTATTTTCCGCTCAAAAAGTTAAACATTTTGTTAAATTCACGAATACAGCCCCCCTGTTTTTCTACATTCCGGTTAAGATTCTTTACTCAGAGTGATTTTTACACAAAAACGCCCTGCCCCGGAAAAGCCCCGAGCAGGGCGCTGAATATCATATCATTCCATTTTATCGGACAACAGAGCAAGCTCCCGCAGGATCTGCCAGCGCAGGCCATCAGCTGTGGTGAGTGCCGGATGGATGGTGTGCAGTTCCACACTGCCCTCAATGGGAAACATCGTTCCGGCCAGCGGGATGCGCACCTCTGCCCGGGTGCCGCTTCCGGCACCGCGCGGCGTGAGGGAAAGCACCCACCCCATGTGGGCGCAGTAACGGCGGCAGAGCAGCAGCCCTGCCTGCACACCGCCCAGGAAGCGGCGGCGGTTCTCCATCCAGTTTTCACCGGTGGGCAGACCGCAGCCGTCGTCCTCCACGATCAGGTACAGATCCTCGTCGTCCCGGGTGAGCCGGATCTTGATCTGCCCGCCGGGGCTTACGGCCCGCAGGGCGTTGGAAAGCAGATGAAACAACAGCTGCTCGGCCTCCTGGGCATCCGCCTTGACATAGCAGCGCCGGAACGGGCTGTGATCCACGGTCAGCCGGATGCCCAGCTGCTTCTCGATCTCCGGGGCTATCTGGGCGGCCTCCATCAGGATCCAGCACAGGTCTACCGGCTTCATGGACGGCTTGTCGTTCATCTCCACTTCCAGCAGGCCCATCATCTCCCGCAGGGTGCGCTCCAGGCGGATGCTCTCCTGCCCCATATCCTCCAGCGCCTGCCGGGTCCTTTCGTCTCCGGTCCGGGCCAGATGCATCTGCAGGTATTCCCGGTTCTGGTCCATGATGCGCAGGGAGTGCAGCAGCACGCTCTCAAATTGTTTGCGGGGGAAATCCCCCATCCCGCTCTCTTTTGCCATTCCGTTCTCTCTCTTTTTTCTCATCGTCCGGCCTTCCGTCCCTGCGTTCCGCTGTCGATCAATTTCTGGCGGCCCGCATAGATCAGCTTGCCCAGGGTAACGCTATGCCCCATCAGGCCGTAATCCTGCTTGAATTTCTGCCAGGCTTCGGTGTTGTATTTTTCCACCCCGTCGATCAGGCGGCGCATCCCGCAGTCCACGGCGGCCACTGTGGTGTGGTGTTCCTCGGCCACAGTCTGCAGGATCTCCTTGCGCACGGCCAGCTTCCGCTCCGTGCCGCATACGACCTGCAGCGCGGTGGTCAGATATTCACAGTTTACATCCGGCTGCTGGATGCCCCACTCCGCATAAAGCTGCTTGCAGAACGGCAGCACCCAGAAGATGCCGATGTCCGTGGAGCTGCGCAGATCCAGCAGCAGATCCAGCAGGCTGCTGCGCTCCGGCAGGTACTGCCTGCCGTCCGGCCGCAGGAACGATGCCGTGGCATCGCTGTACCAGTCATCCCCCTGCAACAGCAGCAGCGGGCGGTTATGCAGGCTGTTGAGCCGCTTGAGGAACTCATACCCGTCCATATCCTCCAGCTGGCTCGAAAGCACCACGATATCCACACTGCGCTGCTGGCGCAGCTCCCGCAGCAGCTCCTCGCCGCTGTGGAAGCAGACACAGCAGATCGCAGGATTCTGCTCCTCCAGATAATTTTTCCGGACGCGGATCTCCCGCTCGTCGTAGCTCAAAAGCGCGACATGCAGCTTTGAAACGAGTCGTTCCGTCAATCCAACCTTCCCCTTTGCCTTAAAATTGCCGCACTTTTCTTCCGTGCGTACTGTATGATACTATTTTATAAGGCCCTGTGGAAAGATTCAATCCCCGAAAAAACGTCACTATGCGTCGAACCGTGCAGGAATGGCGGCTTTTTGCGTCTTGATTTCTGGTAATTTACGTCATAAAGTGTCGATTTTTGTTTCTTTCACCTTCTTCAGCATAACACCATCTTTCCCGAAAAGCAATGGTTTGTTCACATTCATCTGATACTATATCTACGTTATTTTGTTTTTTGTCCGGCATTTCCCACACGCCGCCGGGCACGCATAAGAAAGGCCTGCCTATGCTACAACTGAAAAAGATCCGCAAGGAATACAAAACCGGTGACCTTGTACAGACCGCACTGAATGATGTCAGCCTGAATCTGCGCGACAGTGAATTCGTCGCCATCCTGGGCCCCTCCGGCTCCGGTAAGACCACCCTGCTGAACATCATCGGCGGCCTGGACCGGTACGACAGCGGTGACCTTGTCATCAACGGGATCTCCACCAAAAAGTACACCGACCGCGATTGGGACTCCTACCGCAACCACACCATCGGCTTTGTGTTCCAGAGCTACAACCTGATCCCTCATCAGACCGTTCTGGCCAACGTGGAGCTGGCCCTGACCATTTCCGGCATCTCGGGCGCAGAGCGCAAGCGCCGCGCCACCGAGGCACTGCAGAAGGTGGGGCTGGGCAATCAGCTGCACAAGCACCCCAGCGAGATGTCCGGCGGCCAGATGCAGCGCGTTGCCATTGCCCGTGCGCTGGTCAACAATCCGGATATCCTGCTGGCGGACGAGCCCACCGGCGCGCTGGACAGCGAGACCAGCATCCAGGTCATGGAGCTGCTCAAGGAGGTGGCAAAGGACCGGCTGGTGGTCATGGTCACCCACAACCCGGAGCTGGCCCAGCAGTACGCCACCCGCATCGTGAACCTGAAGGATGGTGTCATCCGCTCCGACACCGCCCCCTACGAGCCCGACACCGCTCAGCTTGCCCCTGCCGTTCACAAGAACATGGGTCACTCCTCCATGTCATGGTGGACCTCGCTGACCCTGAGCTTCAACAACCTCTGGACCAAAAAGACCCGCACCCTGCTCACGGCCTTTGCAGGCTCTATCGGCATCATCGGCATTGCGCTGATCATTTCCCTGTCCACCGGTGTCAACCAGTATATCGCCGATATGGAACGGGACACCCTTTCCGAGTACCCGGTGCAGATCCTGCGCAGCGGCATGGATCTGACCAGCCTGCTGTCCGCCGACCTGCCCGGCCAGACCGCCGCCCCCGACCTCGGCGAAGGGATGGTGCCGGTGCGCCAGCTCGTGACCCAGATGGTTTCCGGCATCACCTCCAACGACCTGAAGAGCCTGAAAACCTACCTCGAGAGCGATGCCTGCAGCATCGGGGAGAGCGTTTCCTCGGTGGAGTATTCCTATAATGTCCAGCCTCAGATCTACCGCCAGGACCCGGACGGCAGCATCCGGCAGGTGAACCCGGATTCCTCCCTTTCCGCTCTGGGCATCAGCTCCACCAGCTCGACCAACAACATGATGGCCAGCATGATGAACACCAGCGTGTTCTACCAGCTGCCCGCCAGCGATGCCCTGTATCATTCCCAGTACGAGGTCAAGGCAGGCCGCTGGCCCGAAAACTACAACGAGTGCGTTGCCGTGCTGGGTGCGGATGGTTCCATCACCGATTATGCCCTCTACGCGCTGGGCCTGCGGGACAACGCCGAGCTGGACAAGATGATCCAGCAGTTCGCTCAGAACCAGAATGTGGATGTGCCTGAAGATTTCAAGACCTACCGGTACAGCGATTTTCTGGGCCGCACCTTCAAGCTGGTCAACGCGGCCGACCGCTACCAGTACGACGATGCCCACAGCACCTGGGTGGACAAATCGGACGACAAGGCCTTCCTGCAGGAGCTTGTGGCCAACAGCGAGACCATGACCATCGTGGGCGTGGTGCAGCCCAGGGAGAACGCCTCCGCCGCCATGCTTTCTTCCGGCATCGCCTATCCCGCCTCCCTGACCCGGCACGTCATGGACACCGCCGCCCAGAGCAGGCTGGTACAGGATCAGATTGCCGACCCGCAGACCAATGTGCTGAACGGTGAGCCCTTCGGCACCGAGCGAACCGCTGCCGTGGACATGGCCTCCCTCTTCTCCATTGACACCGACCAGCTCGAGAGCGCCTTCCAGTTCGACCCCGGCAAGCTGGATCTTGACCTGAGCGGCGCGTTCGACCTGAGTGACGGTTCCGTAGATTTTTCCTCCCTCATTGACCCGGACAGCTTCCAATTTGATCTGACCGAAACGCCCGACATCGACATGAGCGCCCTGACGGACGTGTTCGCCAACATGGACATTTCCATCCCCGCCGACAAAATGCAGCAGCTGGCCCAGAAGGTGATGACTGGTTACAAGGATTACATCATCGGCAACGGCATTCTGGGGCTGGACAAGATCGGTTTTGACCAGTATCTCGCCAGCGACCAGTTCCAGCAGCTGATGAAGGATTCCATGGGCAGCCTCATCGATACCGCTGCCCTGCAGGAGCAGTTTACTGCCGCCATGCAGCAGGTCATGGGCAGCATGATGGCAAACTTCTCGGAACAGATCGCCGCCGAATTACAGACCCAGCTGGGCGCTGCCATGGAGCAGGCCATGGGCCAGATCAGCACGAATCTGCAGAGCCAGATGACCGAGCGCTTCTCCTCTCTGGGCAGCCAGATGGAAAGTGCGCTGAAGATCGACGCAGATGCGTTCCGGAATGCCATCCGGTTCAACATGACTGAGGACGATCTGGCGGAGCTGATGAAGTCGAAAATGATGTCCACCAGCGCCACCTATGAAAGCAACCTGCAGGCCTTTGGTTATGCCAGCGAGGACGACCCCAGCCAGATCAACATCTATCCGCTGGACTTCGAGCAAAAGGCTAAGGTCCTCAATGTGCTGGACAGCTACAATGCCGCCATGCGTGAGCAGGGCGCGGAAGACAAGGTGATCCAGTACACTGATGTGGTGGGCACCCTGATGACCTCCGTAACCAGGATCATCAACATGATCTCCAACATGCTGGTGGCCTTTGTCTCCATCTCGCTGGTGGTCTCCTCTATTATGATCGGCATCATCACCTATATCAGCGTGCTGGAGCGCCGCAAGGAGATCGGCATCCTGCGTGCCATCGGTGCTTCCAAGCGGAACATCTCCGAGGTGTTCAACGCCGAGACCTTCATCATCGGCCTGTGCTCGGGCCTCATGGGCATCGGCCTCAGCAGACTGCTGCTCATTCCGGGCAACATGCTCATCCAGAAGATCGCCGTCGGCACCAGCGTAGTGGCCGTTCTGCCCTGGGAGGCCGCTGTGGTGCTGGTTGCGCTGGCAACTGTGCTGACCATTCTGGGCGGCTTCATCCCCGCCAAAACCGCTTCCCGCTCTGACCCTGTCAAGGCTCTGAGAGCAGAATAAGATCACTTTTTCAAAGAGGCTGTTGCACAAGCCCCAGCAAAAAAGACCAGAGTTGTTTCGCCAAAAGGCGTTACAACTCTGGTCTTTTGCTTTCTTTCATGTGAACAGTGCGGCGGCTTCTTTACCACTCTTCTTCGTCAGCGCCCACCCTTGTGCGGCGGAACATGCTCTCCACAATGGCGCAGTATTTATCCGCCAGACAGACGATGACCGCCTCGCGGCAGGTCGGGATATGGCGGAAGGTCAGGGGCCACATGTGGCTTGCAATGACGTTCTGCTCCTTTTTGGTAATGCCGAACACCCGCTGTGCGTTCACACAGGCAGACCCCGGGTGGGAAAAGCCGTGCATCTCAAACAGATGCCGCAGGCCGTGGAAAGAGCCCTGCTTGTGCCAGTCATAGAGATAGAAATCGTGGAGGAAGGCCCCCACGGCCAGCGTGGTCTCATCGGCTCCCAGATGGAAGCGGTGGTTGATCCAGCAGCTGACCACAACCACATTCTTGCAGTGCTGGTAGGTGGTCACATCACCGTGCTGGATAAACTCACGCATTTCCTGCACCTTGGGGTGATGGTCGTACTGTTCCAGAATAGCGGACAGGCGCTCCCGTTCCGTTTGTGAAAGCTGCATGGAAAATTCCCTTTCTTTTTGTCAGAAACGCTCAGCTCAGCTCCGCAGCTGAACCGGGTTGGAGCTGCCGAAGTTCTCAGCGGCCGAAGGATTTTCGCGGGTCAGGCTCAGGTCCACCAGATACTGCTTGCCGTCGCCCAGTGCCTCCAGCTCGGCCAGCTTGGCCTCGGCAGAAGCCTTGTCCGGGTACCACTGGATGAGGAAGAAGTTTTCCTCCTCCACACCGTAATACAGCCACTGGCCGTCTGCCCGCAGCAGGTCGTCCAGATGATCCACCTCATCGCCATCGGTCAGGCCCAGGCCCTCCTCGGCGTAGACATTTTCAGGTTCCACCTGCAGCACCTCAATGACCTGAATGGCGCTCTGTAAGTATTCATCCTGCGAAATGCTCTTGTCCGAGCGTTCCCAGCCCGTCAGGAATGCCTGCATCAGCAGGTTCTTCACGGAGATCTCCGGCTTCATTGCCATAACATATTCCTCTTTCCTCGTTTGTTTCCGCTGACCAGTATACGCTAAAAATTGTGAAAGGTCAACTATTTCTTTATGAATTTTTTGTAGCAACGCACAAAAGGCATTTTGTTCCAGTTCATTTCTGAACTTTTTATGAAACCCCTTGATTTTTGACCCGCATCGGTGTATATTAGCACTCGAAAGATATGAGTGCTAAGAAGATGCAGCATCAGCTGCTTCTTCTGCATTGCCGCTCCTTTTGCGAGGGGCCGGATCTGAATACTGTACAAAAGAGGTTTTGTATTATGGCGAAGAAAGAATTTCAGGCTGAAAGCAAAAAGCTGATGGACATGATGATCAACTCCATCTACACCAACAAGGAGATCTTCCTGCGTGAGCTGATCTCCAACGCTTCGGATGCCATCGACAAACTTTATTATAAGAGCCTGACCGATCCTTCCGTGGGCATGAACAAGGGCGATTTCCGCATCCTGCTCACCCGCGATAAGGACAATCGCCTGCTGACTGTCTCCGATAACGGCATCGGCATGACCAAAGAAGAGCTGGAGCAGAACCTGGGCACCATCGCCCACTCCGGTTCTCTGGACTTCAAGAAGGACAACAAGGACGAGAACATCGACATCATCGGTCAGTTCGGCGTAGGCTTCTACTCCGCCTTCATGGTCGCCGACAAGGTCACCGTCATCTCCAAGGCATACGGTGCGGACGAGGCCTGGCAGTGGGAGTCCAGCGGTGCTGACGGCTACGAGCTGACCCCCGCCGAGAAAGAAACCGCCGGTACCGACATCATCCTGCACATCAAGGACAGCACCGATACCGACAATTACGAGAACTTCCTCGACGAATACGGCATTGTGGCCATCGTCAAAAAGTACAGCGACTATGTGCGCTATCCCATCCAGATGGAGCGGGAAAAGAGCCGCCAGAAGCCCGAACCCGATCCCAAGCCCGAGGACTACAAGCCGGAGTGGGAGACCTACACCGAGCTTGAGACCCTGAACAGCATGGTGCCCATCTGGAAGAAGCAGAAGAGCGAGGTCACCGATGAGGAATACGCCAGCTTCTACAAGGATAAGTTCAATGATTATTCTGACCCCGCCCGCGTCATCGTAAGCCGCACCGAGGGCACCGCCAACTACAACGCCCTGCTGTTCGTGCCCAGCCATCGCCCCTATGATTTCTACACCAAGGAGTATGAGAAGGGTCTGGCCCTGTACGCATCCGGCGTGCTCATTATGGAAAAGTGCGCCGACCTGCTGCCCGATTACTTCAGCTTCGTCAAGGGCATTGTGGACAGCCAGGATCTGAGCCTGAACATCAGCCGCGAGATGCTGCAGAAGGACAACCAGCTGAAGCTGATCCACAACGCACTGGAAAAGAAGATCAAGAACGAGCTGCACTCCATGCTGGTCAACGACCGCGAAAAGTACGAGGCATTCTGGAAGGAGTTCGGCCGCCAGATCAAGTTCGGCGCTTACTCTGATTACGGGATGCACGCTGAGCTGCTGCGCGACCTGCTGCTGTTCTGGTCTGCCAAGGAGCAGAAGATGGTCACCCTGCAGGAGTATGTGGACAAGATGCCTGCCGAGCAGAAGTTCATCTACTTTGCCGCCGGTGACTCCACTGACCGTCTGGCCAAGCTCCCCGCCGCCGAGCTGGTTCTGGACAAGGGCTATGATGTCCTGCTGCTGACCGAGGACGTGGATGAGTTCTGCCTGCAGATCATGCGCAGCTACCCCCGCAAGGATGCCGAGGGCAAAGATGGCACCGTGGAGTTCAAGAACGTCAACAGCGGCGATCTGGGCCTTGAGACCGAGGACGAGAAAAAGGCCGCTGAAGATGCCACCGCCGAGAACAAACCTCTGTTTGATGCCATGAAGGACGCTCTGGACGGCAAGGTCAAGGAGGTCAAGGTCTCCACCCGCCTGAAGGATCACCCTGTCTGCCTGAGCGCCGACGGCCCCCTGTCCATCGAGATGGAGAAGGTGCTCTCCAAGCAGCCCGGCAGCGAGGGCGTGAAGAGCGACAAGGTGCTGGAGCTGAACATCAACCACCCTGTGTTCGCCGTGCTGAAGGCCGCACAGGAGGCCGGTGATACCGACAAGGTCAAGAAATACAGCAGCCTGCTCTATGCACAGGCACAGCTGATCGAGGGCCTGCCCGTGGATGATCCCGCCGCTTACGCCGAGGCCGTTTGCAGCCTGATGAAGTAATTCCCTTTCCCACAAATAAATTACCCCCTTAACAAAAGGGCCGTGCTCCGCTATAATAAAGTGGAACACGGCTTTTTTATTTTAGGAGGATTCTGCCCCATGGAGCCCAGACGCAGCAAACATTTTCTTGCCCACATTCCCACCATTGCCCTGCTGGTAGTATTCGCCATGTCGCCCTGGCTGGGCATCCTGTTCTTCATCCTGCGTGCCATCGACCGGGATGCCGAGAAAAAGGAGCAGGAGAACACGGAATATTCCAGCGATTTCCGCCCCCAGGACACCGGTGCCGGTCAGCCGGCCCGGGACACTGAGCCGGTCTACGGCCACGATGTGCCCACTGCCGAGCAGCAGAACGCCAAAAAGTGGCACAAGACTCTGACCAGCCTCTGCACGGTGTTCGGCGGCATCTTTCTGGTGGTGGGCCTTGCAGGCCTTGCCGATATCATTGACCTGTGGGGCTACTGGTTCGACTGGGGCGAGTTTCTGACCGCGCTGGCCCAGACCATTGGCGGCGGCGCTGCGCTGGCCATGGGCCTGCGGATGAAGCAGGCCCGCAAGCTGGAGCGCCAGCTGGACAAGATCGTTGGGACCCGGGATAATATCCCGCTGGACGAACTCTTTGCAGCCGCGGGCATTACTGCCGACAGGGGCCGCGCCGCCGTGGAGCGCGCCATCGACCACGGCTATTTCGGGGCCGATGCCTATATCGACAACCGCACCGGCACGCTGGTGGTGCGTGGCGCTGCGCCCCAGCCGCCCAGACCCGCCGAGCCCGCACCCGCACCGGCTCCCGAGGATCAGTATGCCGCCCTGCAGCGCCAGCTCCGGCAGGCCAACGATGCCATCCCCGACCCGGTGATGACGGCCAAGATCTCCCGGCTGGAGGATGTCAGCGCCCGCATCTTCGCACTGGCAAAAAAGGACCCGGACAAAAAAGCCCAGCTGCAGAAATTTATGGATTACTACCTGCCAACCGCGCTGAAGCTGCTGAATACCTACGCCCAGCTCTCGGCACAGGATGTGCAGGGCACCAACATCACTGAGGCAAAGCAGAGCATTGAGCGGAGCATGGATCTGCTCATCACCGCCTTTGAAAACCAGCTGGACAAGCTGTTTGCCTCCGATGCGCTGGATGTTTCCACCGACATTGCCGCGCTGGAAGGGATGCTGAACCTCGACGGGCTCACCGGCGGCGATTTCGCGCCCCGGAGCTGACCGCCGGAACTGCGTTGACCTTTCATCCAGATGCAACAATAATACATGGTCTTTTCTCGACAGAACCGATATTATAGAATCAGAAGAACGGGCCCTGGCCCTTTGAAGAATCATTCACCTATACAAGGAGGAACGCGCCATGATGAAGCCTATTTCTGTCTGGAAGCAGGAGCTGGCGGGCGGCACCCATACCGCCCGGCTGGCCTCCCTCTACTGCTGTTCGCCGGAGCAGACCGCTGCCCACGCCGCACGCTATGCGGCAGTGCTGGACGGGCTGGAAGCTACCTTTGGTGCCCACACCGAGGCCGGACTGTACAGCGCCCCGGGCCGCACCGAGATCGGCGGCAACCACACCGACCACCAGCATGGCCGGGTGCTGGCCGGCAGCGTGAACATTGACATGATCGCTGCCGCTGCCCCCAACAGCCTGAACCAGCTGCGTGTGCAGAGCGAGGGCTATGACCTCTGTGTCATCGACCTTGGCGACCTTGCTGCCCGCAAGGAGGAAGAGAACACCACCATGGCCCTGCTGCGGGGCGAGTGCGAGGCCTTCAAGGAGCGGGGCGCTGCCCTCTCCGGCCTGGACGTGTACATCTCCTCCAATGTGCCCAAGGGCAGCGGCGTTTCGTCCTCTGCCGCCTTTGAGGTGCTGATCGGTGTCATCCTGAACGACCGCTTCATGGCCGAAAAGGTCTCCCCCATCGCCATTGCGCAGATCGGCCAGTGGGCAGAGAACGTCTACTTTGGCAAGCCCTGCGGCCTGATGGATCAGATGGCCTCCAGCGTGGGCAACATTATCACCATCGACTTTGCCGATCCTGCCCACCCCGATGTGGAGCCGGTGCAGGTGGATTTCTCTCAGGCAGGCCTTGCCCTCTGCATCCTGGATTCCGGTGCAGACCACGCCGACCTGACCGATGAGTACGCCGCCATCCCCAACGAGTGCCGCGCCGTGGCCGCTGTCTGCGGTGGCGAAGTCCTGCGGGATGTGCCCTTTGAGACCTTTATTGCAAATCTGCCCGCATGCCGCAAACAATGCGGCGACCGTGCCGTGCTCCGGGCTTTCCACATCTACGCCGACAACCAGCGCGTTGCCCGGCAGGTAAACGCCCTGCGCGCCGGTGATTTTGAGACCTTCCTGCAGCTGGTCAACGAATCCGGCACCAGCAGCTGGGAATACCTGCAGAACGTCATCCCCGCCGGGTACAAGGAGCATCAGGAAGTGGCTGTGACCATTGCCGCCGCAAAGCATTTCCTGAATGGCGCGGGCGCTGTCCGCGTTCACGGCGGCGGCTTTGCCGGCACCGTGCAGGCCTTTGTACCGCTGGAGAAGCTGGATGCCTTCAAGGCTGAGATGGAGGCCATTCTGGGCGCAGGCAAGTGCCACATCCTCTCCATCCGTCCGGAAGGAGGTGCCGTGCTGTGATCTCTACTGCCATTCAACAGCTCGTCAACTATGGGCTGGACACCGGGCTCATCCTGCCCGATGACGAGATCTACATCCGCAACCAGCTGCTGATGACCATGCAGCTGGACAGCTTTACCGAGCCCGAGGGGGATATCTGCTACACCGACCTCGAGAGCATCCTGAAAACGCTGGTGGACGATGCCGTGGCCCGGGGCGTGTGCGAGGACAATTCCACCGCCCGCGACCTGTTTGACACCAAGCTGATGGGTGTGCTGACCCCGCGCCCCTCCATTGTCCGCGCCAACTTTGAGGAGCGGTACGAAAGCGAGGGCCCCCAGGCCGCCACCGACTGGTTCTATGAATTCAGCCAGGACACCGATTACATCCGCCGCTACCGCATCAAGCGGGACGTGAAGTGGGTCACCAAGACCCCCTACGGCGATCTGGACATCACCATCAACCTCTCGAAGCCCGAAAAGGACCCCAAGGCCATTGCCGCCGCCAAGCTGGCCCCCCAGAGCGCCTACCCCAAGTGCCAGCTCTGCGTGGAGAACGAGGGCTATGCAGGCCGGATGAACCATCCCGCCCGCGAAAACCACCGCATCATCCCGCTGACCATCAACGGCAGCGCATGGAATCTGCAGTACAGCCCCTATGTCTACTACAACGAGCACTGCATCGTGTTCAACAGCCAGCACACCCCCATGAAGATCGAGCGGGCCACCTTCCGCAAGCTGCTGGACTTCGTGGGCCTGTTCCCCCACTATTTCGTGGGCAGCAATGCAGACCTGCCCATTGTGGGCGGCAGCATCCTGAGCCACGACCACTTCCAGGGCGGTCACTATGAGTTCGCCATGGCCAAGGCCCCCATCGAGAAGAGCTGGGTGTTCCCCGGCTTTGAGGATGTGGAAGCCGGCATCGTCCACTGGCCCATGAGCTGCATCCGCCTGACCTGTGCGGATGACGAGCGTCTGGTGGAGCTGGCAGACAAGATCCTGACCGCATGGCGCAGCTATACCGACGAGGCAAGCTTCATCTTTGCCGAGACGGACGGCGAACCCCACAACACCATCACCCCCATTGCCCGGGTGCGGGATGGCAGATATCAGCTGGATCTGGTCCTGCGCAACAACATCACCACCCCGGAGCACCCGCTGGGGGTCTACCATCCCCACGCAAAGCTCCACCACATCAAAAAGGAGAACATCGGCCTGATCGAGGTCATGGGTCTGGCAGTCCTTCCCAGCCGCCTGAAGCAGGAGTTGTTCGATCTGGCAGATATGCTGGTGGCCCGGGTGCCTGCCGAGCAGTACCCCGAAGCCCTGCAGAAGCACGCCGCATGGGCACAGGAGATCCTGGCCCGCCATCCTGAGCTGAACAGCGACAGCGTCCACCTGATCCTGCAGGATGAGGTAGGCCAGGTGTTCGCGCAGGTGCTGGCAGATGCCGGTGTCTACAAGCTGGATGAAGCCGGCCGCGCCGGTTTCGTGCGGTTCCTCGAAAGTGTAAAGTAACCACCACAGGCCGGCGGTGATTTCCCACGCAAGTGAGTACGGGTTGCGGCTCCCAGCGTCTGCTTCGTGCAATTGCACTCGCATCCTGCTGGCCGCGGCCCCAACAACAGCTTCCTACATCCGCCACTGGCGGCGGTCGCTGTTGTTGCAGTCCATTTCATCGCCCGCTGGCCTGCTTCCCGGGAGGTTTTTATGCCCTATACTTTAGAAGTTTGTGTAGACAGTGTCGCAAGCGCCCTTGCGGCAAAGCGGGGCGGGGCTGACCGGCTGGAGCTGTGCGCCGACCTGATCATTGGCGGCACCACACCCAGCCTTGCGCTGGTGCGGCAGGTCAAGGCCGAGACCGGCCTGCCGGTGCGTGCCCTGCTGCGGCCCCGATTCGGTGATTTCTGCTACGACCGCTATGAGCTTGCCCAGATGGCCGAGACCGCCGCAGCGCTGGTGCAGGCGGGTGCGGACGGCATTGTGACCGGTGTGCTGACCCCGGAGGGGGAGCTGGACGTGAACGCACTGCGCCCCATCTACGCGGCCGCCCAGGCCGCTGCAAAGGCCGCTGGCCGTCCGGTCGTCTGCACCCTGCATCGTGCCTTTGATGTCTGCAAAGACCCCTTTGCGGCGCTGGAAGCGGCCAAAGCGCTGAACCTTGGCACCATCCTGACCAGCGGGCAGGCCGCCAGCGCCCCGGCGGGCGCTTCCCTGCTCCGTCGGCTGGTGGAGGCCGCCGGGCCTGACCTTGAGATCCTGGTGGGTGCGGGCGTGACCCCGGCCAATCTTCCGGCTCTGGCAGCCGAGACAGGCGCGCACGCCTTCCACATGTCCGGCAAGCAGGTGCTGGACAGCCGGATGATCTTCCGGCGGGAAGGTGTTCCCATGGGCCTGCCCGGCTTCTCCGAGTTTGAGGTCTGGCAGACCAGCGAGGAGACCATCCGCGCCGCGCGGCGAATCCTGAACGAATTATAACCCATAAAACGACCCCGGAAAGCTGCAGTCAAGCTTTCCGGGGTCGTTTGTTGATCATCGCTTTTTTCTGGCGGCCGGTCTCCTGCGTTTCCGGGGCAGCATGGCATACACATACCCAAAGGCTGTGCCGCACATACCGCCCACGATGTGCATGAAGTTCGCCACATTATCGTGCGCAAAGATGATATCATACACCTGCTGGCCCAGATACAGTGCCGCCACCAGCAGCATGGTCACCGGGATGCCGCCGGAGAAGCCCGACAGCGATGCCAGCATGATGAGCATGAACACGATGCCCGAAGCCCCCAGCAGGGCGGTATGGGGGAAGAGCACACACTGCAGAACCCCCGAGATGAGCGCCGTGAGCAGGATACCCTTGAGCAGGGGGCCGCTGCCATATTTTTCTTCCATCGGCGGGCCGATGACCAGCAGCAGAAGCATATTGTTCAGGAAATGATCCCAGCTGGCATGGCCCAGCACATGGCCGAAAAGCCGGATGTAAAACAGTGGGTCTTTCAGAGAACCGCGGTAGACGCAGAACAAGTGCTTTGTGGTCCAGCCGCCTGTCCACTGCCCCAGGAACAAAGCCCCCAGGGAGAGCAGAAAAAAGGTCAGGATCACCGGCGAATTGTATTGCAGCTGAAATGTAAGCTTGGGGCGTTTCGTAAGCGTTTCATCCTTTCAGCGCCCGCTCTTGCACGGACGGAATTTAAGGATATTATAGCATTTATGCCAGATACGGGTCAAGCAGGGCATCCACCGTTTTGTTCCGCTTGGGAGCGGGCTTGTTCACGGCACGGCCGCGGCAAACCACCAGCTCCAGCATTGTTGTGGGCCACCGGCTCCATCTGTTCGGTGCCGTCCAGCAGGATGCAGTTGAAATAGGCTCGTTTCATCCGTATTCTTCCCTTTCCGTTCCGGCGCAGGCCGTTTTCTTTCAGTATATCACGTTTGCGGAAGCGATAAAAGACATCTGTCGTTTTTTTCTGCCTCCTGCATTGACATTTCCCGCCCCGGTGGGTACACTTATAAGGTATTCTTTTCTGAAAGGGGGCCCCGCCATGGCAACGGAAGCCAAACTGCGTCAGCTGGCAGACCGCGGCTGTCCGGTCTACTATTTCTATTCCAGCGAGCGGTATCTTGTCCGGCAGGCGGTGTCTGCCGCCGTCCGGATACTGAGTGCTGACACGGATGAGGAGACCACCGTGCTGGACGGTGCCGCGCCCGAGATCGAGCAGCTCATCATGGCAGCGGGCACAATCTCCTTCTTTGGCACCCGCCGCGTAGTGGTGCTGCCCGAGCTTGACCCCGCCGCCTACGGCGACAAGGATCTGGACGAGCTGTGCAGCACCCTTGCCAGCCTGGAAAATGCCGTGGTGGTGCTGGGCAGCGTGTTCGAGCTGGAGCGCAGCAAGCTCAAGACCGGCAAGCGGGCACAAAAGCTGATCGCTGAATGCAAGAAGCTGGGCTTTGCCGAGGAGCTCTCCAAACCCAAGCCCTATGAGCTGAAGATGATGCTCATTGAGCGGGCCAAGGCGCAGGATACCACCCTGCCTGAGGGCGCTGCCGCAGCCCTGCTGGAGCGGTGCGGCGAAGATCCCTTTCTGCTGGAAAATGAGGTAGACAAGCTCTGTGCCCTTTCCGGCTACCAGACCGTTACCGCCGCCATGGTGGCTGAGATGGGCACCGTGAGCCTTGAAGCGGATGTGTTTGAGATGATCCGGATGATCACCGCCAAAAACGCCACCGGTGCCTGCAAAAAGCTGCAGACCCTGCTGCGCTTACAGCAGGAGCCCATTGCCATCACCGGCGCAATGATTGGCAGTTATGTAGACCTGTACCGGGTCAAGCTGGGGGCTTCCAAACGGAAGAGCTACGCTGCCGTGTTCAAGGATTTTGGCTACAAGGGCAGTGATTACCGGCTCAAGCGCTCAGCCGAAACGGCATCACATTACACGCTGGGCCAGCTGGAGACCTGCCTGCAGGTGCTGCTGGACCTCGATAAAAGTTTGAAGAGCCAGCCCGTGGATGTGCAGACCCTGCTGGAAGCAGCACTCTGCCGTCTGGCGCTGGCGGGGAGCGGACGATGAGCGAACGAGAACTGCTGCACACCGACCGGGTGCTGGTGGTGGAGGGCAAATACGATGCCGCCCGCCTTTCCCACCTGACCGATGCCATGATCCTGCTGACAGACGGCTTTGGCATCTACAAGGACAAAAAACGCCAGCAGCTGCTGAAAACCCTGGCGAAGAAAAACGGCCTGATCCTCTTCACCGATTCCGATGCCGCCGGGTTCCGCATCCGCACCTACATCACCGGTCTGGTGGGGGCAGAAAACGTGGTGCAGGCCTATGTGCCCGCCATCCATGGCAAGGAAAAGCGGAAGCCCCAGCCCGGCAAGGAAGGCCTGCTGGGCGTGGAAGGCGTGGACGATGCCATCGTCCTGCAATGCCTGCGGGATGCACTGGGCGCAGAAGCCGGGGCCGCGCCTGCCCACCCGGAGGGTCGGCAGATCACCTACACCGACCTGTACAACTGGGGGCTTTCCGGCACCCCGGGCAGTGCCGAGCGGAAATACCAGCTGCTCAACGCGCTGGGCCTGCCGCCCCGGCTCTCCAAAAAGGAACTGGTGGAGGCGCTGAACCGACTGTACAGCTTTGAGCAGCTGGATACCCTGCAGGCTGAAATACTCGAAGCACACTGACAGACAAAAAAGGAGACCGCACCGCGCGGTCTCCTTTTTGCGTTACAGGGCAACATCCAGCGCCATCATCAGAGCAAACCCTGCCACCACGCTGATGACCCCCGCCGGTTCGTCTGCCTCCACGGCTTCCGGGATCATCTCCTGTGCCGTCACGCAGACCATGCACCCGGCGGCAAGGCTCATCAGCCAGGGCAGGGCTGCACTGACCCACCCAGCCAGCACAAGGGCCAGCAGGCCCCCCAGCGGCTCCACAAGGCCGGAGGCAGCCCCCGCCGCAAAGGCGCGGCACTTAGACCTGCCCTCCTGCGCCAGCGGCAGGCTGACCGCAGCTCCCTCGGGAATGTTCTGCAGCCCGATGCCCAATGCAAGGGCCAGCGCCCCGCTGATGGCATCCGGTTCTCCCCGCAGGGCCAGTGCGGCAGCAAGGCCCACCACCATGCCCTCGGGCAGGTTGTGCAGGGTGACTGCCAGCACCATCCGCCCACAGCGGCCCGGCCCGGCATTCAGCAGGCGGCCCGCCAGCGTTTCCAGCCGCAAAAGCCCCACCGCACCCAGCAGCAGGCCCACGGCAGGCGGGACCCATGCAGGCAGCGGCCCCTGCTCTGCCCGCTCAATGGCCGGCAAAAGCAGGCTCCATACGCTGGCTGCCAGCATAATACCCGCCGCCATACCGCAGAGCATCCGCCGGGTGGCAGGCTCCCCGGTCTTTCGCAGCAGGAACACCCCCGCCGCACCGGCTGTGGTGCAGAGCATCGGCAGCAGCAATACCGCCGCCGTCAGGAAAATCTGTTCCAAATCGCACTCCTCCTTTTCCCGGTCTATGCCAGGGCGGCAGGAGGTGTGCAGAGAGCGACCCTAAACAGGATCTTCAAAAGGATTTCTGCAAAATTTCCTTGATCTGCTCCAGATCCTCTACAAAATAGATCCCCTGCTGGCGTTCCGGGGAGGAGAGCCCCTTTTCGATCATCCGGTCAAGCAGAGCTTTCAGGCCATCGTAGTAGCCGTGCAGGTTATAGAGGATGCAGGGCGCATCCAGATGCCTGAGCGACACCTTGGACATCACCTCGGCGATCTCCTCCAGTGTGCCGGTGCCGCCGGGAAATGCAATAAACGCGTCCCCCAGCGCGATCATCTTCGTTTTGCGCTCAGTCATATCCTTTGTCACGATCAGCTCCGTCAGCCCCTCGTGCTGCAGCTCTCCCTGCACGAAAAACTCCGGCTCCACGCCGGTCACTTCGCCCCCGGCGTTCAGGGTGCTTTCGGCGATCTCTCCCATCAGACCGCAGCGGGAGCCGCCGTACACCAGCACGTTCCCGCTCTCCCCGATCCACCTTCCCAGCTCCTGCACCGCCTGCTTCAGGGCCGGATCATTGCCCTCGTTTGCGCCCAGATATACCGTGATGTTCATTGTATTCTCCCCCAGTTTCGTTTTTGCCTTATTTTATCACGCTTTTCTCCGGCAGAAAAGAGGGCGGGCCGGTTTTCCTTGCAAATACCGCCGGACTGTGTTATGCTGAGAGGAAAAAGGGGGATTTTCCTTATGAAAACAGCATTGACCATTGCCGGAAGCGATTCCAGCGGCGGCGCAGGCATTCAGGCCGACATCAAGACCATGACCGCCAACGGCGTGTTTGCCCTGAGCGCCATCACGGCTCTGACGGCCCAGAACACCACCGGCGTGACCGGAATCTTTGAGACCACACCCGAATTTCTGGCCCAGCAGCTGGATGCGGTGTTCACCGATATCTACCCGGATGCCGTCAAGATCGGCATGGTATCGTCGTCTGCGCTCATTGAGACCATTGCCAAAAAGCTGCGCCAGTACGATGCCAAGCACATCGTGGTCGATCCCGTGATGGTGGCCACCTCCGGCTCCAAGCTGCTGCAGGACAGCGCCATCCAGATCCTGACCGGGCAGCTTCTGCCCATGGCCGAGGTGGTCACGCCCAACATTCCAGAGGCTGAGATCCTGTCCGGCATGACCATCACCGATGCCGCCGGGATGGAGGCTGCTGCAAAGTGCATCAGCGAAAAATACGGCTGTGCCGTGCTCTGCAAGGGCGGCCACAAGGTGAACGATGCCGACGATCTGCTCTGGCGCAACGGCAGCGGCAAGTGGTTCCACGGCGAGCGCATCGCCAACCCCAATACCCACGGCACCGGCTGCACCCTGTCCAGCGCCATTGCCTCCAATCTGGCAAAGGGCTATCCCCTGGATGCCGCCGTTGAGCGGGCCAAGGCATATATTTCAGGCTGCCTGTCCGCCATGCTCGATCTGGGCAAAGGCTCCGGCCCCATGGACCACATGTTCGCCCTGCGCGGCGAATTCGTGGAGCACTGAGCCACAAAAAAGGGCGATGATCTCTCATACGCCCCAGAACAGGATCCCCAGTCCCGCCGCCAGCAGGATCATTCCGATGGGCGACGGGGCTTTTTGCGTCCGCTTCTTCCAGACAAAATGCACCGCCCATAAAACAGCAAACACAAGGATCGATCTCACGTCCGGCGCAAATCCATCCGCCAGCGTCTTGATGCCGCCCAGTGTGGAGAGCATCATGTTCAGTGCAGTTGCCAGGATCATGGCCACCACACAGGGCCGCACACCGGAAAGAAAGGCTTCCACGCCCGCATACTTCATCAGGTTTTTCAGCACCGCCGCGATCAGCAGGATGATGAAGAAGGAGGGCAGCACCACACCCAGCGTAGCGATCAGCGCCCCCGGAAAGCCGCCCTGTGATGACCCGATAAAGGTTGCCATATTGATTGCCAGCGGGCCCGGGGTGGACTCCGAAACGGCGACAAAACTCAGGAATTCTGCTTCGGTCAGCCAGCCATGACGCAGCACGGTCTCCCGCACCAGCGAGATCATCCCGTAGCCGCCGCCAAAGGAGAGCGCTCCGATCATCAGAAAATTGAGGAACAGCTGGAGGTAGATCATGCTTTCTCCTCCTTCCGCAGCTTTCTTAACAGGTAGAGCAGCACCCCTGCTGCCCCGCAGAGCAGGATGTAGTAGAGGGACGAGAAGGACACCGCCGCCACCGAGCAGCCCACCATGGCCGACACGACACCGGCAACGATGATCCTGTTGAAGGCCGTGCCGGACAGGCTTTTCAGCATCTTCATCCCCGCCGAAAGGATCAGATAGATGACGCAGACCTGAATGCCCCGGAACGCACTTGCCACCGCCGACAGCTGCAAGAACCGGTCAAACACCAGTGAGATCAGGTAGATGACCACAAACGAGGGCAGGCAGACCGCCAGCGTGGATGCCGCGGCCCCCTCTACCCCTTCGATCTTATAGCCCACATAGGTGGCGCTGTTCACCGCCACAGGGCCCGGCGTGGACTCCGCAATGGCGACCATATCGAGAAATTCCTCCCGGCTCAGCCACTGCTTGTCCTCCACAAATTCCCGTTCCAGCAGGGCCACCATTGCGTAGCCGCCGCCAAACGTGAACGCACCGATCTTCAAAAAAGTCCAGAACAGATCTCTTGTTTTTTTCATACACTTCACCTCGCTGCCTGCCTATTATAACATAAAGCAACGCGAAGTGCTATAATTGCGCATGCATTGATAAAAACAAATGCCGAAAACCCGCATGAATACAGGCTTTCGGCATTTTGATCCATTACTCGAGCTCGATGGTGGCAGGCGGCTTACCGGTGCAATCGTAGAACACACGGTTGACGTGCTTGACCTCATTGACAATGCGGCTGGTCACGGTGCCCAGAACATCCCAAGGCACATTGTAGCTCTCAGCCGTCATAAAGTCGGTAGTGGTCACGGCACGCAGGGCAACAGCGTAGTCATAGGTACGCTCGTCACCCATCACGCCGACACTGCGCATATTGGTCAGGGCGGCATAATACTGGTTGATCTCCTTATCCAGACCCGCCTTGGCGATCTCCTCACGCCAGATTGCGTCTGCATCCTGCACGATGGCAACCTTTTCGGGGGTCACCTCGCCGATGATGCGGATGCCCAGACCGGGGCCGGGGAACGGCTGACGGCTGACCAGATACTCGGGCAGACCCAGCTCACGGCCGGCCTGACGGACTTCGTCCTTGAACAGGTTGCGCAGAGGCTCCACCAGCTCCTTGAAGTCCACGGTATCGGGCAGGCCGCCGACATTGTGGTGGCTCTTGATGACGGTGGATTCGCCGCCCAGGCCGCTCTCCACAACGTCAGGGTAGATGGTGCCCTGTGCCAGGAAATCCACCTTGCCGATCTGCCTTGCCTGCTCCTCAAAGACGCGGATGAACTCCTCGCCAATGATCTTGCGCTTGCGCTCGGGCTCGGTAACACCGGCCAGCTTGCTGAAATAGCGGTCGCGGGCATCCACGCAGATGAAGTTGATATCAAAGCCGTTGGCATTGCCCGGGCCAAAGACAGAGCAGACCTCTTCCTTCTCGTTCTTGCGGAGCAGGCCGTGGTCCACAAACACGCAGGTCAGCTGCTTCCCGATGGCCTTTGCCAGCATCGCAGCCAGCACAGAGGAATCCACGCCGCCAGAGAGGGCCAGCAGCACCTTGCCGTCCCCCACCTTTTCCCGGATTTGACGGATGGCAACATCCTTATAATCTCCCATGGTCCACTGCCCCTTTGCGCCGCAGACCTCATAGAGGAAGTTGCGGAGCATGGCGGTGCCGTAGACGGTGTGATTCACCTCCGGGTGGAACTGGACGCCGTAAAAGCCCCGGCGCTCGTCACAGATGGCCACATTGGGACAGGCGTCGGAATGAGCCACCAGTTCAAAACCCTCCGGCACCTTCTCCATATAGTCGCCGTGGCTCATCCAGGTAACGCTCTCGGCAGGCAGGCCCTTGAACAGCTTGCAGTCGGTGCGGAAATAGGTCTCCGTCTTGCCGTACTCCCGGGCGGAATCCGCCGTAGCCGCCGTCACCCGGCCGCCCAGATTGTGAGCGATGAGCTGACAGCCGTAGCAAATGCCCAGAATGGGGATCCCCAGCTTGAAGATCTCCGGGTCCGCCTGCGGGGATGCAGGATCGTACACACTGTTGGGCCCGCCGGTAAAGATAATGCCGATGGGGGCCATCGCCTTGATCTCCGCCACCGGGGTGGTGTAAGGCCTGACCTCGCAGTATACACTGCATTCCCGGACCCGCCGGGCGATAAGCTGATTATACTGACCTCCGAAATCGAGAACTAAAACGGTTTGTGATGCCATAGAGACCTCCTGAAAAATAAATTCAGATATTGCGCCTTTATGCGTTTTCACGCTCCAGCGCCGCCTGGACAAAGCCCTTGAACAGCGGATGGGCATGGTTGGGGCGGGATTTGAATTCCGGGTGATACTGAACGCCCACAAAGAACGGCTGGTCCGTCAGCTCCACCGTCTCCACCAGCCGCCCATCAGGGGACAGCCCGGAGAGGACCAGTCCCGCGGAGGTGAGGGCCTCCCGGTAGTCGTTGTTGAATTCGTAGCGGTGGCGGTGACGCTCAGAGATCTCCAGCGTGCCGTAGCACCGCTCCATGGTGGTGCCGGGCCGGATCACGCAGGGATAGGCCCCCAGCCGCAGCGTGCCGCCCTTATCGATCTCGTCGCTCTGGTCGGGCATGAAGTCGATGACCTTGTTTTCGCACAGTTCGTTGAACTCGCCGGAATCCGCGTCGGCGATCCCAGCGGCGTGGCGTGCATATTCGATCACAGCGATCTGCATTCCCAGGCAGATGCCGAAATAGGGTACCCGATGCTCCCGGGCGTATTTCGCCGTCAGGATCATGCCGTTGATCCCCCGCTGGCCAAAGCCGCCGGGGACGATGATGCCGTCCAACGCGCCCAAAACCGCCTCCGCATCGCTTTCCGTAATGGTCTCGGAGTCGATCCAGCGGATGTCCACCTCAGCCCCCAGAGCATAGCCCGCATGGCGCAGTGCCTCTGCCACGGAGAGATAGGCGTCATGAAGCTGAACGTATTTGCCCACCAGACCGATGGTCACACGTCTGTCCGCATGTTTGATCCGCTCCACCATGTGTTCCCACTCTGTCAGCTCCGGGGCCGGGGCGTCGATGCCCAACTCCCGGCATACCACAGAGGAAAAGTGGGACTGCTCCAGCATCAGCGGTGCCTCATACAAGCAGGGAAGCGTGATGTTCTCAATAACGCAGTCGGGCTTTACATTGCAGAACATGGAGATCTTCTGGAAAATGGATGGTTCCAGCGGCTCGTCGCACCGGAGGACGATGAGGTTGGGATTGATCCCCATGCCCTGAAGCTCCTTGACGGAATGCTGGGCCGGCTTGGACTTGTACTCGTCGGAGCCGGAGA
>OGGS01000979.1_pt1 | contig 23078 bp, 22 predicted proteins | sample 1571281 | NCBI WGS metagenome assembly OGGS01 (sample SAMEA2582042, study PRJEB24529) | metagenome | biome: Human gut stool | place: China | collected 2011 | reverse complement strand
GTCATTAGTTTGCCGGCGGGCGCCTTTCGCAGCCCAATATCTGTAATCATTTCCACTAATGCAGCACCGTCTCGGATAAGCTGATGACAGCCCTTGTAAGCTCGATTATGAATGCTTCCTGGGACTGCACCAACCTGCACGCCCGCGTCAGCAGCCTGACGAGCTATGTTCATCACCGAATCGTTCCTCTCAGCCTCAATCACAAGGAGCATAGGTGCAAAATTTGCCAAAAGTGTGTCCCGTACTCGCCTAGAGTGCTCATCGGTACTTGCTCCTGGAAATGCTGCCGAAATGAGTAGTCCGCCTTCATCCACCACGCGATGCTGCAGCTGCGAGATTGCGCTCAAAGCTCTATCTGGTCCAGTTGTCAAAAGGGCAATCGGCGTCCCCTTCACAGATAAAGCCCCTTCCAGCACGGCACCGCCCACATCGTCCGGCATCTCCAATGCAGCAACGGATACTGCTCCAGCTCGGGCTAACGCCGCACCAAAATCTGCCGCATTTGTTCGGCCTTCAGCATCTGGACGACTTGTTCCAACTACCGTCACTCGCTGCTTGTTAAGTACTTCAGCATCCCCGCAAAGAAAGAGTGCCAACGGCGCAGTGCCTGCCTCAATGAGTTGTTGAGGATAAAGCGGGTCATAAAGCGGTAGTAGTGCGGTTTGAGGTCTACTCGTCAGCCAATTTAGCGCTACATCAAGCGCATCATCACGTGCACCTCGGCCGACAGCCCGCATAGCTTCTGCCATTCGACCACCCACTTCCCGAGCGAGCTCTTTCAGTGGTGCGGACAGCGCTTCAGAAACTCCACCGAAAGTCTGAACAGCCCTAAGTGCCAACGGTACAGGAAGATTGGGGACGAGCAAGAGACGCATCCATTCTTCAGCTTCATCAAGACAATCCGTAGCAATCGGCATGGACATCCTTCCAAAACAAAAACTCAGCAAATCTATAATGCACCGACTCAGAAGCCGTAAAGTCCGAGTTCTGCATTCATTTGAGGAGAAGCCAGAAAGTGGCCAAACTGCCTATCCTTCAATACCCGCACCCAAAGCTTGCCGCTAAGGCAGAGCCTGTCGCTGATTTCAACGATGCCATCAAAACACTCGTTAACGATATGGCTGAAACCATGTACGCTGCGCCAGGCGTTGGTTTAGCAGCCAATCAAGTGGGCATCCTCAAGCGCATTGTCGTCATTGACATTACTGACGACAACTCTGATCTTCTTGTTTTTATCAATCCAGAGATCATCGAAACAAAGGGCGATCTTGTCGATCATGAGGAAGGCTGTCTTTCACTTAAAGGACTCTATGAGCATGTGAAGCGGCCCGGGCAAGTCCGTGTTCACGCACAGAACATTGAAGGTGAACCATTCGAACTTGAATGCACGGGGCTTCTCGCCGTTTGTATTCAACATGAAGTCGATCACCTTAACGGCATTGTTTTTATCGATCACCTCAGCCAACTGAAAAAGCAGCGTGCCTGCACAAAGCTTCGCAAGCTTCGCCGAGAAGATCGCGAACGTGAAAAAGACAAAGAAAAGGAACACGTTTAAATGTCTAAGGATTAAGCCGGGTGTGCATGACAATGCTCGGCGATCCACCGAACATAGGATTCCATCAACGCTGGTGCAAGCTGATGACCCAAACCATCTACAGCGATCAACTTCGCGCCGCGAATAAGTGCCGCCGTTTCCTCACCAGCCTTAAAGGGCAGAAGCGGATCATCCCGTCCATGGATTACGAGAGTCGGCGCTGTGAGTTCACGCACCTGTCGAGAGCGGTTACCGCTCGCAAGTAACGCTATTAACTGCCGACGGGTAGCCTCAGCGTCATATGCAAGCTTCAGTTTAGCCGCTTCTGTAAGCTCGGCTTCTGAAGGAGGATATTGGGGTCCTGCCAATGTGCGCAGTATGTGTGTGTAGTGCTGAGCTGCAGAATTTCCATCGGACCCAGTCATAGCAACCGCAGCAATCGCTCGAAGATTCCCGAATCCCGTACGAGGATTCCCCACAGCAGATGAAATCGACGTAAGCGTTGCTGCACGATTAGGACACTGCGCGGCAAAAACCTGCGCAATCATGCCGCCCATAGATATGCCAACTACATGCGCTCGGCGAATACTAAGACGATCAAGTAGACGCTCCAAATCAAGCGCCATATCTTCTAGAGCATATTCACCAACGACCGGCCGCCCGATCATCGTTTTAGCAATTGCCTCGAAAACATCGCGGCCAGATACCTGCCAAGATGTCATATGCGTGCTTTCACCCGCATCACGGTTGTCTGGCGTAATAACCTGAAAGCCTTCGGCGAGTAGTCCAGAAACCAACGTCTCCGGCCAAGCTTCCTTAGGAAGTCCAAGTCCCATAAGAAGTACCACCGCCGGCGCATCTTCATCTCCTCGTCGACGGTAGGCATAACGGAATCCTTGCCTTTCTAAAATTTCTGTTTCACTCATCTCTTCCTCCTGACCACAAGTGAAACACATCATAAGCGGCTCTTTTAGAATATCGCCGTTCCTCAACCGATGACCTAACACCTTCTTCATGAGAATTATTTTTGCCGGTACGCCCGACTTCGCCGCCGTCGCACTTCAAGCGCTGACCGATGCAGGACATGAAATCCCGCTCGTTCTAACTCAGCCCGATCGTCCGAGCGGCCGCGGCATGAAGCTTACGCCTTCACCCGTGAAGGTCCTGGCCCAGAAGCTAGGTCTTGAAGTAGCCACTCCCTTTACGTTGAGTCTTAAAAAAGATCCGGATGGCGCAGCCGCTATGCATGCTCGGCTAAAGAGTCTCAACGCAGACCTCCTTGTAGTAGCCGCCTACGGTTTAATCCTCCCGCAGCCGGTACTCGATTGTGCAAAAGGCATCGGCAAATTCAGAGATATCAAAGCTCTTAATATTCATGCGAGTCTGCTCCCGCGCTGGCGCGGAGCTGCCCCTATTGCCCGGGCGATTGAAGCCGGTGACGCTGAAACTGGCGTTACGCTCATGAAGATGGAGCTTGGGCTGGATACAGGCCCAATGGTGGCAGAGGCACGAACGCCAATCCTGGCCGAGGACACGACCGCAACACTTACTGGACGCCTTGCATCCATGGGTGCCAACCTCTTAGTTCAATCCCTGCAACATGCAAATGAGCTTATTTGCACGCCGCAGCCTGACGAGGGCGTTCTCTACGCGGAAAAACTGCTCAAAAGCGAAAAACGCATTCAATGGAACGATTCCGCTGCAGTCATTGCTCGAAGACTACGAGCTTTTACACCATTCCCCGGACTCGAATTTCATCGAGGAGCTGATGTCGTCAAAGTCTGGTCAGCCACAGCCGAAGATGCCGATACAGGTTTAATCGGCGAAGTGCTCTCGATCGAGCATGACCTTGTTGTCCGTTGCGGAGTTGGAGCTCTCCGTATTACAGAACTTCAGCGTCCAGGCAAAACTCGAAGCTCAGCACAGGCAGCCGTACAGGGACTGCACCTCCAAAAAGGTGAGGTGCTTCAATGATGGATCAGGCCCCCAATAAAAATACGACTGACAAAGCAGCAAACCGCCTGCAACTCCCATTGCAGCAGCTTATTGAATTTGCTGCCGATGTTCGGCGACGTATGCTTGAAGGCGCATCGCTCTCCTCTGCGCTCGAAACCGTTTCAATTGGATTGTCTGCACAAGCTCGTGCAGCGCTCCAATCGATTGTCTACGACGTGATTCGTCGCCGAGCATTCTCTAATGCTGCTGCAGCGGGTTTGCTTTCCAGTCCGCCACCGCCGCCAGTAATGGGGCTTCTTGAAATCGCTATAGCACTCGTCGTTGAAGGGCGCTACAGTGACTTCACCCTCGTCAATGAAACCGTCAATGCAGCACGCAACAACCGCCGAACCGTACGCTTTGCAGGGCTCATCAATGCCGTGCTGCGCCGATTTTTACGCGAACGAGAGCAAATTTCAGCAGTTCTACAAAAAGACTTGGATGTTCGCTTCAACGCACCGCTTTGGTGGATACGCCGAATTAAAGAGTCCCACCCCTCCAATTGGGAAGAAATCCTGCGCATTGGTACACTTCACGCACCAATGACACTTCGCGTTAATGCTCGTCGAATTACGCCGGCTGCATATCTAGAGGAACTTAAGGCCCGCGGTATTCCTGCTTTACGTGTCGGACGCTCAGCCGTCATGCTCGAGTCACCTCTGCCCGTAAAAGATATTCCGGGATTTACTGAAGGCATCGTATCCGTACAGGATGCCGGTACGCAGCTCGCTGCGGAAATTCTCGCTCCCAAAAAAAATGAGCAGATCCTTGACGCCTGTGCGGCGCCAGGAGGCAAAACAGCTCACTTATTAGAAAGTGCAGACTGCCATGTAACAGCTCTTGAAATCGACCCAAAACGTGCGGAACTTATTAAGTCAACACTTTTACGACTGGGGGTTGAAGCGACAGTCCGGGCAGCAGACGCAGCGATGGTGAGTGAATGGCATTCCGGACGCGAATTTGACGCCATTCTATTGGATGCTCCTTGTACGGCTAGCGGTATTGTGCGGCGGCAGCCAGATGTCCCTTGGTCTCGGCGCCCTGAGGATCCCGCGCGACTAGCTCGTGAACAAGCAAGACTGCTCAATGCTCTCTGGCCGTTAGTGAAAAAAGGGGGGAGGCTACTCTACTGCACCTGCTCTATCTTCCCGGAAGAAGGCCCCGATCAAATCCGTCGCTTCACCGCCAATCATGGCGACGCTCAACTTACTGCCTTCAAAGGTGCCCCAACAGGTATGATGAGTCTTGTCCCTGCCGATCATGTTCACGAATTGCCATTTAACCCAAACGCAGCTGAACCGCTCGTGCACGACGGTTTTTTCTACGCCCTCCTAACAAAGCTCTAAAAAACGCTTTCATCTCATGCTCCCTCGAAGCATCCTCTGTCACGCTGCCAAACTCGCGCCGATCGTTCTGACCTGCGCTCTGGCTGCCGACGTCGCATGGTGTGCCCGAGCGGAACTGATGGGCGCAAAAATTACCATAGACGAACCAGGCGAGCCGCCGGGCCTCTTTGTTGAAGCACATTACGAATTTGATCTTCCGACCCCTCTGATCAACGCGATGCATCGAGGCATTGCGCTTTACTTCGCCTATTCATTCGAACTAACGAAAAGTCGTTGGTACTGGCTTGATAAGGAAGTAGCTTCAAGCACCTTCACTATTCGTCTGGCTTTCAATCCTCTCACTCGCCGCTACGCAGTCTCCTATAGCGGTTATTCGCTCAATTTCGACAGCCTTGAAGAGGCGCTTCCCTATATTAAAAATATTCGCCGTTGGCGAGTGGCAGGAGCTGGCGATGCCAAACCAGGAACAACCGCCGAACTGCGGTTTGGCCTCGATGTTGGGAAACTGCCTAAACCAATGCAAGTTACTAATCAAGACACTGATGACTGGAATGTCGTGAGCGACCCTGCTGAAATACCGATTCCAACCACGGTAATGAGCGCAGCTGCGGCTGCCGAGGAGTAAAGCGATGCCTGCTTGGCTGCGCGTCGTATTCTTCACTGCATTGGGATTGGCCGGTCTCTCGCTTTTCGTCCTGGCTGCGACCAGCTCCGATTCAAAGCTTTTTGAGCGTTGGTTCCCGGTTCTCCTTATCATCAATCAGGCGATCGCTGCTGCGCTCTTTGTCGTTGTAAGCGCAATGGCATTCCGACTTATACAAAACGTTCGGAACCGCGTGTTTGGTGCCAAGATGACTGCACGACTCGCCCTAACCGTAGCAGGGATGGTCCTCATTCCATGTGCACTCATCTACTTTGTCTCTTCAGTCTTCATTTCACGTTCGATCGATTCCTGGTTTGACGTCCGCGTCGAAAAAGCGCTTGATTCTGGCGTCACAATCACCCGCGGCATTCTCACGGAGCAACAGCAGCAGATTGAAGTTCAGGCACAGCACATGGCCAGCTTGCTGACCAACACACCTGTCTCAATGATTCTCCCTGAACTACTGAAGCAACTTGAAAATCGCCCTAACCAGGAAGCTTTAGTCTTTTTATCGAACGGCACAGCTGTGGCTGCCGCAGGAAGTCGCATCAACGTTCTGATGCCTGATATGCCGACCGCTGCACAGCTTCAGACCGTTAAAAACACAGGCATCTACAGCGTAATTGACGGCGATGCTTTCGAAAATTATGACGCGTTGCGTGAAGGTAAGCTCTCCATTCGCGTGATTGTTCCGATTACCAACGATCCATCACAAGGATTACCTCAGTCAACCCTAGGACTCACTGGCGCAGCAAATGCTTCAAATGCCGCAGCCCTCAATCGTCAGCAGCTCTATTTGCAACTCATTCAACCTGTAGCTGCCGATACAGCAAAAAACGCCGCCATGCTTGTGGCCGGTTACCGTGACTATCAAACACTTATTCTTTCGCGCCAATCACTCCAAAGCATTTACGCAAGTACTCTACTGCTTGTCCTTCTGCTCGGAGCCCTTGGGGCATTAGCCTCTGCGCTTTCATTTGCACGCCGTACTGTCTCACCTGTGCAGCAACTTGAGCAAGGCACACGACGTTTGGCTGACGGCAACTTTCAGCCCATTAGGGAATTCCCCGGCAGCAATGAAATCAATGTGCTTACTCAATCCTTTAACCAGATGATCCGAGAAGTGTCTGCTTCCCGACGAGCGATTGATGAACAACGCCGGCGAGCCGAACAAGTCCAGGCATACCTGGAGCGAGTCTTAGCCAACATTTCTTCCGGCGTAGTGGTGCTTGATCGCTCCGAGCAGATTGTCACGGCAAACGTCGCCGCTAGAGCCATCCTTGGTGAAGAAGTTTGTCGGAGAGGTAAGCCCTTCAGTAGCGTCAATGCTGATCTGGCACAGGCTGTGCGCAACTGTCAGCTTTCGCTTTCACTCGGCCCTGATGCCACAACAGCTAACTTAGAGTATGACCTTGCTCGCCCAACAGGGGATATCCCATTGTTCCTGAAGCTTTCGAAAATGCCTTTGGGAAACGGACTGTTCGGACTCGTGATCGTATTTGATGATGTTACGAAATTGATAGAAGCTCAGCGCGCCACTGCCTGGGGCGAAGTAGCACGCCGGTTGGCTCATGAAATCAAAAACCCCCTCACGCCGATTCAACTTGCGGCAGAACGGCTGGAGCTCCGCCTTGGCCCCAAACTGAGCAACGATGATGCGCTAATTCTTCATCGCGCAATCAGTACCATCAGTACTCAGGTTGACGCCTTGAAACAAATGGTGAATGACTTCCGCGAATACGCGAAACTCCCGCAGGCTAAATTGTCTGCGTTGGATCTCAACAATTTCCTCTCCGAAATTGCACAGCTTTACCAAGAGGCGGGAACATCCATCAAACTTGACTTTGAAAAGAACATTCCTCTTATTGAAGGCGATCCTGCGCAGCTACGACAAGTCCTGCATAATCTGATTAAGAACAGTATTGACGCAGCCGAAGGGGAAGACCCTGGTATCGTCATACAAACGCGCCATATTGTGACGGACAGCGGCATGAATGCCGTTCAGCTTCATCTGCATGACAATGGTGTTGGTTTCAGCGAAAATATTCTCAATCGCGCTTTCGAGCCCTACATAACGACTAAGCCCACGGGCACAGGTCTGGGGTTACCGATGGTCAAGAAAATTCTCGATGAACACCGCGCCGTCATCCGACTCTCCAATCGGACAGATTCGAGCGGCTCCCTCGTCTATGGCGCACAAGTTGACATTCTCTTCGAGCACCTTGCAGCTGTCGGCCGCAAGGATCATTCCTCGCAGATTTCCAATTACGACGAGCAGCATCGCGCATCAGAAAAATGACAGATATCCTCATCGTCGACGACGAACTCGGCATACGCAACATCCTGTCGGAAATTCTGGGTGAACAGGGCTACCGTGTTGCAACGGCGGCTAATGTCGCCGAAGCCAAAAAAGCTGTAACCGGACGGCATTACGATCTCATACTCCTCGATATCTGGATGCCAGACGGAGATGGTTTAACACTTCTACGGGAGTGGAAATATTCCGGAGCACTTACGTTTCCTGTCATTGTCATGTCGGGGCACGGTTCACTCGATCACGCCAAACGTGCAATAGAGGATGGCGCCATCGACTTTATCGAAAAACCTATTTCTCTGAAGCTGCTTCTCAGTGGAATCAAGAATGGTTTAGCTAAATGGAGTGACCGCCAGAAGCAGCTCGACGAAGATCGAACTCGCGATAGACGCATGCGCCGTCGCGCAAATAACAGCGGTCCTCGCCCAGCATTGCCGGCTTTCGATATTAAGGAATATGGTCTCACTATTGATTTCAACAGACCATTTCGCGACATGCTCTACGATTTTGAGCGTGCCTATTTCCGCACCGTGCTCAAACATCTCAATCACTCTATGGCTGACCTTGCACGACATGCGGGGATGGAACGTACGCATCTCTACCGCAAGATCCGTATGCTCGGTCTCGACGTTGAAGCCATGCGTGAGGAGGCACGTCAGGCACCATACAATACGCCAGCCGTAGCTAAACCCAACAGTTCTGCCCTTTCGAATTTTGAAGAAACAAAGCCTAAAGAGCGGCCGCTTGCTCCGGAAAATGCTGTGGTGCGTCTGGATATGACAAACTCCATTGAGTTTCCTACCGGTTCAACACTTGACAACTTACGGTCGCCAGTCAAATAGGCAGACTTCAAGTTCATGAAGATACTGATCATCGGAGCGGGACGAATTGGCACATCCGTCGCCGAAAGCCTCGTTTCCGAAGACAATGACATTACGGTCATTGATAAAAATCCCGAAAGCATCTCGCTGCTTCAGGCTCGCTTTGACCTGCGAGGCATCGTAGGCAATGCGCTGAGCCCGGCGCTTCTGACTGAAGCATCTGCCAACGATACCGATCTTCTCATCGCCGTCACCTCCAGCGATGAGACCAACCTTGCCGCAACACTTTTGGCCGATAAGCTCTTCAATATTCCAACTCGTATTGCACGAGTGAGAAACGAAGAGCTTCGAAGCTATCCTCGCATCTTAAAAGAGGAAGGTTTCTCAGCCACTACAATTATTTGGCCTGAACAAGCTCTTACCCGATACCTCGTTAAACTAATCAACATTCCGGAAGCGCTTCAGGTACAAGAATTTGCAGAAGGTCGGGTCAGTCTCGTAGTAGTCCGTGCCGAGGCCGGCGGTCCTATGGTTGGCGGTCCCGTTGGCGAATTGAATGCCCATATCCCTAATGCCTGCGCTCGCATTGCCGCCTTATTCCGGCGCAATCAATGTCTTAGCATTACGGGAAACACCTTAATCGAAGCAGGCGACGAAGTCACTTTTGTCGCCGATGCTCGTCATGCACGGCTCGTCACCACACAACTCAAACGCCGGGCTAAGGCGGCTCGCAATGTCATCATTGCAGGCAATGCTGAATTAAGCCTTGGCATTGTCAATGCACTCTACGAAGCGGATGAAGACGAAAGCGTTGCCATTCCCGCTGCCATTCGTGTCATAGAAGCCGATCGCCGTGAAGCTCGAAAACTCGCTCTGGCGCTTGAATCTCGAGCGATCGTCTTGAGCGGAGATTTTGATGATGAAGATACCCTCCTATCGGCCGGCATGGAGAACTGTGACCTTTTCATCGCACTCTCGGACGACGATGAAAACAACATTCTTTCAACACTTCTTGCCAAAAAACTGGGCGCGAAACGAACCATTGCACTCGTCAATCGCCGTATATACGGCGAACTGATTGAAGGCTCACGGATTGACGTCACCGTATCTCAGACGCAGGCCGCCCTCGACGAAATCATTCGCTATGTTCGCCACGGCGATGTGACCGCTGCCTGCACACTTCGTCATGGTGCAGCCGAAGCATTAGAAATTGCTGCTCATGGAACGACAAAAAGCTCCAAAGTCGTCGGCCGCCGCATTCACGACGTACCGCTACCTGCCGGCTGCAGTGTTGCCGCATTGATTCGCGGTGAAGGTGAGCATGCTGAAGTATTGATGGCGCAGTTCGACCTTGTCGTAGAGGCTGAAGATCGACTCATCATCTTTGTCCCGAACAGGCGTCTAATTCCGAAAATTGAAGCACTCTTTGCCGTTGATGTGGGGTTCTTCTAGAACCAGACGCAATGTTCAGATATCTCCTCTTTCCCGTCCTTAACGCTTTAGGATCTGTGCTCGCAGCTTTTGCCGCACTGATGCTCGTACCGGCCCTCTACAGCTGGGCAGAAGGCGATGGGGCAGTTTGGGATTTTCTTTACTCCGTCGGAATCACCTTTGCCGCAGGAGCAATCCTTTTTGTCACATGCCTGCCTTTTCGACGAGAACTGACCGCACGCCATGGTTTTTTACTCGTAACGCTCTCCTGGACACTCACCAGTGCTTTTGCGACGATTCCGCTGCTTTTAAATCAACCTCAATACAACTTCTCTGAACTCTACTTTGAGACGGTTTCCTGCATTACAACGACAGGCAGCACCGTCATAACAGGCCTCGACTCACTGCCTCCTTCCATCAATGGCTGGCGGTGTTTCCTCTCATGGGTAGGCGGCATGGGGCTTATCGTTTTCTCAGTTGCTATTCTGCCGCTCTTAGGGATCGGCGGTGCGCAGCTTATGAAAGCGGAAACCTCTGGTCCGATGAAAGAGACACGACTTACTCCTCGTGTTGCAGAAACTGCTCGGGCGCTCTATATCATCTATCTTGGAATTTCCGTAACATGCGTCATTGCCTATCATCTCGCCGGTATGAACTGGCGAGATGCTGTGATGCATATGATGACAACAGTGAGTCTCTCAGGCATTGCTACGCACGATGCTAGCTTTGCATTCTTCAAAAGTTCGGAAGTTGAGACAGTTGCCATCTTTTTCATGTTGATCTGCAGTCTCAACTTTGCCCTGCACTTTGTCGCTTGGCGGCGTAAAAGCCTGCTGGCCTACTGGCGTAGTACAGAGGCACGCTGCTGCTTAGCAGCGTTTCTATTGCTTGCTGCCGGCACGGCTTTTGCGCTTTATTACACCGGCGCTTATCCAGAACCATTGGAAGCATTTCGCACAGCATTCTTTGCCGTGGCGAGTACTGCTTCAACAACGGGGTATGCCTCCGCCGATTGGTCTAACTGGCCTTACGGCATCCCCTTTATTCTGCTGTTGTCGTCGGCCGTAGTGTCATGCGCCGGCTCCACGGGAGGCGGCCTCAAGATGCTACGAGTCGCGATCATTTTCAGCCAGCTTCGGCATGAATTTACAAGACTTCTTTATCCAAATGCTGTTACGCCCGTCACTATAGATGCAGCAGAGATTCCTAATAAAATCGTATTTTCTGTCCTCTCCTATGCCTTCATCTGGCTGTTGTCTGCACTGACAGGTGTATTACTGCTGCTTGGCAGCGGTATGCCCCCACTTGAGTCCCTCTCGGCTGCTGTCGCATCCATTACCAATCTCGGGCCAGGCCTGGGCTCTGTCGGACCAGCAGGCAACTATCAAGCTCTTTCAGATCTGCAGCTCAACATTCTTTCGAGCCTCATGTTAATTGGACGACTTGAGCTCTTCACTGTGTTTGTTCTGTTCTCGCGAGCATTCTGGAAACCCTAATTTCCGGAACGATGCAATTTAGCTATAGCGTCTCAGTTTGGCGAACTGCGGACGCTAAGGCTCTTTAGAGCGGCCCCCACATCACCGCTTTCTGATGTTTGATCGCTCGTCGAATCATGTCCTGCAACGGCGCTATCCGTTGGTAAAGACGGACTGAGTTCTCACGATGCTTGGTTTTGTCAGCCTGTTCTTTTTCAGCCTCAAGCGCCCGAAGCTCAGCATCGTAAGAACCTGTACGAAGCCGTTTTTCACGTTCAATCTCAATTTCCTGCTCAAGTTTTCTGTCTGCCGCTGCAGCAGCATCAAGCTTTGCGAGAATACTTGGCAAATCCTCTGCAGCGAAAGCGCCATGCTCGTGGAAGGGTTCTCCCAAAGCATCAAAAATACGCTCTGCGGTTTCCTTGAATGTAATGAACGGGCCTGTTGCAATACAGCTGAATTGAATCAAAGCCATCTGTCGTCTACTCTGGTAAACAAAATGTTATATAGACAAAATCTTGAAAGATAAATTTGTCTATATAAGCTAAAAATCTCGAACTGCTAAAATTCCAGCTCCCTCTATTTATTGTAGTTTGGAGCCAGAGATCGTGACTGTCGGCATATGCATCATTGCCCATGCACCGCTTGCGTCCGCGCTAAAGACCTGTGCCATGCATATTTACAGCATGACGGGCGACACGGCCGCCGAACGTATCGAGGCATACGACGTTCCCAGTACCGTCGACACGGAAGCTGGACTCATCGAGGCTCAGCAACGCGCACGCCGTCTCCTTGAAGAGTCTCACGAGGGTGTCCTTGTCTTCACCGACATTCTCGGTGCCACACCAGCAAACATTGCTCATCGGCTGCTCGACGATCCGCACATCTGCGTCATTAGCGGAGTAAATCTACCCGCCATCATCGCTGCATTGAATGCCCCTGCCGACGCCCCCGTCTCTCAAGTGATGACTCTTGCCGAAGCAGCTGCTAGAGCAGGCTTAAGTTCTCAATCGGGACGATCCGACAATGCTTGAAATAAAGCTCACCATCAAAAATAAGCTCGGCCTGCATGCCAGACCATCAGCTCTACTAGCCAAAACTGCTGGTCTTTTTCGTTCCGCCATCACCCTTACCTGCGGAAAACGAACTGTAGACGCCAAATCTATCCTTGGATTAATGACGATGGCGTTTCCCTGCGGAACGGAGCTCACACTCTCCGTTGACGGGCCCGACGAAAAAGCTGCTGCGCAAAGCATCAGCGAACTCTTTGAAAACCGCTTTGGTGAAGAAGATTAGTGACGGAGGCGCAGACTATGGCTACTGAAGAAAACAAAACTGACACTGCACCAATCACAAATAAATCTGACGCTGGCATTTCCCTTCCGCCTCAGGAGAAATCCAAGCCATCCGCAGCTTCTGATGCCGTCGAAACCAAAACTGCCAATATCCAAACCTTGGAGGCATCAGCTGTCAGCAGCAGAAAAACTGACTCCTCAGTCGAGCTGCAAATAGGAGGGGCCGAAGAGAATCTATTGACAGGACTTAAAGTTTGCCCAGGCGTTGCTTGGGGGCTTACGCTTCAGCTCACTTCTTCAGATCTGGAAATCCATCAATTCGCGATCGACAAGTCCGCAGTACGTGGTGAAATACAGCGTCTGCGCATGGCTACAGCCTCAGCCAATAAACAACTTGAACAACTTGCAGAAACCCTTGATGAAGATGCTCCTGCAGAAGCTTCAGCATTTTTAGACGTCTACCAAACAATTCTTCAGGATCCGTCACTCATCACGGAAACTGCAGACATCATTCGTGAAAAACTCGTCAACGCCGAGTGGGCACTATCACTGCGTCTCGAACAGATCCGACGCGATTTTGAGCAAATTGACGATGATTATCTCCGAAACCGTCTTGAAGACATTTCCGGCGTATTTCAACGTATTCAACGTGTGCTCGCCGGGAGACGCTCTGCAGCAAGCCTGCTGAAGGCCGAAGAGTTTGACGACTCCTTCATTCTCATTGCTGATCAGCTGGGCCCAGCTGACATGCTCCAGCTGCGTGAGCGTGATGACCTCGACATCGTCGGCATCATCATGGAGACTGGTAGCGTTACGAGTCACTCAGCGATCCTTGCGGCGAGTCTTGGCATTCCAACGCTCGTTGGCGTTACAAACGCCATCGAACGCCTCGGAACTGGCAGAGAAATTCTGATCGACGCCACTGCAGGAACGGTCAAGGTTGCCCCGTCTCCTGAAGAGAAAAAAGCTGCGGCAGCAGCAATGAAAAGTCTGCGTCAGAGGAAACGTCTGCTGCAGAAACTTCGCGATGAAATGCCTGTCACTACAGATGGGCATTCTGTGAGGCTGTATGCGAATATTGCACTTCCTGAAGACATGCCGGATGCACGCAAAGCAGGAGCCAACGGCATTGGTCTATTTCGAACAGAATTTCTATTTCTAAATCGCGACGCTCTGCCGGACGAGGAAGAGCAGGTATCGGCTTATCAGAAAGTAATACGCGGCATGCGCGGAAAAACCGTGACCATCCGCACAGCTGACTTAGGGGGTGACAAGATGCCCTCAAAAGAGGCACTTGCACTTCTCGGAGAAGATGAGTTCGACGAAGAAAATCCTGCACTTGGACTGCGTGGACTGCGCTTTGCATTTACTCACCGGCCATTCTTTATTACACAGCTGCGAGCCATTATGCGAGCGGCCACCTCTGCTCCGGTAGGTACCGTCCGAATTCTCCTCCCCATGGTGACGTCGGCTTCTGATGTGACTGAGGTTCGGCTTTGTCTGGCACAGGCTGCTGCAGAACTTGATTCTGAAAATTTGAAATACGAACAGAACCTTCCGCTCGGCGGCATGATAGAACTTCCCGCCGCCGTTGCCTCTATTGGCGATCTAGTGCAGATACTCGATTTCTTCTCTATCGGCACGAACGACCTTGTACAGTACACGCTTGCTGTCGACCGCACTAATGCTCGAGTCTCTCGTTGGTGGGAAGAGTGTCACCCAGCAGTTCTACGTCTTATTGCCCAGACCGTGAAACGTGTGCGTGAAGCAGGCAAAGGCATTTCTGTCTGTGGTGAAATGGCGAGTCGCCTCAACATGGCTCCGTTTTTCATCGGCATTGGATACCTTTCTCTTACCAATAATACCGCCCATATTCCCGCCATGAAAGAGTGCGTTCGCAAGCTCAGTGCTGAAAGCTGTGAAGACTTTGCTCGCGGACTCCTGCGCCGCCGTTCTACAGAGAGTATCCGTGAAGCGATAGATGGATATGCTTTAACGCTTCTTCCATCATCGACGGAAAAGCTCGCAGAAAGAACGCATTCCAAGTCAACTTAAAGATATCTGCATGACCCAAGACGTTAACTTTTACGATAAACCGCTTTCCGACGAAGAATTTGTAGAAATCGGTGAGCTCCTCGCTTTGATGCCGGAGCCCTATGAGTCAATGGAGCCCGACCGTATGGACGGATTCCTCACTGCTATAGCGCTCCTCCCGGAACCTGTTGCTCCAAGTGAATGGATGCCGTTTGTCTTTGACGAAGAAGGCCGCACCGACGCCGCGTTGACCGATTCCAACAAGCAGCACGAACTTGAAGATCTTGTTTATAGACGGATGCGCAATATTGAGCGCACGCTTGCCGCCTGCGATCCCATTGACCCAATCATTTATGACGTGGAGGACGAACGCGGCCGTCCAATTGGAGGATGGGAGGCTATAGCTGCACTGGAACCTTTTGCGGCAGGCTTTCTTGAAGCGATTAATCGCTGGGAAGGATTAAAAGACACTAACGACGAGATGATTGACAGCGCGCTTCTTGGGATTCTGCGTCATCTCCCCGCTAATCTTTTGGGCGATCTTGCTCCGATAAAAGAGGATCTGGACTTTGAAAGCCCATTGGAAAACATAAAGGACGCCCTAGAAGACGTTGCGGAAAGTGTTGCGGAAATAGCCGCTGTAACGCGCGGCTTCACTTCAAAGACAAAACAGAGCAAAGTGAAGGGTGGGCAACGCTCAGAACGCCGTCCTAATCAGAATCAAAAAAGATACCGTCGAGGCTAACCGTGCATCCCGCGCCGATTGAACTCTACTTATGTTTCGTCGGCGCTTTCCGGCACCCAGCGCATTACCAACATCACCAATCCAACAACCGGCACACCGATAGCAGCCGTAATCAGGAAAAAGTTTGAATACCCAACAAGTTCAACCAAAATACCGGAAAACCCAGCAAGAAATTTCGGCAGAAGCAGCATAAGGGAGCTAAATAGGGCGTACTGTGTTGCTGAACACCCCCGTGTTGTCAGCCCAGAGAGATAAGCAACGAAAGCAGCGGAAGCCAAACCACCAGCCAGATTATCGGCAGAGACGGCAGCAATAAGCAGCGTAAGGCTAGCCCCGATCTGCGCAAGCATTGAAAAGAGCACGTTCGTAGCGGCTGACAGCACAGCGCCAAGCATCAGCATCTTCAAAACACCGTATCGCATCGTTGCTGCCCCTCCGATAAAAGCACCGAGAAGCGTCATTACCACGCCGAACACCTTGCTTACTGCTGCTACCTGTTCTTTGGTGAAGCCTATGTCTTGATAAAACGGATTCGCCATGATTCCCATCACCACATCCGAAATCCGATAGGTAGCAATGAGCACCAATACAAGCAGAGCAAACCACCCGAAGCGATGAAAAAACAGCGTGAACGGTTCAACAATCGCAGCTTTAGTGCGTTGCCAAAAAGGCATTTTTTTAACCGTCTGTACCCTCTGCTCTTTTGCCGATGGTTCAGGCGCAAATAAAGTAGTGACAATACCGACACTCATAGACATTGCCATTACGCTATAACTTACCCCCCATGCCGAGTGCAAGTACCCTGATGTGTCACCTGCTGCCCATGCCGCAAATGCAAGCGCACCGGCTCCCGCCCAGATCATTCCCATCCGGTAGCCAGCCTGATACATGGCTGCATAAGCGGCTTGACGACGACTGTCCGCCGATTCAATCCTGTACGCATCAAGCGCTATATCCTGCGTAGCAGATGCAAACGCCGTACCCACAGTACTGACAGCGAGAATGCCCAGATTAATTTGAGGGTCGGCAAAAGCGGTGGCGAAAAGCCCAAGCATCACCCCAAGCTGCGCAACAAGGAGCCATGACCGCCGCTGCCCCAGCCAATGAGTCAATATGGGGATAGGCAGACGGTCAACTAAGGGCGCCCAGCTCCACTTTAATCCGTATATCAGCCCTATCCATGACATAAAGCCGATGGTTTTGAGATCAACCCCAGCTTCCCGCAGCCAAAATCCTAGTGTGCCAAGCACCAATAGGAGCGGGAGCCCAGAGCTGAATCCAAAGAAGGCCATACGAATCGCGCCGGATTCTAAATAGACCCGCCAGCCTACAGATTTCCGAAGCATCGACTCGGTACTCACTTGCTCCCCTCGCCGAGAACGCTCTCAGGGCCGCGAAGCCAACACCACTCTCCAGGCTTCAAATCGGCAGGCAGTTCGTAAGCACCGACTTTGATTCGATGGAGTGCAACGACACGGTTGCCGCAGGCCGCTACCATGCGTTTGACCTGATGATATTTCCCCTGAGAAATTGTCAACATCAGCACATCCGGCGCCATCAGCTCAGCAGCCTTGGCAAAGACCGGTTTGGGATCATCATCAAGTACTACACCTGACAGCAATTTTTCGCAGGTTCCGTTTGCAGCCGGGTGTGAAAGCGTCGCACGATAAACCTTGTTGACATGTTTTTTGGGATGAGTGAGCCGATGGAGAAGCGCTCCATTGTCCGTGAAGAGGAGTAATCCTGTCGTATCCCAATCAAGACGTCCAACCGGCTGTACGCCTCGTGTACGAAGTGGACCCGGAAGAAGATTCATGACGGAAGGGTGAGCCGACGGTTTAAGAGAACATTCATAGCCTGTCGGCTTATTCATTGCAATGAGCACGTTATCGGATACAGGCCACTGCATCCCTCGCCAAGTCAGTACCAATCCCTCTGGATCGAAATCTTCATCCGGATCGGTAAGTTCACGTCCGTCAATGGATACAGCACCAGATGCGGCAATGCTGCGACAGTCATAGCGAGTGCCAAAACCTTGCTTAAAAAGAATATCAGCCAGAATCATTGAGCAGCTCCCTCAACCATCAAGTCATAGTCCACCCATAAGGGCGCATGATCCGAAAATTTTTCGTCTGGGAAGATCCCCGTATTTCGAGCCAATGCAGCAATGCCGGGCGTAGTAATTTGGTAATCAATACGCCAACCGACATTCTTTGCCCGAGCCTGTCCTCGCTGACTCCACCAGGTATATCGCTCCGGCCTAGGATCGAGCATTCGAAAAACGTCAACCCACCCTTCTTTCCCGAAACGTTGATCAAGCCATGCACGCTCTTCAGGTAAAAAACCTGAATGATCGAGATTTCCCTTCCAGTTCTTGAGATCAATTTCTTTGTGAGCGATATTGATATCCCCGCAAATAATCACCTCTCTACCGCTCTGCCGCAGTTCATCCATGTGCACTTTGAAAGCATCGAGAAAACGAAATTTTGCGCTCTGCCGGTCATCTGATGAGCTTCCTGACGGGAAGTAAACTGAAATCACAATGACAGAGCCGAAATCCGCTTCAACATAACGCCCTTCGGCATCAAATTCACTGTTTCCAAACCCCGTACGCACAGCAAATGGCTTCACGCGGCTCCAAAGACCACAGCCTGAATACCCTTTCTTCTGCGCACAATGAAAATAGCCGCGGAATCCCAAAGGGGTACGCAAATCTTCCGTCAAATCAGATTCTTGTGCTTTGAGCTCTTGCATACAGAGCACATCTGGAGACATCGTCCTCAGCCATGTGAAGAATCCTTTACGGGAAGCTGAACGAATACCGTTGGCATTAAAGGTAATGATACGAAACATTTCAGGAAGGCTATAATTTTCAGTTATTTTCTACATATTTCGGCCAACAGGCCCGTACCAGAACTCCTCAATGACACAGGAGAACTGTTCGGGATTCTAGCCGCAACGCTTCTCTCATCATCATGCAGAACACCAAGCAGCAGTTCATTGAGTTTGCGCTCGAAGCTGACGTTCTTCGCTTTGGGGAATTCAAGACCAAAGCAGGACGCTTGTCACCCTACTTCTTCAACGCAGGACTTTTCAATACCGGTGCGCGTCTTGACCGTCTCGGTGCCTTTTATGCCGAAACGCTTCTTGCTGCCCGGAAAGCTGGCCGTCTCGACTTCGACATGATTTTGGTCCTGCATATAAGGGCATACCTCTCGCGGCCAGTGTCGCGATGAATCTTTCGCGCATGGGGTGTGATGTGCCCTGGGCCTTTAACCGCAAAGAAATTAAAGATCACGGTGAAGGCGGAATGATCGTAGGCGCTCCCTTGAAAGGTCGCGTCGTCATCATTGATGATGTGATCTCTGCCGGCACCTCAGTGCGGGAATCTGTGAAGATCATTGAAGCCAACAACGCATCTCCCTCCGGCGTCCTTATTGCTGTGGATCGTATGGAGCGCGGCGGCACGGCCGATGCCCCAACGGCCACTTCAGCCGTTCAAGATGTAGAGAAAACATTTGGTCTTTCCGTCGTCTCCATCATCAACCTCCATGACCTTCTCGCCTTCATGGACGGCCCATCCGAAAAAGCGAAGACCGTGGCACAGTACCGTGATGCCGTCGCTGCCTATCGCGCCCGTTACGGTGCATAAATAAACCACAAAAACAAATACATTCGCCGTCCATGAAGAAGAAGAGGTTCCAAACATTAAGTTCGGAACCTCTTCTTTTTTCAGAAAATCAAACTATTAACCAGCGATGCGTTTGCGCAGCAATGCGTTCAGTTGTCCGGGATTGGCTTTGCCCTTCGTCGCTTTCATACATTGTCCGACTAGAGCATTCAGAGCCTTTTCTTTACCAGAACGGAACTCATCAACTGATTTTTGATTCTTCGCGATCACTTCGTCAACGATTGCTTCCAGAGCTCCCGCATCAGAAATTTGCTTCAGCCCTTTAGCGTCAATCAACTGATCAACGTCTTGACCTTCACCATCCCACAACGCCTGAAAGACTACGCGTGCTCCCTTGTTGGAGATCGTACCGTCGGCAATGCGTCCAAGCAATTTTGCTAATAGTGTTGGTGTCACAGGAGCTGTGGCAAACGTGAGACCTTCCGTTTGGTTGAGCGCAGCAGCTACCTCTCCCATCACCCAGTTCGCAGCAATCTTCTTGTCAGCCGCTGCGTCCGCTACGGCCACATAGTAGTCGGCAATATCACGTCCACCCGTGAGAATGCCGGCATCATATTCAGAAAGACCAAATTCCTGCATCAGGCGCTGGCGCATTTCCTGCGGCAGTTCAGGCATTTCGCTCTTTACCTTAGCGATCCATTCATTGCTAACCTCAAGAGGCAACAGATCTGGATCAGGGAAATAGCGATAGTCCATTGAGTCTTCCTTCGTTCTCATCTGGCGGGTTTCCCCCTTATCGGGGTCATAGAGCCGCGTAGCTTGAACGATCTTGCCTCCGTCTTCGATGACTTCGATCTGACGCTGAACCTCATAATTGATAGCTTCTTCCAGAAAACGGAATGAGTTGAGGTTTTTGATTTCGCATCGAGTCCCGAACTTCGTTTCGCCCTTCGGACGTACTGAGACATTAGCATCGCAACGGAAGTTGCCTTCCTGCATATTGCCCTTAGAGATCCCCAACCAGACAACCAGCGCATGAAGCGCACGAGCATAGCCGACGGCTTCTTCGGCCGAACGCAGTTCTGGCTCTGTCACAATCTCCAGAAGAGGAGTTCCGGCTCGATTCAAATCAATGCCGGAATGGCCGGAAACAATGCCATGTACAGACTTGCCGGCATCTTCTTCAAGATGTGCACGCGTCAGATTGATTGTCTTCATGTACGGTTCACCGGTCTTTGGTTCGACTGGGAACGTCAACTGACCACCGAGTACGATTGGCAGTTCAAACTGACTGATTTGATACCCCTTCGGCAGATCTGGATAAAAATAATTTTTGCGATCAAAAACCGAATGATTAGCAACCTTGGCCCCAATAGCGAGGCCGAATCGAATAGCTCGCTCAACCGCACCGTGGTTCAGCACCGGCAGTGCACCGGGGAGCGCTAAGTCAACGTAGCAAGCGTGAACATTCGGTGCATCACCGAAATGGCATGGGGCGCCAGAAAAAATTTTCGATTGGGTTGAGAGCTGAACATGCGTCTCAAGGCCAATAACAACTTCCCATTGCATATCTGTAAATCCTTAACTCTCACGGGGTTGAGCGCTTAGCAGTCAGCCGGATGACGCAAATGCCAATCGGTTGAACGCTGCCATTGAGCAGCCAACTGCAGAAGACGAGCTTCCGTAAAGTGTTCGCCAAGAAGCTGCAGGCCGATTGGACGACCATTCGAATGGATGCCGCAAGGCATTGCTACGCCAGGAAGGCCCGCTAAAGATGCAGGAACGGTGTAAAGATCACTCAGATAGGCCGACACAGGATCTGCGTTGGTCCCAAAATCGTAGGCCGTACCCGTGGTCACCGGAAGAGCAATCGCATCCACAGTCTTGAAAACATCATGGAATTCATTGGCAATTAAACGACGAACGCGCTGAGCCTTGAGATAGTAGGCATCGTAGTAGCCATGTGAAAGCACGTAGGTACCAATCATGATGCGACGCTTGGGTTCTGGACCGAAGCCCTCATCACGAGAACGCTTCATCATGTCAAGAATGTCTGTGTATTCCGCCGCACGATGTCCATAACGAACACCGTCAAAACGCGAAAGATTAGAACTGGCCTCTGCGCAGGCAACAACGTAATAAACCGGGACGCCGAGACGAGCCATTTTGAGTTCAATGTCGACAATTTCCGCACCTTCACGGCGATAAAAGTCGAGCACCTCGTCAATCGACTTGCGTACTTCCGGATCCAACCCTTCTCCCATCCAAGAGTAGGGCACACCAATGCGCATTCCTTTGATCGGTTTAGCCAGATCCCGAGTGAAATCTTCGGTCGGCATATTGACACTCGTTGAATCCCAAGGATCATGTCCAACCATTGCTCCAAGCACTGCCGCGCAGTCTTCTGCGGAGTGTCCCAGCAAGCCAGCAGTATCCAAAGACGAAGCAAAAGCGATCATGCCAAGACCATAGGTTGGCTTCACCCCAGTAACACCAGTAAAAGAAGCTGGTTCGCGAATCGACCCGCCCGTATCAGTGCCCGTGACAATAGGTGCAAGCCCAGCGGCTACAGCTGCGGCGGAGCCGCCGGAAGATCCCCCAGGAACGGCGTTCATGTCCCACGGATTGTGGACTCGACCGAATGCCGAATTTTCATTGCCAGAACCCATTGCGAATTCATCACAATTGAGTTTACCCAGACACACCATGCCGGCATTCTTAAGCTGACGCACAACCGTGGCGTCAAAGGGACTCATATATCCCTTCAGCATGCGACTTGCAGCGGTGGATGACCATTCCTTGGTAACAAAGATGTCTTTATGCGCAATCGGAATACCAGTCAGGGGACCGGCCGTGCCTGCGCTCAGCCGAGCGTCAGCAGCCTCAGCTTGCTTAAGTGTTTCTTCTGGACGAACATCAAGAAAAGCATTCAGATTCTTCTTGGCCTCAATGCGTTCAAGATATCCGCGAGCCAGCTCGACTGCGGAAATTTCACGATTGTGCAAACGACGTGAGAGCTCCCCAACGGAGTCAAATACGTTTTCCATGACGATTCCTTCCTCGAACTATTCAATCACTTGGGGCACGAGGAAGTAGCCCTCGGACTTTTCCGGAGCATTCTTCATGTTCTCCGTACGGTTATCGCCCTCTGTCACAATGTCGTCGCGCAAATGCTCAATACCGTCATGAGGATTAGGCATCGGCTCTACGCCCGATGTATCAATAGATCGGATCTGTTCGATCATCTGAAAAATGTCGTTGAGTTCACCTTGCATGACCTTGACCTGCTCATCAGAAATATCGATGCGACCGAGATCAGCAATGCGGTGAATGTCGCCTGCGCTTAGTGCCATAGTTGACGTCTTCAATATAGATAAATGCGGCAAAGCCTCTTTTACAGGCCGGCGGCAAAGCGGAGAAAAATCCGTAACAAAACCATGCAGAGGTCTGACTTCCGGCCAGGGTGAGGCGCCTATAAAAGGTGAGTTAGTTTATCATTGTCGAATTGTGCGCGCGGGTCACAAACTCTCCGCAAATCCGCTATTTCCGGTGTTTTTTGCACCCCTCCGACTGCCCTCGGGATCAGATAAACCATGTTTGGCTTTCTTCGAAACTACTTCTCCAACGACATTGCCATTGACCTCGGCACAGCCAACACGCTCATTTATATGCGTGGCAAGGGAATTGTCCTCAACGAACCGAGTGTCGTTGCCATTCGCCAAGAAGGAGGTCCTAACGGTAAAACTACGATTCATGCCCTCGGCCGAGAAGCCAAGCAAATGGTTGGGCGTGTTCCTGGCAAAATCAGCGCCAT
>OGGS01000941.1_pt1 | contig 23694 bp, 24 predicted proteins | sample 1571281 | NCBI WGS metagenome assembly OGGS01 (sample SAMEA2582042, study PRJEB24529) | metagenome | biome: Human gut stool | place: China | collected 2011 | reverse complement strand
TCTGTATAATAACAAATGTGCCGATACGCCGGAGTGGCGGAATGGCAGACGCACTTGACTCAAAATCAAGCGGGTAACACCGTGTGGGTTCAAGTCCCACCTCCGGCACCAACATTAGGCGGTAAGACTTTTGTCTTACCGCCTATTTTTATATTTATGAATTTATATACTATAATATACATTATTAATTTCATGAGGTGACAGTATGGATCAAGGTGTAATTGATTATATTACAAATATCTTTGATATTCCTAAACTTACTCAACAGGTTAGCTCTGTACAGATGCCATTGCCATTATCTCGCTTGGCAGAAATACCATTAGATGGATCTGTAAATCAGTGCCAAGGATTTTGTTATAATTCTAAAAAAGACGTTTTTGCTTTAGCTTGTATTAATTCAGATAATACGAAGCAAATTATTTATGAAATTAATCCAAAAACTTTTACTGTTGTTGCAAAATATGAGTATAGTTATAAAAGTTTATTAGGTCATATGAATACCTTAACTTATAATTCTGTCAATAATCGTTACTATACAACAAATGCTGTTGTAAATGGATATAACCTTACTCCTATTGAAGCGGATAGCATGATTGTTGAAGCACCGATTAAACTAAAAGAGAAAGTTTTTAATTTTGCATATGATAAAGTACGCAATGAATATGTATCAATTGTGCCTTTAACAAACTCTGAACGGACAATTAATTATTACGACTCCAATTTTAATCGTATTCGTTCTTATAAAATTGATGCTAATCATACAAACTTAAATAATAACGGTGCTTACGCAACTAATGGAAATACTTTATTTACAACGTTGACAACCTTTGTATACGTCGATGAAGAGGGAGTTGTTAAAAATATTAGCCCTTATGCTTCTGGAATGGAAGTAGAAGACATGGATTGTCGAAATGGTCAAATGTATATGGCGGTCAATCGCAAAGGTAAAGTTGAAATTTATAGTTTGTCTAGCCTACCATTTTCGGTAAATGTCTAGATACTACTTATGTTTTAATCCCCTTTATGAGTGTATAATAATAGTATTAGAGTATTTTAGGAGCTATTATGAAATTAGGGAATGATATTATAGAGATTGACCGTATACGTCAAGCTATAGAGAAATCAAGTTCATTTAAAGTGCGCGTTTATACGATTCATGAGATTGAATATTGTAAAAGTCGGAATAAAGGATGCTACGAATCCTTTGCAGGTATATATGCTGCAAAAGAGGCTTTTATTAAAGCTTTAGGTACAGGGATGAGGCATGGATCATGGCAAGATATAGAGATTTATCATGATGAATGGGGCGCACCCTTAATTCGTTTACAAGATACTTTCAAAGATATTTACGAAACATCAGGTTATACTGATATTCATGTATCGATTAGTCATTGCAAGGATTATGCAATAAGTACAGTTATACTTGAAGGAGCATAAGATGAATATTTTAACTACAGAAGATGCTCGATTTATAGATCGAGAGGTTCCTAAGCAATTAGGAATTTCTTTAGAAATCCTCATGGAAAATGCTGGACGTGGTATCGTAGATGCCTTATGGGGAGAGTACGATTTATTTTCCCTGAATAATGGCCGTTCCATAAATAGTTTTGTTTTATTTATATGTGGTACGGGTAATAATGGGGCAGATGGCCTTGTAGCGGCTCGCCATTTTATGGAGCAAGGCGTACCAGTACAAATTGTACTAGTGGGAAATACAAACAAATGTAGTGATCTTTTTGCAGTGCAAATTGAGCGCTGCAAAGCTATGGGATGTATCATCGATATGTATGATGAATTCAATGATTGGTCCAACGTAGCCATCGCTGTGGAAGGCATCATGGGAACGGGCTTTACTGGAAGGTTAAGAGAGGTGACCATCGATATATTGAATGATATTGATACTATGCGTAGTCAGTATAATTTTGATTTGTGGGCTATTGATGTACCTGCAGGTTTGGATGCTACTACTGGTCATGTAGCAGAAGGCACACTGACCTATGATTATACTGTTACTTTTGGAGCTATCAAACAAGGTTTGTTATTATATCCCGGAAAGGCTATAGGAGGAACCGCTGTGGTTGCTCCATTGGGTGCTCCTTGGCAGCAGGTACTGGGTGAACGTGTTAGAACTATAACCATTGATTCTGATTTAGCCGAAAAAATTATCAACTATCGTACCCCAATGGCGCATAAAGGTGTCAATGGAAACACTTTAATTATTGGTGGTTCAAATGATATGATAGGAGCCCCTATTTTGGCTGCTGAAGCGGCAGTTCATAGTGGTGCTGGTAAAGTAACATTAGCTGTACCCAAAATAATTAAACAGATTGTACAAAGCCGTGTCATACCTGAGGTGATGGTTACTTCCACAGAGCCTAATAAAGAACTTTTTGATTGTCGTCAAGTTGTTGCTATGGGACCTGGTTTAGGTCGCACCCGTGAAATCTGTGATTTAGTGGATCATATCTTAGAAGCTTACGAAGGAGCATTAGTACTAGATGCTGATGCTTTGTATGCATTGGGACATGTTGGTTGTGTTAATAAAGATGCTTTGCGAGATGGTGATATTGAGTCTGCATATACAGTGGAAAGAGAACTTCCATATTGTGTCATGACACCGCATTTAGGTGAATTTAGTAGACTTATTGATTTATCTATTAAATGGATTGAGCGTCATTATATCACGTTGGCTAGAGAATTTGCTAAGGCTCATCAAGTTATTCTTGTACTAAAAGGAATTCCTTCAATTGTGGCATTCCCTGATGGAACGGTGTATGTAAATACTATCGGTAATGCGGGCATGGGTACTGGCGGTATGGGAGATGTACTGACTGGTGTAATTGCTGGTTTTATAAGTCAGGGTTATTCACTACAAGATAGTGCTGTTCTCGGTGTATATGTACATAGTCGTAGTGCAGATATTCTGAATGAAACAAAGAGTTGGGGTTATACTCCGAGTGATGTCAGTGCTTCTTTAGGCTTCGTGGTTAGTGAATTATTGGGAGATTATGAATGACAAATAGAATACAACGCTTTATAGCTTTCTTGTTGGTATTATGTATTCCTATCTTCGCCATTGCAGGATGCACAAATAATGATGTAGCAAAAGCAGCAAATCAAGTAACTACTAACGTTAATGGGACTTACTCAATCGATACTAAAACGACTACCCCTGAAGGTAAGCTAGATGTATATATGCTAGATATTGGTCAAGGGGACGCTATATTACTTAAGGTAGGCGATGAGTATAGCATGATCGATACTGGTGACATAGAACATCGTGAAAATATTGTAGCTCAACTTAAAACTATGGGTGTAACAAAGCTAAAAAATATTATTATCACTCATCCTCATGCTGATCATATGGGTGGTTTCTATGCTATTGCAAAGGCTATGCCTATTGAACATGTATATGATGATGGTATTGCCGTTGATAATAATATGTACAAAACTTATGAAAAGTGGATTGAGAAAAATAAAATTCAACGAACTACTTTGAGAAGTGGAGATGTAGTTGATTTTGGACATGGTGCTGTCTTTGTAGTATATGCTCCTTGGGTTGAACCTTTAACTGATAAAAAAGGAGAGACAGATCTTAATAATAATTCTATTGTAGGTAAATTAATCTTCGGTAAATTCTCTATGCTCTTCACGGGTGATGCTGAATGGCAAGAAGAGAAAAAACTGATAAAAGAGCAGAATTCCAGATTGTTTGCTCGTATTCTTAAGGTAGGTCATCACGGTTCTCGTACAAGTAGCTCTGAAGATTTTTTGAAATCTATTAAGCCTGAAAGTGCATTAATTTCAAATGGCATGTATAATAAGTATGGTCATCCTCACGATGTGACATTACGTCGCTTGCAGGAAAATAATATTGCTATTTACCGTACAGATACGATGGGACGTATTCATATTAGTACGGATGGGAATGAATGGCAAATTACAACTGAACGTTAGTTTTGATTACTTATACAAAAAATTATTTTTATGAAACTGTTTTTGTGTATTCTGTATAAGGTCTTTATATAGTAATATGTGTAATCGGCATACTAATCTTCATGTTTGTATGAAATAATCTATTTATAATCTAACATTAGTTTATGGATAGATTGGAACGATGAGATTTTGATAGATAAAAATATCATCGACTCATCTCTATGGTTTGGACACTATGTATGTCAGTTAGATTGGAGTGAATGTATTGCGTAAACTATTTTTAATGTGCCTTGCAGTCTTGATGGCGATACCTTTATTATTGACTCAAGCAAAGGCAGCTAATTTGGAAGATGCTCGATGGGTGACTAGAACAGATGCACCTGTACCATATGTTCGTATTGTTATGGACTTATCGGCACCTATAAAGGCATCTGCATCAATTAGCAAAGATGGGAAAACTACGACTGTTACTTTAAAGAATACAAAGCTAAAGACGGCTAAAGAGAACATTTCTATGGACTCAGCTATTGCTAGCTCTGCTAAACTTTCACAAGATGGCAGAGACGTTAAAGTAACAATCAAGACACCTTCATCTATTGATACTAGTGATGTAAAGGTTTTTTCCTTGAAAAAAGATACGGTTAATAAGAAACCGTATCGTATCGTTGTTGATGTTCAGAAAAAAGGTGCTGTAGCTAAGCCTGCTTACTATGGTAAAAAGCCATCTCAATCTGCGCATCCAGCAAAAAATGTACCTACAGGATCTGGTAAATACTCTACTAGCGGTGGTTTATCTGGCAAAACAATTACTATTGACCCAGGACATGGTGGTAGTGATTCTGGTGCTATTGGACCTCACGGTGTACAAGAGAAAAACATTACACTACCGATTTCTATGTATTTGAAAAAATCTCTAGAAAATCGTGGTGCTAAAGTGCTTATGACTCGTACTACCGATGTAGATGTATATGGCCCTAATGCAAGCGGTGTTGATGAATTGGGGGCTCGTGTTAACGTGGCTAATCGTAGTAATTCTGATGCTCTTGTAAGCGTTCATATCAACGCATTTAATAATCCTAGCGTTGGTGGTATTGCAACATATTACTATAGCAAAACCGGTAACGATGCTCGATTAGCACAAAAGGTACAATCTCAAATTGCTAACACACCTGGTTTCAATGGTGATCGTGGCATTCAAGAAGGTAACTTATACGTGTTGAGACATTCTAATATGCCTGCAATTCTTGTAGAGCTTGGTTTTATTTCTAACCCTAATGAGGAACGTGTGCTACAATCTCCTCAAACTCAAGAAGACTTTGCTAACCGCATTGCAAATGGTATTGCTAATTACTTTGGAGGTTAATCGATGAAATTACGTAAACAAGTTCTATCGATTCTCTGTGTAGGTATGCTGGCATTTGTAGTGGGTTGTACACATGAACAAGCTCCTACAACAGGTAAAAGTGAACCTACGCAAGAGACGAAAGTCAATAAGGATGCAGAAACAAGTAAAGTATCTCAAGAAAAGGTTAAGATGGCCTTTTTTGTTCCTACAGAGGATGGTTCTGGGGTAAAACAAACTACCGTTGAGATAGAGGCGAATAAAGTTACGCCTAAAGCAGCTCTTTTAGCAATGTTAAATGCCGATAGAGCACAAAAATATCCAGTCTTCTCTAAGGATATTGAAATTACATCTGTTACTGTAAAAGATGGTATTGCTTCTGTTGAAGTAAATGATGCATTCGTAAAGGGTAATGGCGGAGACTTAACTGTTAAATTACAAATGGCTGCTATTGTAAATACATTGACATCCTTTGATAATATTAATGGTGTTCTATTCGTCAATAATGGTAAAAAAGTGCCAACTGTAGGTTCCTTTGATACTAAAGAACCTGTTAAGAGAATGACGAATCTAATTAAAAAATAATTCTTTTAAAGACATTTATAGCAGATAGTTGTTATATCAACTATCTGCTATTTTTGTTGTCTTTTATATATGTTACAATACAATAAGTAATAAACGGAAACTAGGTGATCAGATGCAATTAAAAGATGTAGGGGAATTTAATTTCATTCGCCAAATTCAAGATAACACAATATATAATCCTAATACTGTAGTGTATGGTATTGGTGATGATTGTGCTATTTATAAAGCAGAACAAAATACAGAGCAATTGATAAGCACTGACACAATGGTGGAAGGTGTTCATTTTAGCTTTCACTATATGATGCCCTATGATGTTGGGTATCGCCTTATGACGGCTAATTTAAGTGATGTTGCGGCTATGGGTGGCATTCCTAGACAAATTGTATTATCTGTAGCCGTACCAGACCATGTTGATACAATCATTCTTGATGAAATTTATAGGGGAATTAAAGATCAATGTATGCGATATCAACTCAATATATTGGGTGGAGATACTGTACGTACAGAAGGGCCCATGGTTTGGACTGTAACAATTATCGGAGAGGTTCCTAAAGGCACTGCGGTTATGCGAAGTGGTGCGAAAGTAGGAGATGTTGTAGGTGTTACAAACTATGTAGGTTATGCAGCTACAGGTTTAGGAGCGTTGTCATATAATTTAGTAGGATATGATATGACCAAAGTGGGGCATCAACGTCCCGAACCACAGATTGAATTGGGGCAAAAATTGCGACAGCTTGGTATTCATAGTATGAATGACATTAGCGATGGACTAGGTAGTGAATTGAATGAAATTGCTACAGCTAGTAATGTTTCCATTGTATTTGAAGAACAAGCAATCCCTCTACACGAGGAGACTTACGAATTAGCTAAGCATTTACAAACTAATCCAGTAGATTATGCTTTGTATGGTGGAGAAGACTTTCAGTTAGTCTTTACGGCGCCAAAATCACTACTTTCGGAATTGGAAAAGCTAGCAGGCATTACGTTGATAGGAGAAGTTTTATCTGGCCCCCCACGGGTTCAAATGGTAACATCTGATAAAACGATTAAGACTGTAGAAGCGAAAGGATATAATCATTTTCATGAAGGATAAGGTACAGGTTCATTTAAAGACTTATACAGTAGAAGATACACAACAATTTGGTAAATTATTAGGTGCATGGGTTAAACAGAATGGGGACCCTCTTTGTATAGCACTAGTTGGTGACTTGGGGATAGGAAAAACACATTTGTCGCAAGGCATTGCAAAGGGCTTTGGGGTTACTGAAGAAATTACGAGTCCTACCTTTGCCATCATGAATACCTATGATGTGAATCGAACTCATTTATATCATTTTGACGTATATCGCTTGGAAGATATTAGTGAACTGGAAAATATTGGCTTTTATGAGTATACAGAAGATTGCGTATCCATTGTAGAATGGGCTGATAAATTTCCTCATGAATTGCCTGATGAAACACTATGGATTTATTTAACGCGCATTGATGATACAAGCCGATCCATTACATTAGTTAGTGATTACCTTACAGCGGATGATTTAGTAGAAATAGGAGGCCCATATGTGGTTGGGAATTGAGACGAGCTCACTTGTGTCGAGTGTGGCTTTAATGGATGAAAGTTGCCTAATTGGGGAATTGACCATTCAAGCTGGATTGACTCATTCTGAGCAGTTGGTACCTCATATTGATATGTTATTACGAGCCTCTCAAGTTAAAAAAAGTGAATTAAAAGGTATTATGGTTAGCATTGGGCCTGGTTCTTTTACAGGGCTACGGATTGGTATGGGGACAGCCAAAGCTATGGCTTATGCCTTACAAATTCCTTTATATGGTGTAATGACCATGGATAGTTTAGCTCGTAATGTAGCTTATACAGACCGCACGATTTGTACTATTATCGATGCTCAGAAAAAACATGTTTATGCAGGTATCTACAAATATGATGGTAATGAACTAGTCTGCAAAGAGGAACCTTTTGTCATTGCTGCTAATGATTTATTAGATCGACTCCGAGTATCTGAAGAACATGTAGTGTTCCTTGGGGATGGCGTTAAGCGAATAGAAAAGCTACTAGATGAAAGTGATACAAATTTAACGATTTTAGATATATCGCAACGTATTCCAAAAGCTAGTTCTCTATTACTGGCTGGCCGTAGATTGGTAGTCTCTGAAGAGAGTTCTGACCCTATGGATATGGTTCCTTATTATATTAGACGCTCAGAAGCAGAAGTGTTATGGGAAGAACGCCATAAGGATAATCCTGAAATGTTGAACCAAAATCCTGCAGTTATAGTTACTGAGGCAGCGGGAGTCGAATAATGGAGATTCGTTTGGCTACAATAGATGATGCTCAAGCTATCTATGCTATTGAACAACAGTCTTTTTCTGTTCCTTGGAGTTTAGAATCTGTTCTCGTTGAGTTAGAAGGGGCATCAAATAAATTATATATGGTAATTTGTGAGGAGAACAAAATTGTTGGATATGCAGGTGCTTGGCTTGTATACGATGAAGGTCAAATCACGAATATCGCTATTATTCCTTCCGTACGAGGTAAGGGATATGGATCAAAACTTACCAAGCAATTAATAGATGAATGTCTTACGAGAGGTATGAAAGAAATTTTCTTAGAGGTGCGCATATCTAATTTAGCAGCATTAGCTATGTATAGAAATTTAGGATTTTCTGTAAAAGGAATTCGTAAAGATTATTATTCAGAGCCTACGGAAGATGCTTATATTATGTCTCTCGTTTCAGAGGAAATAGAATGAGTATATACACATTAGCCTTGGAAAGTAGCTGTGATGAAACCTCTGCTTCTGTCCTTAAGGACGGGCGCACCGTTTTGTCTAATGTTATTTCAAGCCAAGTACCAATACATAGAAAATTTGGTGGCGTTGTACCTGAAATTGCATCACGTCATCATATAGAACAAGTTATACCCGTTATAGACCAAGCATTACGTGATGCGAATGTGACTCTACAAGATATCAATCATATTGGTGTTACGTATGGGCCAGGTCTTGTAGGGGCTTTATTAGTTGGTGTAGCTGCTGCAAAAGGGTTATCCTTTGCTACAGGGATTCCCTTGGTGCCAGTGCACCATATGGAAGGTCATATTTTTGCTAACTTTTTAGCTAATCCAGAACTGGAGCCTCCGTTTTTAAGTCTCGTTGTATCTGGTGGTCATACCATGTTAGTACATGTAAAAGGATATGAAGAATTTGATGTTCTTGGTCAAACACGAGATGACGCAGCTGGCGAGGCTTTTGATAAGATTGCACGGGTTATGGGATTCCCTTATCCAGGGGGCCCTCATATTGATGCCCTTGCCGTTGAAGGGAATCCAGAGGCTATTGAATTTCCAAAGGCTTTAAGTGAACCAGGTAATTTTGAATTTAGCTTTAGTGGTTTGAAATCCGCAGTTTTAAACTATTTAAATAGTAAGCAACAAAAGAATGAGCCTATCAATCAAGCTGATGTGGCTGCATCGTTTCAAAAGGCCATCGTAGATGTGTTAGTAGAAAAGACGAAAGATGCCGCACATACTTTAGGTGAAAGTCGTATTACTATTGCTGGCGGTGTATCAGCTAATAAAGGATTACAAAAGGCTTTAGAAGCTATGTGTGTAGAAGAAGGTTTTACTTATTACAAACCACATAAAATATTGTCTACTGACAATGCTGCCATGATTGGATGTCGAGCTTATTATATGGCGCAGGCTGGAAAATTTGGCGATTTAACATTGAATGCAAAGCCTAGTGTTGAAATTGGATACGTATCTTGGAAAGAGGATTAATCGTGGATATTGGTCAAGATATTTTAAATAGAACACCATTAGGACCATTACAAACCTCATTACTTGAGCATATTAGTAAACTCATATCCTTTGGCGAGTCTTTAACTCGTCAAAGGATACAGATTTTTACACCCCTACTAGAGACAGGACAAGGTGAGAGATTACAACAATGTGCAGATATGCTATGCATAGAACGCAGTGATCAAGGGATTACTACACGTCATTTAAAAGGCAGTCATACGTGGCATGCTATGATGAAAGATGGTCAACCACTTATCGGGTTAGATGACAAGCAGCGTCAATATGTCTTTCCTATCGTAGACAACGGAGGTCGTATTATTGGGGGGATATCTTTTACATTATCACCATCTATTAAGGCAGAACAATATGAGCAAGAATACCTTTTGTCTGATACGATGCAACGTCTTATGCTGACGGCTACTGATGAACAAATAGTGTCTTACGAACCCATGTCCTATTTTGATGGTTTAATTATTTTCGACGACACTTATAAAATACTGTATGCTAACGATGCAGCTATGAAGTTAGTAGATGTATTAGGCTTTGATCGTCGCTTGGTAGGTTCATCAATTTTTAGCAGTACCTTAAAGATGTCCGCTATACAGCAGGTATTATTAGATAGAAGTATACGTATAAATGAAGAAATCTATCAAGATATGGTAATTCGTCAGCACATGATTCCTATTGCTATGGGGCGCAATGAAACGAGGTGCTTTTTAGTTCTTCATGATTGTACTCGTGAAAGTAAACAGCAACAAGAATTATTGGTTAAAAATTCCATTATCAAAGAGGTTCATCATCGTGTAAAAAATAACTTACAAACTGTAGCAGGGTTATTGCGCATGGAGGCGAGACGCTCTAGCTTGCCAGATGTAAAGCAAGCACTCCAAGAGGGGATTAATCGCATCGAGAGCATGGCTCTAGTTCACGATATAGTGTCTCATTACGATGAGGATTATATTGGTATACGATCAATTTACGATGAATTATGTCGTTTGTTGCGTATGAGTATGGTGCGACAAGACCAAGAGGTTACTTTTACTTATAGTGGCGAAGATATGCTAATTTCTTCTCATATGGCAAGTTATGTATCTCTTATTATTAATGAATTGATTACGAATAGCTTAGAACATGGGTTAGACGGGAATCGTGGAAATGTTCATCTAGCAGTTACTGATGCAGGTAGTACAATTAAACTGGCTTTTACAGATAACGGAAAAGGATTGCCTAGTGATTTTTCTGTTTCGTCTAATAAACGGTTAGGTTTAACAATTATTAATAATTTAGTTACTCATGAATTAAAAGGAAGTTTATCCATAGAAAATACTGGAACAGGTGTATTGGTGACGATATATATGAAAAAGGAGGCATAAATGCGCGTTTTAATCGTGGATGATGAATCCCTAATACGTATGGATTTACGAGATATTATTGAGTCTTGTGGTCATGAAGTCGTTGCAGAAGGTACAAATGGTGTTGAAGCTTTAGCACTTTGTAAAAAACATAAGCCAGATATTATATTGATGGATGTTAAGATGCCAGAATTAGATGGTATTGAGGCGGCACGTCAAATTGGCTTTCACCATGAAGCACCTGTAGTATTATTAACAAGTTATAGCCAGCAAGATTTAATCGATAAGGCTCGAGATTCTGGTGTATATGGCTATTTAATTAAACCAGTACGGGAGGAACAGTTAGTTCCTACCTTAGAGATGGCTTTAGGTCGCTATAAAAGTGATGCTCAGTTGCGCGAAAAGATGGCTGAGTTAGAACAGTCATTAGAAGATCGTAAAATCATTCAAAAGGGAACTGGTATATTAATGGAACTATATTCTATATCTGAAGCGGAAGCGTATAATCGCATTCGCACCTTAAGTATGAATAAACAAATATCTATTATAGAAACATGTAATCTCATTATTAAACAGTCTAATAAGTCAAATAATATCTAAAAAGTCAAAAAATCAAAATTAGTACTTGCAATTATTTTAACTTCGGTTATAATAATACTTGTAATTAGCACTCGATGAGTTAGAGTGCTAATAAATTATGGAGATTAACTAGTAAAAAGGAGTGACATTATATGTTAAAACCATTAGCTGACCGCGTTCTTATCCGTCTAGAAGCAAAAGAAGAAAAAACTAAAAGTGGTATCTTCCTTCCTGATACAGCAAAAGAAAAACCTCAAGAAGGTGTAGTTGTAGCTGTAGGTGCTGGTAAAGTATATGACAATGGTCAACGTGTAGCTCCAGAAGTTAAAGTTGGCGACACTGTTATGTTCGCAAAATATGCTGGTAGCGAATTAGAAATTGATGGTGCTACTCATTTGATTATTAGCGAACGCGATATTTTAGCAGTATTATAATCGCTAATTTATAGTTTACATGACTATAAAAACTGATGATACATCCTATATTGCCTAAGGGTATATATATTTCGTTACATTGGATAGTGTTACTATTTAGGAGGTAATACATATGGCAAAAGAAATCTTGTTTAATGAAGAAGCTCGTCGTGCTTTAGGTCGTGGCGTAGATCAATTAGCAAATGCTGTAAAAGTTACATTAGGTCCAAAAGGTCGTAATGTTGTGTTGGATAAAAAATTCGGTTCCCCAACAATTACAAATGATGGTGTAACTATTGCTCGCGATATCGAACTTCCAGATCCATTTGAAAATATGGGTGCTCAGTTGGTAAAAGAAGTTGCTACTAAAACTAACGACGTAGCAGGTGATGGTACTACTACTGCCACAGTATTGGCACAAGCTATGATTCAAGAAGGTATGCGCAATGTAGCAGCTGGTGCTAACCCAATGATTTTGAAAAAAGGTATTGAAACAGCAGTAAAAACTTTAGTTGAAGAAATCAAAAAACGCTCTATTAAAGTTTCTGGTAAAGCTGAAATTGCTCAAGTTGCAAGTGTATCTGCTGCTGACGAAGAAATCGGTGGTTTGATTGCTGAAGCTATGGAAAAGGTTGGTAATGACGGTGTTATTACTGTTGAAGAATCCAAAGGTTTGCAAACTGCATTAAATGTAGTAGAAGGTATGCAATTTGATCGTGGTTACATTTCCCCTTATATGGTAACTGACCCTGATCGTATGGAAGCTGTTATGGATAACCCATATATCTTGATTACTGATCGTAAAATCAGTGCTATCGCAGATATGTTGCCAACACTTGAAAAAGTAGTAAAAGTAGGCAAAGAACTTCTTATTATCGCTGAAGATGTAGAAGGGGAAGCGTTGGCTACATTAGTAGTAAACCGTTTGCGTGGTACATTCAAAGCTGTAGCCGTTAAGGCTCCTGGCTTTGGTGATCGTCGTAAAGCTATGCTTGAAGATATCGCTATCTTAACTGGCGGTACGGTAATCACTGAAGATATGGGCCGTAAGCTTGATTCTGTAGAACTTGAAGATCTTGGTACAGCTCGTCAAGTTCGCATCACTAAAGATGAAACTACAATCATTGATGGCGCAGGTGATAAAGATGTAATTACTAAACGCGTTAACCAAATCCGTGCACAAGTTGAAGAAACTACTTCTGATTTCGACCGTGAAAAATTACAAGAACGTCTAGCTAAATTGTCCGGTGGTGTTGCAGTTATCGAAGTAGGTGCTGCTACAGAAGTTGAAATGAAAGATAAGAAACTTCGCATTGAAGACGCATTGAACGCAACCCGTGCAGCTGTCGAAGAAGGTATCGTAGCTGGTGGTGGTACTACATTCATCGATATCATCCCTGCATTGAATACATTGAAAGCTACTGGTGATGTTCAAACTGGTATTAACCTTGTAAAACGCGCTGTAGAAGAACCACTTCGTCAAATCGCATACAACGCTGGTCTCGAAGGTTCTGTAGTAGTAGAAAAAGTTAAAAATACTGAAGCTGGTGTAGGTTTCAATGCCTTGACTGAAGAATACATCGATATGGTTAAAGCTGGTATTGTTGACCCTGCAAAAGTTACTCGTTCTGCCCTTCAAAATGCCGCTTCAGTAGCAAGTCTTATCTTGACAACCGAAGCAGTCGTTGCCAACAAACCTGAACCAGAAGCTCCAGCAGCACCAGCTATGGATCCAGGAATGATGGGTTACTAAGATTTAAGAAAGCAAAAAAACCTAGGAAAAGTCGAGAAACTTTTTCTGGGTTTTCTTTTTATTATTTATTGTTAATCAGTGAAAAGGGTTAAACATGTCAGAACTTCCTTGTTTACCTGACATCTGCATCATCATTTGTTGCTGTCTAATACGCTCTGCTTCCTTATTCGTATTGATAGAAATAACAAGAAAGATAACCCAACCGATGAATGTCCATCCTAGAAGAAAGGATAGGATAAAGATTGGCCATTTTTTATCGGTTTTATTTAGAAGAGCTGGTAATATTTGAAGTACTACCAAGGGTAAAGAAATGATGATGGAGAGAAAAGCCGTGAGCAAGCCGCCACTAAGCTCATCACTGGCAATTCCAAAGAGTATCATTGCAAGAGCCCAGAGGATAACTGGGATAGAAGCGATGGCTATCATGATGAGGTTTGTTTGAGACTTACTTTCGTGTTGCGTCCAAGTCTCGTTAAAGTTATGATTTGGATGTTGGAAGGTAGCATTAGTCTGACTTGACGCGGGGCTAGTATTTGGTAAATCCTGTAGTTCCTCTAAGTTGGTATCAGCTAGTGGTTCTTCAGCAACATCATAATTGTCAACATCATTTTCGGCAGTTTCTACAGTCTCTTTTTGTGAGAGATTTTTTGTTGCTTCGACAGTTTGTTTGGGAGTTTCTCGGACAAACTCGCCTCGATTGGCTGCTTCAGCCATTTCTTGGATACTTGGATTACGTCCGTGGACGGCTTGGAAAAAATCAATCCAATCTTGTTGTTTCATATAGTTAGCCTCCGTTTGTTTCGATTATAAATTTTGATGATTACAATTATAGCAATACTGCAAGAGATGTGCAATGGGAGTTGGATAGGACAGTTTATTTCTCTATAATCTTCGTGTCACTAAAGATGGGAAAGAGAAAGAAATAGGCTAAGATGTAGACCACTAGAGGGTATATCAGAGGATTATAGTCCCATGCTCCTTGCCAATCTAGGTGTAGTAGTCTAACGCTAGCGCGTGTTAGGCCTGCGCTCCAACTCTTGAGTCCTAAAGGTTTTAGGATAAGACTGAGTGGTGTTGGGAGATGTAAAAGGTAGACTCCATAAATTGCTACAAAAACTAAGAGATATAATCTAAAAAAACGCTGGTGGTAGGCCCACAAGCGGGTGAAATAGTTTTTCATTAGCCAATAACTGCAAAGAGTTTTTGAGCGTTTGATTGGCGAGTAGCGTCCATGATAAGGAACCAGTCAACGATTGACCAGATACCACATCCACCACATGTCAAAAGTTTACCGATACCAAGACCAACTTGTCCCAACATAAAGCGGTCGATTCCAAGAGAACCACCAAAAAGTGAGATAATAAGCATCATTGTAGGATCTTGGAAGCTGATTGAGTAAAGCATTGAAAGTTGTTGTTCAGGAAGTGCTTCAAGACGTTGGCGGATGTACAGCACTTGTTCTGTTGGGAAATACTTGGCGTTAATTGCTAGCCATTGATCGACTGGATTCATAATTAAATACCCCTTAAATTTTAAATGATATGTAAAGGATAACATAATGTAAAGGGAGATTCAAGGTGGTTTTTAGACAGAAAAAGCCTGTAAGAACAACTTGTTTCCCTGTTTAGGGTTTGTCATACTAAAACGTAATAGATTTACAGATTGATAGATTTAGAGGGATGTTCAGAAAGATTTTCAAGGGGAAAGCCAAAGAGCTTTCACTTAGTTCACAAGAATCACAAGAAAAGTAGCCTGGTTTCGGCTACTTTTTCTTGTGAAATCATAGTGAATACTTTACTTACTTATTAGTTGCTAACTCTCTCTCAAAACTGTCGGACTGAGCCTTAACAGTGACTTTTTCGAGTGTTAGGGGGTGAGTGAAACTAAGAGTGTGCGCGTGTAGCATGAGTCGAGATGCTGGTCGATGGCTGTAAAGTGGGTCTCCCAGAATGGCATGACCGTGATGTGCCAGATGCACACGAATTTGGTGGGTCCGGCCGGTTTTTAGTTGGCAGTTGACCAGACTGGCTCCTTCAAAGGTTTTGAGACGAGTGACGGTTGTATAGGCACTCTGCCCTTTTCTAGAATCAACCACCCGTTTTCTACGATCGTGGCGGTTGCGTCCAATCCTGTCCTTATAAACAGTTTTCTTGGTCTGAAATTTACCTTCAGTCACTGCCCAGTATTGACGCTGAATCTTCTTATCTTCCAAGAGTCGATTGAGAATTGGCAGGATAAACGGATTTTTAGCGAAGAGCACAGCTCCACTAGTCTCCATGTCTAGTCGATGAACGACGTAACAGGTCTGCCCACAGTAGGCCGAAACATGGTTAAGAAGAGCAATTTCTGTGGGTTCATTACCATGCGTTTTCATTCCTTCAGGCTTATTGACCACGATGAGATGTTGATCCTCGTAGAGAGGCTCTATCAAATTAGCATTTCCCATAGGGATAATTTTTTCAGGGTAGTCCTCTGTATCAAAGGTCAGGCTAATCTTATCACCTTTTTCAACAGGACTCTGCCAATTAATAGTCTCTCCATTGATGAGGACGTGCTTTTTCGTGCGTAGGAAATGACGAATCTTACGAGGAATGAGGAGCTTAGTTTCTAGCAAGTCTTTGACAGTCGTTGCAGGATAAGGATTGATAATTTCTACGTGTAAAGTCATGGTTTCATTATATCATGAACGTTTAAAAGAGGACAGAACCTGTAAAAACTTTCGATAATAAGCTTTTCACATTTTTTGATAATCTAAACAACAAACTTTTTAAAGAAGAAACTAGCGGAAAGGGTAAGGAATCCCAGCCTGCTGGAAAATCGAAGGATTTACAAGATAAGATAAAGGGATTGTTCGCTAAGAAACCTGATGAGGTTGAACAAGCCGTTGAAGACTTGGATATGTCTCAGGAAAGTAAAGAGACGTCACGTTATCAACGTTCTAAGCAAAAGAAACCTATTGATACCACCAAACCCTTAGGTAAGGTTCAGGCGTTCTTGAGCAAGTTTACGCTTTCGCCAAGAAATCCTATTCGCCGTTTCTGGCGTCGCTATCATATTGGGAAAATTCTCTTTATCATGCTAGCTGTTCTGGTTCTGACAGTAGGTTCCTACCTTTTCTATATTGCCAAGACGACCAATGTTTCAGACCTTCAAGATGCCTTGAAAGCCACTACGGTTATCTATGACAAAGAAGGCAATCAAGCTGGTTCTTTGTCAGGGCAAAAAGGGACTTATGTGGAGCTGGATGCTATTAGTGATAGCTTGGAGAATGCTGTCATAGCAACTGAGGACCGTACCTTCTATAAAAATAGCGGGGTTAACGTCAAGCGATTCCTCCTGGCTATTGTGTCCATGGGGCGCTTTGGTGGTGGTTCAACCATTACCCAACAGTTGGCTAAAAATGCCTTCTTGACACAAGAACAGACAGTCACTCGTAAGGCCAAGGAATTCTTCCTCTCTTTGGAATTAACCAAGAAATACAGCAAGCAAGAAATCCTTACTATGTACCTCAATAATGCCTACTTCGGAAATGGGGTTTGGGGTGTTGAAGACGCCAGCCAAAAATACTTCGGGACAAGTGCTGCCAATCTAACCGTTGATGAAGCAGCGACCCTCGCGGGTATGCTTAAGGGACCTGAAATTTACAACCCAATCGATAATATCCAAAATGCGACCAACCGTCGAAATACTGTCCTCGCCAACATGGTTGATGACAAGAAGTTGAGCCAGGCCGATGCCGACAGTGCGGCAGGAGTTGATATGGCTAGTCGCCTGGATGATACCTATCAAGGGACTGGCGATGACTACAAGTATCCGTCTTACTTTGATGCTGTCATTGAAGAAGCTACGAAAACTTATGGCTTGAGTGAGGATGAAATTGTTAAAAATGGCTACAAAATCTACACAGAGATGGATGCCAACTCACAGGCTAACATGCAGCAAACCTACGAAAATACCTATCTCTTCCCTACATCAGAAAGTGATGGTAGTACAGCTCAGTCAGCTAGTGTGGCACTTGATCCAACAACTGGAGCGGTCCGTGGTCTAGTAGGTCGTGTAGGTGGTACCAGTGACACAACCTTCCGTAACTTTAACTATGCAACTCAAGGGAAGCGTAGTCCTGGTTCAACTATCAAACCTTTAGTGGTCTATGCACCAGCTCTGGCTTCAGGATGGAGCATCAATAAGGACCTTCCGAATAAACCAATCGATTATAATGGCTATACCCCTACTAACTATGGTGATATTGAAACAGAGGATGTGCCCATGTATCAAGCTTTGGCCAACTCCTACAATGTCCCAGCAGTTTACCTCTTTAATCAAATCGGTATTCAAAAGGGCATTAGTTACGGTCAAAAATTTGGTCTTAACTTTGACAATGTTCCAGAAGAACTGGGAGTTTCACTTGGTGGTGGTGTGACAGCCAGTCCTCTTCAAATGGCTCAGGCATATGCTACCTTTGCTAATGGTGGTGAGATGAATACAGCTTATTTCATCACTAAAATTGAAAATGCCAGTGGAGACATTATTGCTACCCATAGTAAGAAGTCTAAACGTGTTGTCAGCCAGTCAGTAGCTAACCAGATGACCAGCATGATGCTTGGTACCTTCTCAAATGGTTCCGCTGTGAATGCCAACTACACGGGTTACACAATGGCAGGTAAGACAGGTACTGTTCAGGCTGAATTCAACAAGGATTTGACTAGTGACCAGTGGGTGATTGGTTATACTCCTGATGTGGTCATGACGACCTGGATTGGTTTTGATAAGACTGACGAAAGTCACTACCTAACAGGAGCTAGCTCGGGAACAGCTTCGACGATCTTCAGCTATATCGCTGCGGATGTTTTACCAAATACACCAGGTACTGAGTTTACTGTTGAAAATGCCTATGCAGCTGATGGTCAAACCCTAGACTATACGGCAGATCCAAATGACTCACGTAATAGTAGTAACAAGTCATGGACAGATAAGGCATCAGATGTTGTGAATGACGTTAAAGATCAGGCAAGTAGCCTATGGGATAAGATTACAGACTCCTTCTCAGGTCTGTTTAGATAGCTTGTCAATTGCACCTAAAAGTGGTAAGATAAAAAGAACGGAGGCGTTATGGCACAGAAAAAAGCAAGCCTAGCGTGTGCTGAATGTGGGAGCCGAAACTACTCAATTAATGTGAGTAGCACTCCCAAACCAACACGACTAGAAGTTAACAAATTTTGTAAACATTGTAAAAAATACACCTTGCATAAGGAAACAAGATAGGAGACACCGTGAGACAAACTGGAAGTATTTTCAAAGTCTTGAAAGACACGACTTGGCCAGACCGTAAACAACGCTGGCATGATTTTATTTCAGTTCTTGAGTATACTGCGTTCTTCACTGTCATCATCTATGCGTTTGATGAATTGTTGAGTCGCGCTATGTCAGCACTGATTAACTTTTTCTAAAGAAAACACAAAAAGAGTGGGAATGCCTGCTCTTTTTTGTTATAATAAATGCAGATAAAAGCGAGAACGAGGGCCACCAGGCTTTTTTATTACGCTTTGAATTAAACCATAGGCATTCATTTACATTTAACACTCGCATCTAGAAGATAGCTAGCCAAAGGTGTTTAAATGTCATTTAGAAAAAAGAAAGGAATCCTAAAATGCTAGATTCATTCGACAAGGGCTGGTTCGTCCTTCAAACCTATTCAGGATACGAAAACAAAGTTAAAGAAAACCTTTTGCAACGTGCCCAAACTTATAACATGCTTGAAAATATCTTGCGTGTTGAAATCCCAACTCAAACTGTCAATGTTGAGAAAAACGGTAAAGTTAAAGAAGTGGAAGAAAACCGCTTCCCTGGTTATGTTCTTGTTGAGATGGTAATGACAGACGAAGCATGGTTCGTTGTTCGTAATACTCCGAACGTTACTGGTTTCGTTGGTTCTCACGGTAACCGTTCTAAACCAACACCACTTTTGGAAGAAGAAATCCGTCAAATCTTGATTTCAATGGGTCAAACAGTTGATGTCTTTGATACTAATATCAAGGTTGGTGATGTGGTTCAAATCATTGATGGTGCCTTTATGGGTCAAGAAGGCCGTGTTGTAGAAATTGAAAACAACAAGGTTAAAATCATGATTAACATGTTTGGTTCAGAAACAGCTGCTGAACTTGAACTTTACCAAATCGCTGAACTTTAAGATGGATAAAAAGAGGTTGGGATAAGAGACTTCAACCTCGAAAGACTATCTCATTAAACTTGAGGGGAGAGGCTAGAAGCTAGATTTTTGAAATTTAGTTCTGTGTCACTCCCTTTTTTTCTAACGGATGATGATGAATTACAAACGATTTTACGATAGGATTAGCACTCCTTTGCGTTCTTACGCTAAGGTTTTAGAAGGCTTGAACAAGATTATAACTAGGACTTTTTACCTGCTTTTTCCTATATTTCTTATTTGGGTTTGGCTGAGAAATGGCTGGCTTGTTCTTTTTACGACAGTGCTTATTATAGGAGGAGGCTTTTTTCTGCTTTCTCTTGGTCGTAGCCTTTATAATCGCCCACGCCCTTATCAGACCTGGGATATTCAGCCCCTTATTAAGAAGGACAGTCTTGGCAAGTCATTTCCTAGCCGTCACGTTTTTTCAGCAACAGCCATTGCCATGCTTGCCTTATTGCTTAATTCGTGGCTAGGTGGGACTCTGCTTTTGCTCGCAGCAATTTTGGCTATCTTGCGCGTGCTAGGTGGTGTTCATTATCCTAGTGATGTTTTGGCAGGCTATGTCATTGGAATTCTTGTGGGACTCCTTCTTTACCTTTAGAACTTTTTGGTCTTCTTCGAGAGAGGAAGGCTTTTTTCGTTGAAAAAAGAAAAGATCCCTTAGGGCACCCTTCCTTTTGTTCTAAAATTCGAGTTGGCGATTAAAGGTTGTTCCCACCATTAGATATTAGCTTAGTTTAAAACATGCTCTATGATAGCTTGTGCTACTCCATGTTGATCATTTGAGGCAGTCACTAGGTTTGCAGTCTCCTTGACTCCCTCAGGTGCATTGCCCATAGCAATTCCCAGGCCAGCTAGAGCCAGCATAGGACTATCGTTGAAGTTATCTCCGATTGTCATGACTTCTTCAAGAGGAAGGTCGTAATATTTGGCAACCTCGATGAGAGCGTGTTCTTTAGAAACATGTTTGGCTGTGACTTCAAGATAGTTATCTTTGGATAAGTAGAATGCTGTCTGTGTGAAATCCATGATTAGGAGTTTTTGATGGAGGTCCTGAATAACTTTAGGTTCATCAATCAACAAAAGCTTGTGGATAGGAGGCTCTGAATCTGAGACCGTGTCTTGCAGCTCCTTAATAATAGGAGATTCACCCGTGATGCTTCCTTCCAACTGAGACCATTTGTCTAGTTTGTTGGTAATCCAGTCCTTGCCAGAGTAGATATTCACAGAGACACTTGGGTAATCTGTGGATAAGTAGCCAAGAAGTTCTTGAATTTCAGCTTTATCCACAGGGTGTTGGATGATAGTACGGTCACCCTCAAGTACTAAGGCGCCGTTGTAGCAGGCGATGGGATTGTCATGAAGTCCCAGTTTATGAGCGATTGGTTGCATCCCTAGTGGAGAACGGGCAGAAGCTAAAACAAAGGGAATATTTGCCTTTTCAAGCTCTGGCATTACCTCAATCAGTTGTTCATCCACCTGGTGGTTACTAGTGAGAATAGTGCCATCAATGTCACTGATAATCAAACGGATATTACTCATAGTCGCTATCCTTTCCATCATATAAAATCGTTACTTTGTCTTTAAGGGCTTCGACCAAATCAGGATCAGGTTTCTTATCTGTAATCCAGTAGTCAAAGTCTTCAATCTTACCCAAGATATATTTGGAATGTTTTTCATACTTGTCTGATTCAGCAATAAGAACCTTGGTTCTAGCAGCTTGCAAGGCTAATTGCTTAACAATAACATCCTCTTCATCTTCATAGCTGACTACTCCTTGACTGAGACTAGCCGCTCCAAAGAAGGCTAAGTCAAATTGTAGATGTTGCAAGAGCTGGGCTTCGTGAAGCGAATAGTAGAAGCGGTTTTTACTGTAAAATCTTCCTCCCAAGAGATGAAAGTCAACGCCTTCTTTGCCACTTAGGACCAAGGCGTTGTCCAAAGAGTGGGAGTAGATAGTGACCTTCTTAGTCAATTTTTGTGAGACTTCAAGCATCAAGGTAGAGACATCGAAAAAGAGTAGAGATTGGTCTTTGACCAAGCTAAGCGCTAGGTCTGCCATTTTTTTCTTGTCTTCAGTGAGTCCTTTCTGACGTTCTTGGAAGCCAAGAACAGTGGTATTTTTAACTGGAAGAATGCCACCATGGGTACGTTGAGCCAGATTCCTCTGGCTGAGACAGTCGAAATCTCTTCTGACAGTGTCTTTGGAAACTCCTAATTCATCAACCATTTCCTTGACAGATAGGTTTCCCCTCTCTTCCAAGAGTGTTAATATTTTCTCTAATCGTTGCTCCTGATACATGAGTCACCTTCTTTCTGATACTAGTATAGCATTTTTTTGCTTTTTCACAATACAAAAGCGCAAAAAAACTTAAAAAGAATAAAAAAAGTGCAAAATAGATTAAGGTGAATTTGCCTCTTAAAGTTCCCTTATCATCTTTAAAAATCCTTCAAAAATGCTATAATAGAAGCATTACGAATATTGGAGAGAAACCATGAGTTTTTACAATCATAAAGAAATCGAGCCTAAGTGGCAAAAATACTGGGCTGACAATCACACTTTTAAGACAGGAACAGATGCCTCAAAACCGAAGTTTTATGCGCTTGACATGTTCCCTTACCCATCTGGAGCGGGTCTTCACGTAGGACACCCAGAAGGATACACAGCGACTGATATCCTCAGCCGTTTCAAACGTGCTCAAGGTTACAATGTCCTTCACCCAATGGGATGGGATGCCTTTGGCTTGCCTGCAGAGCAATACGCTATGGATACAGGAAATGACCCAGCGGAATTCACAGCAGAAAACATTGCCAACTTCAAACGCCAAATCAATGCGCTTGGATTCTCTTACGACTGGGATCGCGAAGTTAATACTACAGACCCAAACTACTATAAATGGACACAATGGATCTTCACTAAGCTTTACGAAAAAGGTTTGGCTTATGAAGCGGAAGTGCCAGTAAACTGGGTGGAAGAATTGGGTACAGCCATTGCCAACGAAGAAGTCCTTCCTGATGGAACGTCTGAGCGTGGAGGCTATCCAGTTGTCCGTAAACCAATGCGCCAATGGATGCTTAAAATCACTGCCTATGCTGAGCGTTTGCTCAATGACTTGGATGACCTTGATTGGCCAGAGTCTATCAAGGACATGCAACGCAACTGGATTGGTAAATCAACTGGTGCCAATGTCACTTTCAAAGTGAAAGGAACAGACAAGGAATTCACCGTCTTTACCACTCGTCCTGATACTCTTTTTGGTGCAACCTTCACTGTTTTGGCACCTGAACATGAACTAGTAGATGCCATCACAACACCTGAACAAGCTGAGGCTGTAGCTGACTACAAGCATCAAGCCAGTCTTAAATCAGACTTGGCTCGTACAGACCTTGCCAAGGAAAAAACAGGGGTTTGGACTGGTGCTTATGCCGTCAACCCTGTCAATGGGAAAGAAATCCCAATCTGGATTGCGGACTACGTTCTTGCTAGCTACGGTACAGGTGCCGTTATGGCCGTACCAGCCCACGACCAACGTGACTGGGAATTTGCTAAACAGTTTGATCTTCCAATCGTAGAAGTGTTGGAAGGTGGAAACGTTGAAGAGGCTGCTTACACAGAAGATGGCCTTCACGTCAACTCAGACTTCTTGAACGGTCTTAACAAAGAAGAAGCGATTGCCAAAATCGTGGCTTGGTTGGGAGAAAAAGGCTTTGG
>OGGS01000939.1_pt1 | contig 23719 bp, 20 predicted proteins | sample 1571281 | NCBI WGS metagenome assembly OGGS01 (sample SAMEA2582042, study PRJEB24529) | metagenome | biome: Human gut stool | place: China | collected 2011 | reverse complement strand
GCAAAATAATATGTATTCACATTCTTTGTATGCTCGTACATTTCATTTGCCGTGCGGGGAACTTGTCCGTAAAAGGTCTTGCGTTCGGGAGCAGCCGTTGCATTCTTATCGGGAACAGAATCATACAAGGCAAGAAAATCCTGCGCTGATTTCAGCGCAAGTGCCTTTAACTTTATATATTCTTCTGCTGTCAGCGGTGCTTTTTCACTTTCAAAAAGCACATCAGAGTCCGCGTCGCAGATCGCAAGCTCGGAAACCTTTTCTTCGATGATGACGATATCCATGCTTGTTACTGCTTTTTTGCCGCACCATTTGAGATAAGAGCATATTTCTGCTTGCATTTTCCGGACAGCGGCTTCCAATGTTTCTCCGCGGGTGTATGCACCTACAAAATCCACCGCATAAAGCAAGGTGTCTCTGCCGTTATGCTCCCATACACAGTTGATCGTCATATGGTATCTCTCCAATCGTCTGCTTCATGATAATAATTGAGCCTGATCTAAAGGCTGATATTCCGTGACCACTTCGGGATGCGCCTTTGAATCGCCATTCAAAACGATGACGGCATACGTAGCAGGTCATTGTAGATCAGATCGTCAAACGTGCCCACTCGTTCGTGTGTACACACAGTATGACACAGCAATCATTCTATTTTCAATAGGCGCGACGGAAGTTATCGCCATTTAGCAACATTATTTTGTGCTAAAATCTGATTTTTCGATTCTAACAGTGTCAATCATACTCTGCATCGAAATACCTATCTATCGACTTTACAGTTTTGAGGGGTATTTTGCTTGACCGCAAATATACGCACTCCCCAGCGAACGGTATCCGCTATGCAGCGATTCGCTGTTTCACAAAAGAACCGCACAGAGGCGATAACTATTTCACCCTTTTCGCTATCCTTGCTTTTCAGCGCAAAAAACAGGTGATTCGCAACCCTTAGATGTACAAAAACAGGCAGCGCCCAACCGACGTTGAGTGCCGCCTGTTTTGTTGTCCAATCCTGCTTGGCAGATGCCGATTTTGTAGTTTTCTCAAATTACTGTCTTATCGGCACACGGCATATGTTTGTCCGTTTTTTTGTGGATGCTCCAAACAGTTAAATATCCGCAGCGTTCCAAGCTCCCGACTTTTCACATTTTATCGAAAGTTTTGAAGTTACACATGAGTTTCAATACTGTCCCAATCCTTTGGCTTGAAGGACGTGCAGGAATGGTTAGGGCATCCTGATATAAAGATGACGGCGAATATTTACGGACATTTGGATACCAAAAGAAAGCAAGGCATTGCAGCAAATATGCAGCGACCTTTGCCTGCTGGATAAAATCGGTTAGAACTGGCCCTATTTTCACCGCAAAAAAGCAAAAAAATAAAACCGCCAAGTTCTTTCAAACTTAGCGGTTCCGCGTTGAAAAACTCAACTCACTGTTTGGTCCGAGTGGCGAGAATCGAACTCACGGCCTCTTGAACCCCATTCAAGCGCGCTACCAAAACTGCGCTACACCCGGATATCTGTAAGCGTTTGTCGCTCACAGCTTGATTAGTATACCCGACTTCTCGCATTTTGTCAAGCGCTTTTCGGCAACTTTTTTAAATTTCTTCGTCCGCATCCTCCTGCAAGGGCAGGGTCGGCTGGGCAATGGGCGGAAATTCCACCGTAGCCACAGCCACCGCAAACACGCTCTCCGCACCCGCCGAAAGCAGAGCCTGTGCACAGGCGGCAGCCGTAGCACCGGTGGTGATCACATCGTCCACCAGCAGCACGCGGCGGCCCTCTATGAGGTCCGGGTCCTGCACGCGGAACGCACCGGCCACATTGGCCAGGCGCTGTTCAAAGGGCAGTCCTGCCTGCCGGTCCTTCCGGCGGGCAGGACCAAGAGCCTTTGTTTCCAGCGGAAGGTCCAGTGCCTCTGCCAGCGGCTGCGCCATGCGTTCCGGTACATTGTACCCGCGTCTGCGGCTGGACGCCGGTACCGGCACGATGCAGTCATAGCCGAGCCGGGCACCTTCCACCCGCTGAGGCACCGGTTCCGCGCCCCTCATCCGGACCTCGCTGCCAAAGGCAAGCTCTGCCAGCACCACGCCCAGCTCCACCGCCGTCCATGGTGCAGCCTGATACTTTGCCCGCAGGATGGCCCGCCGCACGCAGCCCTCATACCGGAACGGTGCCGCTGCGCCGCTCAGGCCGCCCAGATAATGCTGCGATGCGTCCAGCCGGATGCCGGGCTTCCGGCGCAGCCGGTCCACTTCTTCCGCGCAGTCCGGGCAGGTCCTTATGCTGCCCAGCACCGCATTGCAGAAGGGGCACCGACGCGGATAAAGCAGCTGCCGTACCCCGCGCAGTGCCCGGCGCGGGGCGCTGTAATAGCGCATCAGTCCTTCTTCACGGCCACGATCACGCGGACGCGCTTGCCCGCGGCGCAGCCAAAGTTGTCGTACCAGCCAGTGAGGTAGTAAGCGTCCGAGTTCACCTCGGCCAGCTTCGTGGCGTAATACTGGCCCTTGTACCACAGGTACACCTGGGCATTGTCCGCTACCTCATAGCGGGTGGAACCGGACAGCACCGACGCGGCACCCACCTTGTCGATCTTCATGGGCATCAGCTGAATCATCGCCTTGACCGAACCGTTCACTTCCTGCCGCACGGCCAGGCCGCCGGCCAGCACCGGGTATTTGATGGAGGTGGTGTAGCTGGTAAGCTGTCCATTGACATAGCACACATAGGTGGCACCGCCGCCCACATAGTTCAGGATGGTGCCATAAGGCTCCCCTACCACCTTGGCCAGCTGTTTGACGCCGATGCTCACCAGGGAGCCGGTGCTGCTGGTGACCTTATTCCACACGGTCTGGAGGATATCGCCGTTGATGACGCCCCACAGGATCTCGCTGGTGGTAGGCACCAGCACGCTCCGCAGGTCCTTCAGCACCTGGTTGGTCCCATCAGAGCCTTCGCCTTCAGAATCCCCTGCAGTGGCAGGGGTCTTGGTGGAGGGCAGGTTGGCCGCAATGTTGCGGATATCGTCCAGCACGCCGTACTTCCACAGGTCGCCGGTGACATCGTTGAGGATCAGCCGGTCGATCTCGCCGTTGTCGTTAAGCGTATAGTAGCGGACATTCAGCATGTTCAGTTTCGTCCCGGATAGGCGGCTGGGACGAACCGTCCCAGCCACACCCTCCGTAGTCGTATCCAAGATCTGCACGTCGTCTGCCAGTTTATGGTCGCCCAGCATGGTGGCGTCTGCGCTCACCGTGCCGCTGATGGTCCGGTTTTCAATCGCGGTCACATTCTCACCTTCCGGCGTCACGTCGATGCGCACCATCCAGCCGGCGGGGTAGTTCAGGCTTTTGTCCACATTCACGGTGCGGGTGATGCCGTCGGTGCACATCACTGCTACGCGCTGCAGCACGTCGGCACCGTTGTCCTCCACAAGGGAGCGGGTGGCCGTCTGCACCACGCCGTAGAACACGCTGTCGGCCTCTTCGCCGGTGACCACATCTGCCACCTCATTGTCCATGCCCAGCAGCAGGGTGACCACTTCGCCCACGCCGCCGCCGTTCAGGGACGAGATCTTGGACGCTACCGCCGAGCTGCCCAGCTGGTAGCTGGTACCGGCCACGGTCACCGCCGTGGGAGCGCTGGCGCTGGGCGAAACTGCTGTGATGCGGCCTGCGGCGCGGCGGGTATAGATCCATACCGTCTGCAGACTCTCGCTGTAATAATACACATCGTATTTGTTCAGTTCGCCGGACTCCGACACCTTGTCGTTGCGGTACACACTCACCGGTGCAAAGGGCAGCTGGGTGCCCTCCGACGCCACAAAGGGTCCCTTCAGGCTGCTGAGCAGCACCGTGGAGGTGTCCACCTGACCATTTGCCACGGTAAAGCCCAGGGTGCTGCCATAGGCTCCGCCGGAGGCCGTGTTGGCCGTGAGGGCGTTGTACAGCAGCATGGCGCAGTCCTCATAGTTCATGGTCTGGCCCTGTGCCCTGTTCAGCTGGCTGCGCAGGCCCAGTTCCTGAGCCTTGTTCAGCTGCGCCGCCGGGAAGGCACCGTTCAGATCTGTCATCTTGTAGCCCAGCAGCTTGAGCACGGCCGTGCAGGCTTCTTCCAGCGTGACGACGTTGTCCGGGCGGAAGGTGCCGTCCGTGTAGCCGTTCATCCAGCCCTGCTGCACCGCAATGCGGATGTAGGGTGCCCACTGCGAAGAGCCGGGCACGTCCTTATACAGGGTGCCCACAGCCCCCTGGGAGGCTGCGCTCTCCCGGTACGCCGAGAACGCCACCAGCATGCGGGCAAAGGCCCCGCGGGTGACGGCGGCGTCCAGGCTTCCGGTCTGCCCGGCGTCCATACCGCCCAGCGTGATGGCCGTCTGCACGGCCGTGTTGCTGGCACTGCCCAGCGCAGCCGCCGGCATGGCCAGCATGGACACCGCCATGCTCACCGCCAGCAAAAGTGCGAGAAAACGTTTTTTCATAGGTATTCCCCTTTCTTCGGGCTCAGTCGTAACGCAGCGCCTCGATGGGATTGAGACGTGCCGCGCGCCGGGCCGGCAGATAGCCGAACAGCACACCGATGCCCACCGAGATGCCAAAAGCCACCACGATGGAGTTGAACGACGGACTCACCGTGATGGTGGTATCGCTCATGAACATGGGCAGCACCTTGTTGGCCGCCATGCTCACCGCATAGCCCAGTGCAATGCCTAAAACGCCGCCCAGCGCGGAGGTGGTGGCTGCTTCCACCACGAACTGCGCCAGAATGGTGCGCTCCTTGGCGCCCAGCGCCTTGCGGATACCGATCTCACGGGTGCGCTCGGTCACCGACACCAGCATGATGTTCATGATGCCGATGCCGCCCACCAGCAGCGAGATGCTGGCAATGCCGGTGAGCACCACGATGACCATGTTGATCATCTTGTTCATTTCCTCCAGCCACTCACTGGCGCTGTACACATAGTAGCCGTTTTCGGTCTTGAGGATCTTCTGCAGCTCCTCTTCCATCGTGGTTTTGGCCTCGTTGGCAAAGTTTTCGTCCGTCATCACAGCCGTGTAGTTATTCACCGCGCTCTGGCTGGAAAGCCGCATCACGGTGGTGTAGGGCAGGTAGACGCAGTCGTCGTCGCTGCCTTGCTGCATGGTGGGGTTGCTGACCTTGGCCGCCAGCACGCCCACAATGCGGAACTTGTTGGCACCGATCTTGAGCGTCTGCCCCACACCGTTGCCGCCAAAAGCCACCCGGTTCAGGTAATCGCCAATGATGCAGACCTGCTTGTTGTCCTGCATATCCATGTACTGCAGGCCGCGTCCCTGTGCGATCTGGTAATTTTTCATTTCGGTGTAGTTCTCGTCCACACCGCTGATGTTGGACCAGCGGTAACTGGTGGTGCCGATCTTCAGCGTACCGCTGGCGTTGCCGCTGAATTCGATCTGGGGCGACACTGCCTTGATCAGGTCGGAGTGCCGCTGGCAGATGTCGTACATATCGTCCACCGGTACGGTGCGGGAGCCGTAGCCCCAAACCTGAATGCTCAGGGTGTTGGTGCCCAGCGCGGAAAAACTATCCCGCATGCTCTTGGTCATACCGTTGCCCAGACCCACGATGACGATGACCGCCATCACGCCGATGATGATGCCCAGCATGGTCAGGAAGGTGCGGAGCTTGTTGCTCCACACGTTCTGGATGGCCTGCCGGAAGGTCTCAATGATCATGCCTGTTCCTCCTTTTCCGGCGTTTCGGCCAGCAGAGTGGGCTGCACCATGGCCTCCGGTGCGTGAGAGTCACCGTCATACACCACCCGGCCGTCCTCCAGCCGGATGATGCGGTCGGCCTGCACGGCAATGGAGTTGTCGTGGGTGATCAGCACCACGGTATGTCCCTGCTTGTGCAGTTGCTGCAAAAGCCCCAGCACCTCGCGGCCGGTGTGGGAGTCCAGTGCACCGGTGGGCTCGTCGGCCAGGATCACCGGCGGGTTGCGCACCAGTGCCCGCGCAATGGACACACGCTGCTGCTGGCCGCCGGAAAGCTGGTTGGGCCGGTTTTTCAGTTTGTCGCCCAGGCCCACCTGCTCCAATACCTCACGGGCACGGGCGTGCCGCTCGGCGCGGGAGACGCCCGCATACACCAGCGGAACCTCCACGTTTTCCATCAGGTTCAGCCGGGGCAGCAGATTGTACTGCTGAAAGATGAAGCCCAGCATCTCGTTGCGGACCGAGGCCAGTTCGTTGCGGCTCATCTTACCCACGTCCCGGCCGTTGAGCCGGTACACCCCGTGGGTAGGCACGTCCAGACAGCCGATGATGTTCATGCAGGTGGACTTGCCGGAGCCGGACTGGCCCACGATGGCCACGAACTCGCCTTTGTCGATCTTCATGGTAATGTGGTCTGCGGCCTTTACCGTGGTGTCGCCCATCTGGTAATACTTGCAGACCTCTTCAAATTCGATCAGAGCGCTCATGCATTCCTCCGTGTCAGGTCAGGATCACGCCGTCGGCCTCGCCGATCACTTCGCCGTCATTTCCGGCGTCCACCGGCTCGTCAACGGCCGGTTCCTCGGTCACGGTGCTTTCTGCACCTTCCCCATCGGCCGTGCCGTCGGTGGTCTCGCCGCCCGTCGTGTCGGTGGTGCCATCGGTCATGTACTCATAGCCGCCGTTGTCGTAATAGGTATCACTGCTCACCGAGCTGGGGTCGTAGCCCACGGTGTCCTGCGCGGTCAGGCCGCTGACAACCTGGGTGTAATCGCTGTCACTGACGCCCAGCTTGACCTTGACGTACACAAAGCCGTCCGGTGCGACCATGTCCGGGTCTGCGTTGACCGCACTGGGAGAGTCCTGGGTCACCAGCACATAGCTGCCGCGCACCACGGCTGCGTTGGGCACCGCCAGTGCGTTCTTGGCCTGGGCCACCACGATCTCCGCGTTGGCGTTCATGCCGGGGCGCAGGCCGTCGGTCTCGTCGATGCGCACGGTGACCGGGTAGGTGGTGGTGCCGCCGCTGGTGTCGCCCTTCATGGACACGCGGGTCACAACGCCCTCATAGGTCCTGTCCTGCACGGCGTCGGCGGTGACCTGCACGGTCTGCCCCACCGACAGGCTGCTGACCTGCAGCTCATCCACATTGATGGTCATTTCCAGGTAGCTCAGATCGTAGATGGTGCACAGGTCGCTGCCGGTGCTCAGGGCATCGCCCACCTTGGCGGCCTTTTCGATGATGGTGCCGCTGATGGGCGAGGTGATGGTGTAGTTGTTCATGGTGTCCTGGGTGCTCTGCATGGACAGCTCGGCCCCACGCAGGGTCTCAGAAGCAGACTGGATGGACTCGCTCAGGTCGTCACCGCTGATCTGCAGCACGATGTCGTCCTTGTTCACGCTGTCGCCCTCGCGTGCATGGATGGCGGTGACCGTACCGGCGGCCAGCGTCGTCAGGGTGCGCTCAGCCTGATACTGGAAGGTGGCCGCGCCGATGGAGCTCACGCCGTTCACGGTAGCGGTGGCCGCCTGGGCGGTGGTCAGGCCGCCTGCATTGCGCACCGAGATGGTCACGGTGCGGGTGAGCAGGTTGCCGGTGCTCAGGGTATCGGTGCCGGTGACGGCGGTAATGGTGCCGGTCAGGGTCTCAAAGGTACCGTCCAGCGTCACGTCCGCGCTCTGCCCCACCGAGAAACCGGCTGCGTCTGCCGCCGGGAACTCCAGTGCCAGTGTCATCTTGGAGTTGTCGCGGATCACGGCCACTTCCTGGCCGCTGGTCACCTCGTCGCCCTTGGCGACCTTCAGGCTGCTCACGACACCGGCCACTTCCGCGCGCACATACTGGCGGTCCACCGTCTTGTCGTAGTTGCGCTGGGCCTGCTGCAGGGTGATGCCCGCCTGCTCCACCTTGGTGGTGGCGTCGGAGGAGTCCACGGTGTAGAGCACATCGCCCTCTTCCACGTTGTCGCCTTCCTCAAAGCTGCAGGTCAGCACCTTGCCGGACACCAGCGACTTGACATTATAAGTATTCGCCGGCTTCAGGGTGCCGGTGCCGCTCAGGGCATTGACGAGGTCCCGCTGTTCCGGCGCGGTCTCCACATAGCTGGTATCCACGCTGGCAGGCTTGTCGGCCTTGGGCTTGAGCAGCCACACACCGCCCAGCACGGCCACGCAGGCCACCGGGACCAGCCACTTCCAGTTCTTTTTCAGGAACCCGGCCGCTCCGGCACCGGCCATTCTCCCCGTCTGCGGCGCTCCCGCAGCGTTCTGCTCGGTTTTCTTTTTCATAGATCCTCCTAAAAATGAGCAGGCGGCACTCCCGCCTGCAGGCATCCGGTTTACGGTTCAGTTGATTGTAGTGTAGCGCATTTTTGGGCAATACACAAGCGTCCAAATTTCGTACATCCATCTTTTCAACAAAATTTAACAAAGCCGGGGCACACCCGCAGGCATGCTCCGGCTTTTCCAGTTTTTCTTCGGTTTTATACGCGCACCATATCGGGGGTGATCTCTGCCAGACTGTGAGCGCCGCACATCTGCATGGTGTCGGCCAGTTCCCCGGCCAGCTTGTCGATGTAGCACTTCACGCCTTCCTCGCCGCCGCCGTACACGGCCGTGACAAAGGGGCGGCAGATCAGCACGCCATCGGCGCCCAGGGCCAGTGCCTTGAACACATCCACACCGGTGCGGATGCCGCCGTCCACCAGGATCTTCACGCCGGTGCCCTTGAGGGCTGCAGCGATCTCCGGCAGGACTTCAGCGGTGGCGGGGCACTGGTCCAGCACACGGCCGCCGTGGTTGGACACCACGATGGCGGCGGCACCGGCCTCCCTGGCCTTCAAAGCACCCTTGACGGTCATCACACCCTTGACGATGAAGGGCCGCTCGGCCAGCTTCACGATCTCGGCCAGCTCTTCCACGCTCTTGCTGCCGGCCGGCGGGGTCATGTTCTTGAGGAAGGGCAGGCCTGCTGCATCCACGTCCATGGCCACGGCAAAGCAGCCGCTGGCCTTGGCCTGGGCCATCTTCTCCCGGATGGTGTCGATGTTCCAGGGCTTGATGGTGGGCACACCGCAGCCGCCCGCCGCACCGATGGCCTTGGTGGCCATCTCCATCACGGTGGGGTTGGTGCCGTCACCGGTAAAGGCGGCAATGCCGTTCTCGGCGCAGGCGCGTACCAGCACGTCGTTATAGGTCATATCGGTGTAGGTCTCGGAGTAGTGCAGGTTCACCGCACCCACCGGGCCTGCAAAGAAGGGGTATTTGAACTGCTTGCCAAACAGTTCAAGCGTGGTGTCCGGGGTGCCGCCCTCGCACAGGGTGTCCATGTTCACCCGGATGTCCGCCCACTTATTATAGTTGCGGATCGCCGTGTCGCCCACGCCCTTGGCACCGGGGCCGGGGATCTGGTTTTTGCAGGCCACGCCGTTGCACACCGGGCAGGCCTTGCAGTATTTGCCGATGCACTCCCGCGCATTGGCCAGCACTTCAGCATAGTTCATACAGAGTCCATCCTCCTTGTTTTCCATTTCTGCGGCAGGAAATGCCCTGCTGCTGCACTCTCTGCCCCCATCATAGCCTTGTTTTGGCTCCCCGTCAAGGGCTCTGCACACCTTTTGCCCGCCTCTTGTCATTTTGCAGTACGATGGTACGTCATTTTGAAAAAAGTCTGATCTTTTTTAAAAAAATCCTTGACAAAACAGCTGGTTTCAGGTATTATAGTGGAGCGCCAAGGGCACCCGCCCAAAGGCAGAACAAAAGATGTGGAAAGATGGCTGAGTTGGTCTAAGGCGCACGACTGGAAATCGTGTAACGTGTCAAAAGCGTTCTGGGGTTCGAATCCCCATCTTTCCGCCAGAAACCTGAAACAGAGATGTTTCAGGTTTTTTGTTTTATCCCAAAACGCTGTCCTTGACAATCGCCCTGCGTTCCGCTATGCTGAAAAAAAGATTTTCCTGAAGGAGGAACATTTTATGGCTGCATCCAAAAAGAAACGCACAGGTGCCCGCGCTGCGGTCGTGGTGGTGCTATGCCTTGTGCTGGTGTGCGTAGTGGCCGCCGCCGTCGCGCTGGGGCTGGTGAGCCGCCGCGTGAAGAGCTTTGCCGGCGGAGCCAGCTTTTCGCTGGACTACCAGATCACTTCCACCGCTGCCGAAGAGCCCGCTTTATATAAGGTGCTGGCGCAGTTCGGCGGCACCTCCGGCCGGGTGGACGGCCAATATACGCCGGAAGCCCTGCAGCTGGAGCTGTACCCGCAGGCCAGCGGCAGCAGCCAGCCCCTCACCCGCCTGTACATCAGCAAGGACGAGACGCTGTACGATGCCGGGCAGCTTTACCGCACCCTGCGCAGCAGCATCACCGACAACTATCCGCTGGCCGGTGTGCTGATTCCGGAATGGAATATGGGCAGCTACATCTCCCAGACCCAGCTGGCCAGCCTGCTGGGCGTGGATGATACCGCCACCAGTCTGCAGTCCATGAGCGACTTCCAGCTGGACCTGAAAAAGATCAAAAAGGTGCAGCCGGAAAATGCCAAAGCGGGCTACCTCTACTTCCGGCTGGAAACTGACGACACTGCCGCCGATTCCCCCGTTTTGACGCTGGGCGTGGAAAAGAGCGGCCTGCTGCGGGCTGCCTCCCCCGCCGTGCACATCCTGCTGGACATCCCGGCCCACGGCATCCACACCGAGCTCACCGGCACCGTGACCCCGGCAGCTCCGACTCTGACCGCTCCCACCTCCCGCATGCAGGACAGCGACATTGCTTCGCTGGTACAGCTGCGCCAGACTGTCGAGAGCGTGGTGCAGTTTGTGCAGGGCGCTGCGTCCGGCACGCAGAGCGCCTCCTGAACCTCCTTGATATGCAAAAACGGCAGACGCCTTGCAAAGCGTCTGCCGTTTTTTGATGCGTTTATCGGTCGAGGATGCGGCCGTCGGTGGAGATGGTCACCACCTGCCACGGCACGAACTTGCCGCTGTTTTTCAGGGCGGTCACGGCGGCGTGTTCCAGCCCGCCGCAGCAGGGCACCTCCATGCGCAGCACCGTCACGCTCCGGATGTCGTTGTTGCGGAAGATCTCGGTCAGCTTTTCGCTGTAGTCCACAGCATCCAGCTTGGGGCAGCCGATGAGGGTGATCTTGCCCTTCATGAACTCTTCGTGCACATTGGCGTAGGCGTAGGCGGTGCAGTCGGCTGCGATCAGGAGCTTTGCCCCGTCAAAATAGGGGGCGTTCACCGGCACCAGCTTGATCTGGCAGGGCCACTGGCGCAGCTGCGACGGCTGTGCTGCAGTGGGGGCAGCAGGTGTGCTTTCCTCCCGGCGGAACTGGCGCATGGCGCTGCCCGGGCAGCCGTGGAAGGCCGGTTTTGCGGTCTGTGCGGCCTTTTTCTGCTTGTTTTCCAGCACGGCCTGCTCGTCGTAGGCGGCTGCCTCGCGCTCCTCAAAGGTGATGGCACCGGTGGGGCAGCCGGGCAGGCAGTCGCCAAAGCCGTCGCAGTAGTCGTCCCGCATGAGCTTTGCCTTGCCGTTCACCAGACCGATGGCACCCTCGTGGCAGGCGGTGACGCAGGCCCCGCAGCCGTTGCATTTTTCTTCGTCTATATGAATGATTTTCCGGATCATAGAAAAGCCTCCTTGTGTTTGTGCTTTGAGTATACTATAATCAGGGCAGACCTTCGGTTGTTATAACCACGAAAGTGAGGCTTTTTTTATGAGACCCGTTGCATCCCCGCTGTTTCAGGGCCTGTCGGCAGAGGAGTGGGCTGCACTGGAGCAGTCCGGCTGCCTGCGCACGAAGAGCTACCCCCGGCACGCCGTCATTTTTCATGCCGGAGAGCACGTGCATGCTCTGGGCGTGGTGCTGCGCGGCACCGTCCACATCGAAAATCTCGACCTGTGGGGCAGTAAGAGCATCCTGAGCAGCATTTCTGCCGGGCAGGCTTTTGCCGAGACCTACGCGCTGTGCGGCGACGTGATGATGGTGGACGCCGTGGCCGCCGAAGAGTGCGAAGTGCTGTTCGTGAACATTTCCGCCTTTTCCGGCGGCGCACCCGGCACAGTGCACGAAAAGCTGCTGCGCAACCTGCTCACGGTGTCCATGCGCAAAAATCTGAGCCTTTCGCAGCGCATCTTCTGCACCACCCCCAAGACCGTGCGGGGCCGTCTGCTGACCTACTTTTCCGCACAGGCCGCCCGCAGCGGCAGTCTGCAGTTCGAGATCCCGTTCAACCGGCAGCAGCTGGCCGACTACCTCAATCTGGACCGCAGCGCCCTCTCCAAGGAGCTGTGCAAGATGCGGGACGAGGGCCTGCTGACCTTTGAAAAGAACCGCTTTGCCCTGAACGAACTGCCGGAGTGACGCGCCCGCAAACGCAAAAAGCACCCGCCGGGTCCCACGATCCGACGGGTGCTTCTGGTTTTTACGGGTTCAGCCTTGCTCAATCTGCCTTTTTGGCAGGGGCCTTACGGGTGCGCTTGGGCTTTTCGGCCGGGGCGGCGGCTTCTGCCTTGGGTGCAGCCTTCTTCCGGGCAGTGGTCTTGCGGGGAGCCTTGGCGGGCTTCTCTGCTGCTTCCGCCTTTGCGGCAGGCTCCGTCTTCGGCTCTTCTGCCTTTTCGGCAGCGGGCTGGGCGGTCACAGCCGGTTCCGCAGCGGCCTTTTTGGTGGTGCGGGGCTTGCGGGCGGCAGGCTTTTTGACCGGTGCCTTCTTCTCCTCTGCCGGGGCAACAGCCTCAGCGGCGGGTGCGGCTTCCACAGCAGGCTCGGCAGTCTTTTTAGCGGTGCGCTTTGCGCGGTCCTTCACCTCAGCGATGGTCCACAGCTGGTCGGCACCGGGCACCTCCTGCCAGATCTGCAGCACGGCACCTGCTTCGGCACCCATGCCCACGGTGTCCACGCACTTGCCGCCGGCCCAGGACGAGCGCAGGCGCACGGTGCCTTCCGGCGTGGGGCAGAGCTCCCACATCTGGGAGGTGCCGCCCACATCCTCCCACAGGTGCAGCCAGGTGCCGTTGGCGGTGCCGGTCATGGTCAGGTCCAGCAGCTTGCCAGAGGCGCGGTTGCGGATGCGGTACACGCCCTCGCCCACCCGGACAAAGCTCCACTCCTGTTCGGGCTTGTGGTCATACTTGCCCAGACGAACGGTGCCGCCGTCCTTGCTTGCTTCCACGGCCTGGATCACATTGCCGGTGTGAGCGGCAATGGTATAAAAACGATCGGCTTCGATCACGGTCTGTGCTACGGTTTTCATGCTTCAGTTCCTCCATCTGTCACGATGCCGGGCAGGGTCTGCCAACATCTTCCTGCCTAAATGATACCACATATCGTGATTTTCCACAAGCAATTCGACCTTTCTTTAGCAAATCATACAGAATCGCCGGTTCTTTCGGCGTCATTTTTGCCCCTTCGCACCGGTTTGCGAGCCGTTTTTTCACACGGTTCCCCCTCTCGACTTTTTGCCGTACTTGCGTTATACTATGATGTTGCTGATTTCCGCCGTCCGCTTTTGGCGGCGGCTTTCCCTACTCCATCCCATTCAAGGAGGCTTTTTATGACAAGCGATGACCGCAGTGCGCTGCAGTTTCGCCGGATGACCGAGACGCCCATCCCGCAACTGGTCCTCAGCCTTGCTGCTCCCACCATTTTAAGTATGCTGATCACCAGCATCTACAATCTGGCCGACACCTTTTTTGTGGGCCAGATCTCCACCAGTGCGTCCGGTGCCGTGGGCGTTGTTTCCAGCCTGATGGCCATCATCCAGGCGCTGGGCTTTATGCTGGGCCACGGGGCCGGCACCATCATCAGCCGCAGCCTGGGCAGCCGCGACACCACCGCCGCCACCCGGTTTGCGTCCACCAGCTTTTTCACGGCTCTGGTGTTTGGCGTGGTGCTGGCCGTGGCGGGCCTTGGCACCCTGCCCCACTTCATGATGCTGCTGGGCAGCACCGAGACCATCCTGCCCCACGCCTGCGCCTACGCGCGGCCCATCCTCATTGCCGCCCCGCTGATGATCTCCAGCCTGGTGATGAACAACATCCTGCGCTACGAGGGCAAAGCCAGCTTTGCCATGATCGGTCTGGTCACCGGCGGCGTGCTGAACATCGCGCTGGACCCGCTGTTCATGTTCGTGTTCGGGCTGGGCACCGCCGGGGCCGGTATTGCCACCGCCCTGAGCCAGAGCATCAGCTTCTGCATCCTGCTGTCCATGTTCCTGCAGGGCAAAACGGTCAGCCAGTTCCGCCTTTCGGCCGTCACCCGCGAAGCCCGCGATTTCGGCCGCATCCTGCTGGGCGGTGCGCCCAGCTTTGGCCGTCAGGGCCTGAACAGCATCGGCGGCATGCTGCTGAACCTTGCCGCCCGCAGCTACGGTGACGCCGCCGTGGCCGGTATGAGCATCGTGTCCCGCATCTTCATGTTCATCATCTCGGTGGCCATCGGCGTGGGACAGGGCCTGCAGCCGGTGGCATCCTTCAACTACGGTGCCCGCAAATACCGCCGGGTGCGGCAGGCCGCCATCTTCACCATCGAAGCGGCCTTCTGCATGCTGGTGGTGCTGGTGGGCCTGTGCTGGGTGAACGGCGATGCCCTCATCCGTCTGTTCCGCGATGACCCCGCCGTCACCGCCGTGGCGCTGCCCGCCTTCCACTACCAGTGCCTGGCCATGCTGCTGCATCCCATCATCGTGGTGGCCAACATGACCTTCCAGAGCGTGGGCGCGTCCGGCCGGGCCACCTTCCTGGCCTGCTGCCGACAGGGCGTGTTCTTCATCCCGCTCATCCTCATCCTGCCCCGCACCCACGGGCTGTTCGGCGTGGAGATCTGCCAGCCCATCGCGGATGTGCTCACCTTCCTGGTGTCCCTGCCCTTCCTGATTGCATTTCTGCAGCAGCTGGGCCGGATGGATGACGCCGAACAGAGCAAAACCGCGTCCTGAACTTCTGTCATAAATCTGTAACCATCAGCCGCGCATTTTCTGCAATGGAATGCGCGGCTGTTTCGTGTTCCAGATGAACCGGAACTTTCTCCCGGGTGCGTTTTTCCATTCCAGACAGTAGCATCTGCATTTTGCATTGCTTTTTGTATTGTTTTAAGAGGAGTGTTCCCATGAAAAAGACTGTTTCCCGTCTGGGCAGTGCTGCCCTGTGCGTGACCCTGAGCCTTGCGCTGGGCTGCGGCTGCGCGGTAATGCCGCCTGCCTCCTCCGAGAAACCCGCTTCCTCGGCAGTGTCCGTTCCCACCGACGCCGAGGGCAAACCTCTGTACGATGCCGCCCAGCTGGACGACGGCCGCCTGCGCATCCTGTACGGCTACGACAACTCCGGCGACTGCCGCACCGTCCTGTGCGGCAGCAAGGTGCTGTACCAGTCTGCCCGCAGCGAAAACGTGAGCCTGCTGCAGGATATCGTGACCGGCGAGACGAACTACTGGTTCCGCTCCTGGTCGGACTCCACCGGCCGGGGCGGCCGCCGCAGCGCCCTGTACGACAAGGACGGCAACGAGATGATGGCCTTTGACGGCGAGCAGAGCGCCACCATCCAGAACGGTCTGCTGGTGCTGCAGGAGAGCAGGATGGTCGGTGACAGCTACGATGTCGACTATGACAGCTACGGCACCTGCAGTGTCATCGACCTTGCCACCGGCAAGAACCTGCCCGTCCCGGAGGGTGCCTACAGCTGCATCGTCTGCGGGGATATGCTGGTGTTCACCTGCTACGCCCGCCCGGCAGACCTTGCCGCAGACGAATGGGACGACGACCCCAGCCTGCACAGCTGGGTCACTGTCCAGCAGAAGGACGGCACCCAGACCTATGGGTCCTCCACCTCCACGGCCAGCCGCATTTCCTATGAGCCGGATGAACTGGACAACTGGGTGGAACTGGACATCTCCCATGCAGACGGCAGCCCGGTCGACCAGGTCCTGCACAACCCCGCCACCGGGGAGGGCCTGCGCGGCTACCGGCAGACCTGCGGCCACGGTACGGCAGCTTTCCTGACCCCAAGCGGCACCTATCAGCTGCGGGACCTGACCACCGAGGACCGGGGCGTGATTGCCGAATTCGACGCCCTGCCCAGCAACTATTTCCCGGGGTATGTGGTCACCTGGAACGTGGACAGTGACTATCGTTATTCCCTGCACGACCTTTCCACCGGGGAGGTCACACCGCTGTATGCTGTCAGCCTTGCCGGAAACCGCATCGCCCTGTATGCGCAGGACGGCAGCCTGAAGGTCTGCGACACCGACACCGGAGCACTGCTCACCGACGTGAACGCCGGGACCATTGGGGACGATCAGCGCGTGACACTGGACTGTGAGGAGGACGGCTTTGTCTGGATGGAGCTGCGGGATGCCGACAGCTATGAGATCGCTGCCATTCGGGTGTACGGCCCCGAAGGCCTCGTCTCCGACCTGAGCAGCCTGAATGAGACCTACAATTATCTGGGCTACCTCACCACCGATGCCAACGGCAGGCCGCTGTACTACGGCACCCGCAGCGTTCCCGGCAGCAGTTACGCCACCGGATGCGATGTGCTGGACGAAACCGGCAACGTGGTGATGCAGGGCCTTGGCAGCTGCTACAGCTACTACGACAACAGCCTGAACGCCCTGCCGGACCATGTATTCGTGGCACGGCGTGGCTTCTATTACGGCTGGATGGACACCGACGGCAACTGGCTTTACTGCCAGAGCATCTTCTCGTCCGTCAATGCCGATGACGAACTCGGTTACTGAACCATGACAGGAGGTTTTTTCTGATGAAAAACACGAAAATTTCCCGCCGCAGCTTTCTGCTGGGTCTTGCCACCTGCTCTGCCGCCGGGGTCCTGACGGCCTGCTCCGGCAGCAGCGAGCCTGCTTCGTCTGCTTCCACCGCCCCGGAACCCCCTGCTTCCTCGGCTGCCAGTGAGGTGACCGCCGCACCGTTCCTGACCGTGGAGGACTTCCCTGCCCTGGACGGCAGCACGGCCTGCATCCCCCTGATGGCACAAATGCTGACCGACACCACCGGCATGGACCTGGAAGAAGCCCAGAGCATCATTTCGGTCAGCACCACCGCTTATGCCTGGGAGAGCTTTGGTCTGTACAACACCGACACCAAAATGCTGGTGGTGTACGAAGCCCCGGATTCCGTCAAGGAAGAGCTGAAGGCCGCCAACGTCCAGCTGGAGCAGAAGCCCATCGGCGTGGACGCACTGGTGTTCATCGTGAACGAGGACAACCCCGTGACCGACCTGACCCAGCAGCAGCTGCGGGACATCTACGCCGGAAAGATCACCAACTGGAAGGACGTGGGCGGTCAGGATCTGGACATCGCGGCCTTCCAGCGCCGGTCTGACTCCGGCAGCCAGACCCTGTTCCAGAAGCTGCTCATTCAGGGCGGCGAACTGATGGACCCGCCCACCGAGCTGGCCCCCACCGCCATGGGCGAACTGGTGGACAGCCTTGCCGCCTACAACAACTCCGCCAACGCCATCGGCTTTTCGGTGTACTACTACATCGACCAGATGTACTCCCAGCCCGGTCTGCGGCTGCTGAGTGTGGACGGCGTGATGCCCTCCAACGACACACTGGCCGATGGCAGCTATCCCCTCTGCAACGACTTCTACGCCGTCATCCGCCCGGATGCCGCCGCCGACAGCCCGGAGCGCCAGCTCTACGACTGGCTGGACACCGAGGCCGGGCAGGCCTGCATCAAAAAGGCCGGCTATGTGCCTGCCGGCAGTGCAGCCGCCAACGGCTGAATCCCTGCCATAACCTGCACCGTTTGAATTGACACGCTTTCATCCTTCTGCTACAATAATGTCAAAGATTTGTCGAATCTTCTACAGCAGAATGCCGAAAGGACGGTCTTGTTATGGAACATCCCGCTTCGCATGTGGAAAGCCACTGGCGCACCCAGCTGCGCAACCACATCATTCAGGCGTCCAGCCTGCTGGAGATCCTGCTCTCCGGGCTGGTGCTCATTGGTCTGCTGCTCAGCGCCGTGCCGCTCATCCGGTGGATGCCCGGCCTGCTGATCGACGGCAACGAGGTGGAGATCCGCACCTTTCTGGAGCGCAGTCTGGACATCGTGATCGGTATCGAGTTCATCAAGATGCTGGCCAAGCACAGCCCCGGCAGCAGTCTGGAAGTACTGCTCTATGCCATTGCCCGCCATCTGGTGGTGGGCCATGACTCGGCGCTGGAAAACCTGCTCAGTGTGGGTGCCATCGCCCTCATCTTCATCGTGCGCAAATACTTCTTTGTGCCCGCCTTTGGTGCCCATCTGCCGGACGGCCACCTCGCTCCGGACCTTTCGCCCGCGCAAAGCGGCATCCACTGGCTGCACCCCGAACCGGAAACAGAACCGGGCGAGGACGACGAATAACCTTACAAAAAGAAAAACAGGCGGTGCCGCACAGCATTGTGTGCAGGCACCGCCTGTTTCATTGTTTGATTTTACTGTTTGCCGTGGCGGCCAAAGCGGTATTCCTTGCCGTCGCGGATGCGCTGGATGTTGGAGCGATGCATATAGATGACCATGGCAGCCATGATGACAGAGCCCACCAGACAGATGAGCAGGTCCTGTACGGCATAGCCACGCAGCAGGCAGTAGCCCAGCGTCAACAACGGATAAGCCGCCGCCATGGTCACACTGCCCAGCGACACCATACCGGTGGGCAGCAGGCAGGCCAGAAAGATCAGGGCCAGGAACGGCAGCAGCACCGGCTGGATGGCCAGAATGGCTCCACCGGCCACCAGCACGCCCTTGCCGCCCTTGAAGCCGAAATACAGGGGCTTAAGGTGGCCCACCACCGCCAGGATGGCGGCCAGATACACGCCCAGCCAGGCCGAGAGGCCGGCGTCGGCGGGCAGGAAGTGGAACAGCCAGCGGCCGATGCACACGGCAGCCACCCCCTTGAGCACGTCACCGGCGGCCGTGAGGGCCGCGGCTTTCTTGCCAAAGGTGCGCAGCATGTTGGTCATGCCGGCCGCACCGCTGCCATGATTGCGCACGTCGTCATGATATACGAATTTGCTGACGAGGATGCCGGTATCCACACTGCCCAGCAGGTACGCCTGCAGGATGGTGGCTGCGGCGATCAGGATCGCTTTCATCATAGAAACGGATGCCTCCTTTGCGGGCGCTTACACGTCCTTTGCGCCCACTTCGCCGGAGCCGCGCTCGCGGATCACCAGACGGATGGGGGTGTGTTCCAGACCAAAGTTCTCGCGGATCTGGTTGATCAGATACCGCTGGTAGCTGAAATGGAACAGCTGCTTCGAATTCACAAAGGCCACGAACGTGGGCGGGCGGGTGGATGCCTGCGTCAGATAGAAGATCTTCAGGCGGCGGCCCTTGTCGCTGGGCGGCTGCATCCGGGCTGTGGCGCGGGCCAGCATCTCGTTCAGCACGCCGGTGGGCACGCGGGCACCGTTCTGGCTGTCCACATCGCGGATCAGCTGCATGAGCTTGTTCACGTTGTAGCCGGTCTGAGCCGAGATGAAGATGATAGGAGCATAGCCCATAAAGCTGAAGCACTCGGCATAATCGCGGCGCTGCAGCTCCATGGTGTTGGTTTCCTTGCCTTCCACCGCGTCCCACTTGTTGACGACGATGATGCACGCCTTGCCCTGATCGTGGGCATAACCAGCCACCTTGCTGTCCTGCTCGGTAAAACCGACGGTGGCATCCACAAGGATCAGCGCCACGCGGCTGCGCTCCACAGCGGCCAGTGCGCGCACTACCATATAACGCTCCAGACCGTCGGTGATGTTGCTGCGCTTGCGCAGACCGGCGGTATCGGTAAAGATGAACTTGCCGTAGGCGTTGTCCACCGGGGTGTCGATGGCATCGCGGGTGGTGCCGGCCTCGTTGGCCACGATCATGCGGTTCTCGCCCAGAATGCGGTTGGTCAGGCTGGACTTGCCCACGTTGGGGCGGCCGATGATGGCAACGGGGATGCGGTCCTCCTCCACCACGGTCTCACTGAAGTCCAGATGGGCGCACACGGCATCCAGCAGGTCGCCTGTGCCGTGACCGTGCACGGAAGAAATGGGCATCACCTCGTCAAAGCCGAGGTTGTAGAACTCGTACAGCTCCATGGGAGCCTCGCCCACCTTGTCGCACTTGTTCACGGCAAGAATGATGGGCTTATGGCTGCGGCGCAACATGTGCGCCACATCTTCGTCGGCTGCGGTCAGGCCGTTGCGCACGTCCGTGACCATGATGATGCAGTCGGCGGTGTCAATGGCGATCTGTGCCTGCTCGCGCATATGCGCCAGAATGCCCTCGGTGGCCTTGGGCTCGATGCCGCCGGTATCCACCAGCAAAAACTCGTGGCCGTTCCACTCGCAGTTGGCAAAAATGCGGTCGCGGGTAATGCCCGGGGTGTCCTCCACAATGGCAAGACGCTGGCCGCACAGTTTATTGAACAGGGTAGATTTGCCCACATTGGGGCGGCCCACCACTGCTACGATCGGTTTGCTCATGGGGTCTCCTCCTTTCTTAAAAGGGGTAAAATACAATAAAAATGGCGTTATCAGCTGCCGTTTTTTCTTCTTCGGGCAATGTGCAGGCCGCTGCGCAGCAAGGCGCGGGCTTCGTCCCCGCCTGCCGTAGGCAGCACCTCCACCTTTACGCCCAGCCGCTGCCCCAGCTGCTCCACCGTGATATCATCCAGGAAGGTGTCCTTTTCCTCCCGCAGCATCACAGCCGGGATGCCCAGCGTTTTTGTGGCAAGGTTGCCGGCGCACTGGGCAATGATATCGGTGGCGGTGATGAGGCCGGTCACACCAACATTGCCGCCGAAAAAGCGGTTCTGGATGGTGTGGACGTGCACAGTGATCATGGGGTACTGGCGGTGCAGCTCCTCCATCATGCGGGTGATGAGGGGCGCTGCCATGGTGCCGGTGACCACGTCCAGCTCCTTGGTGCCATAAACCCGGTGGGGCTTGTCCAGCTCCGCCAGAAATTCTTCCTCGAACAGACGCAGCATGCCCACGCCGTTTTCCAGCTGGTCGTAGTCCTCGTAGAACGCCGCCGCAGGGATGGGGCGGCCTGCCTTAAGGTACCATTCATCGCTGGGGTAGATGATGCGCTTGCCGTGGCGGCGCTTGCATTCATCGCCAAATTCTTCCATAATGTCGATGACCTCAGCGCTGGTCTTTGCATCGTAGGGCACCTGCGGGTACAGATTTTTGCGGTAATCCGTAATGCCGCAGGGCACGGCTGCAATGCTTTGCACCATGGGGGTCAGCTCCAGCAGGTCGGCAAGGGTGCGGCGCAGCTCATCGCCGTCGTTCACGCCGCGGCAGAGCACCAGCTGACAGTTGACGGCAATGCCGCCCTCCACCAGCCGGGGCAGGTACTTGAGCACCTCGCCGCCGCGCTTATTGGCCAGCATCCGCACCCGCAGCTGGGGGTTGGTGGTGTGCACCGAGATGAAAATAGGGCTGATATGCAGCTTGATAATGCGCTCAACCTCACGGTCCGTCAGGTTGGTCATCGTGATATAATTGCCATACAAAAAGGAAAGACGTTCATCGTCATCCTTAAAGTAAAGCGGTTCCCGCATACCAGGGGGCAGCTGGTCAATAAAACAGAACATGCAATGGTTAGCACAACTGTGCTTTTCATCACCAAGGTATGTTTTGAAATTGCAGCCGAAAGGCTCATATTCCCCTTTTTCAACAGAAATTTGCTGCTGTGCACCATTCTGGCAGATCGTCAGAGTGAAATGCGGCGCAGAGGTATAGAACTGATAGTCCAATGCATCGTTCAGGGGGTTACCATCAATGGCCAACAGCGTACAGCCAGGTTCCAAGCCCAAACGCTGTGCGGGGGAATGTTCATCAACACTGACAAGATGCAGCGGCATAGTGGCAGCTCCTTTCCGGCAGAATAAAAAATGGGGATAAACAAGAAAAAGGGAGAGGCACAGCCCCTCCCTTTAAGAAGCAATTAAGCCTCTTTGCTAACCTTGACAACTTCGACGCCCTTGTAGTAGCCACACTTGCCACAAACCTGATGGGGCACCTTGAGTTCGCCACACTGAGGACATTTCACCAGCGTAGGAGCCTCCAGCTTCCAAACGTTAGAACGGCGTTTATCGCGACGGGCTTTGGATTGTTTTCTCTTGGGTACTGCCATTTTTAAGCACCTCCTTGGTGAAATTCAACTAAGCAGTTGTTTTAATATGCTAAGCCGGGCATCTGCAGGGGCAGCTTCGTCTGCCGGTTGGCAGTTACATCCTGCCGCCTTCCTTTTGCCACAGATGGGGCATAGGCCTTGACAATCGGGGCTACATAAAAGTACCCGCGGAATTTTGAAAATCAATTCCTGGTACACGAGCTCCCGTATATCCAAGCAGCCTTTTTCATCCAGCGGTAACTCAAAGTCCGGGACATCAGGATCACGCTCTTTGAGAAAATAATCCACACTAAAATTATAACTCTGGTGAATAGGTGTAAGGCAACGTGCACATTCGGCATCGGCTTCAGCGGCAATCGTCAGCTGTATGACCACACCATCAGCAGTGGGCACAGCCTGAAAAGAACCTGTGACCGGTTCACGGATCACACTTCCATCAAAATTTTCTGTGGAGAAATCTTCAGAAAATTGCGCTGTATAGGGCGTTTTGCCCGTTTTGAAATAGTTCCGAATATCAAAGCGCATAGTTACACCTCAAAAGGTTGCTTATCTAGTATACACAAGTCGACCCATCTTGTCAACAAAAAAACAGAAAAAAGTAAAAGAATTTGATTTTCCCACTCTTTTCAATCGGATGGGCAGCTGTATTGCGGCAAAAGCCACTGCTTTTGCACGGCATACCAAAGGGGCAGGCTCTTGCAGCGCCTGCCCCCAGTTACTTAAAGGACAATGCTTTTACAGGTACTTCTTGATGCCTTCCGGCAGAGAAGCCTGATCAGCGGATACGGTCACAACAACCTCAACACTATTGCCTGCAATCTTATCAATCTCAGCCAGGACCTTGGCGGCTGCATCCATGTTGTGGTCAACGATTTTCAGGATGCCGTCAATGAACAGTTCGGTGATATCATAGTTACCAGCCAGAACACCAGCAACAAAACCGTACAGCATATCAGCGCCGTTGATGTCGTATTCATCGGCGTCCAGCAGGCGGGCTGCGTGGTTAATCTCGGTGGTAAGTTTCATGGACTTCTCAATAACAACGATGTTGCCGGAAGTGGTCTTGGTTGCGTTGTTGATCATATCGATCATGGTCTTGGTTTTGCCGGAGCCTTTGGCGCCAACGATCAGTTTAATCATAAGAAGTGACCTCCTTTATATTGAAGCGGAAACAGGCATTAGCCAAGCTTTGCCTCCAGCTCCGCTTTGCGATCCTCATAACCAGGTTTGCCAAGCAGGGCAAACATGTTCTTTTTGTAGCTTTCCACGCCGGGCTGGTCAAACGGATTGACGCTCAGCAGATAACCGGAAACAGCGCATGCTTTCCAGAAGAAGTAAATCAGGTAGCCAACATTATAAGCATCCAGAGAATCTACTTCAATCACGCCGATCGGCACGCCGCCATCATTATGGGCCAGAATGGTGCCTTCCATGGCCTTGCGGTTTACAACGCTCATGTTCTGGTCAGCTAGGAAATTCAGACCATCAAAGTTGCCTTCCAGCGGTTCAATGTAAAAATCCTCACGGGTATTCTTGATATCGACATAAGTCTCGAACATCGTGCGGCTACCATCCTGCAGGAACTGGCCCATGGAGTGCAGGTCAGTCGAGAAGATGCAGGA
>OGGS01000926.1_pt1 | contig 23898 bp, 23 predicted proteins | sample 1571281 | NCBI WGS metagenome assembly OGGS01 (sample SAMEA2582042, study PRJEB24529) | metagenome | biome: Human gut stool | place: China | collected 2011 | reverse complement strand
GGCGCAGTGGTCGTTGAACCAAGAATCCCCTGCCTTTAGGCATGGGGAGTGTCAATGACGAACTTCCAAAGGTAGCCCTATTTTAACCTCCACTGACTCTGAAACGAGCGGACTGAGGTAAAATGCGGCTACCTTGGGAGCAGATTCGGTGGGTACGGTTAAAATGCGTCTCTCTATGAAAAAGTCCAGCACCGGACTTTTTGCTGGTGCTGGACTTTTTGCTGGTGATTAAGAGTCCGACTGTCGGCGTACCGACTATCGGATGGGGGGATGGTCGGACGGTCGGACTGCTGACGGTCGGGAGGGTTCTGTTATTCAGTCGGTATCGGTGCGGACGGTTGGAGCGGTGGTCTTGAGGTAGTGCAGGAACTCGTCCATGGGCAGGGGCCTTGCGAAGTAGAAGCCCTGCAGGATGCGGCAGCCGAGGCGTGTGAGGGTCTCGGCCATCTGCTTGTTCTCGATGCCCTCGGCGGTGATTTGGACGCCAAAGGACTGGAAGCCCTCGATGATGGCGGGCAGCAGTTTGTTGGTCTGGTCGAAATAGGCGCGGACGAAGCTCATGTCGAGCTTGACGTCCTCGAACGGGAACTTCAGCACGCGCATGAGGTTGGAGTAGCCGGTGCCGAAGTCATCGAGCGAGATGACGGCGCCCTGCGCGATGCAGCAGAGGTGCTCGGCTATGTGGCTGTCGCGGCATTGGATGGGCGAGAGGTTGAGGTTCAGGCGCTCAAGACCGATTTCCTCGAGCGGGTGCTCCTTGAGGAACAAGCAGGCTTTCTCGAAGACCTGCTCGCCGAGCTGCGTGATGCTACCGCTGCGCTCGGCGATGGTGATGAAGATGTCGGGCCGGATGAAACCGAGCTCCTCGTCGTGGAGGCGCGCGAGCACCTCCGCACCGATGATGCGGCGCTGCTGCGTGCCGTAGAGCGGCTGGAAGTAGATCTCGACGGCGTTCGTCTCGATGGCGCGATCGATGGCGCGCCAGACCGTGGTGTTCAGGCGGGCCTGGTCGAAGAGCGACTGCTCCATGACGATGACGTCGTGCTGCTCCTCGGCGCGGTGCAGGGCCGTGGCCGTGTAGTCGAAGAAGAGCTCGATGTCTTTGCGGCGCTTCAGCTGCCCCTGGAACATCGCGTAGCTGGCCGTCAGGTAGAGGTGCGCGTGCTTGTCGACCCACGGGGCCTGCATGCGCGCATTGACTTCCTCATGGACTTTCGTGAACGGTGTTTCTTTCGTCGAAAGCAGGACGAAGCGCCCCATGGCCGCGTAGATGACCTGGCAGTCGGGAAACACTGCCTTGAGGTAGCGCGTGATGGCGCGCAGGCCTTTGGTCATCTGCCGCTCGCTGTAGAGCGAGCAGCTCTCCATGTAGTCGTTGATGCCGATGGCAAAGGCGGAGAAGGGGCCGCGCTCATTGATCTCCTGCAGGTACGGCGTAGCCGTCAAGTGGCTCAGCGCGCCCGTCTTGCGGTCCAGGAAGATGTCGGGGTTCTGGAACGCGAAGTACTGGATGAGGATGGCCAGCATGTAGAAGGAGTTCATGACGAGGTAGGGCGCGGCGTACATGCGCACGACATAACCGACGCAGAGCACGAGCCACGCCCCCACCAGAGAGAATTGCTCGATGCGCGTCCATCTCGCTCGACACGATGTCGAAGACGAGCGTCAGCCCCTCCATGCCGAGCAACGCGCGGAAGAAGCGGTTCCGCCGGATGGGCAGGTAGTCGCGCCGCAGCGACAGGATGCAGAAGAGGATGAGCACCACGAAGGATGACAGCGCGAATTCATAATGGTATATCATGAAAGTTCTCCCAGAATTAAGATGAAATGTAGAACATATCGCTTTTACATTTTATCACAGTGTAGGAACAAAGACCATTCCAAAGGCAAACTCTGTTCTATAAATTTTGCGTTTCCTCGTAGAATGTGGTACATTGTTGAAAGAATCGTTTTTTCATAGTACTTTAAAGAAGCAGGCATGCATTCGCCTGCTGGAAAAGGGACGGATTTTTGATGGAACGAAAGCAATGTTACATGCTCCTCGGCGCCTTCTGCGTGATTGCCCTGCTGGTCACGGGCGTGCTGGGATGCATTGGAAGATCCCCTCTGGATGCGTTCGCTGCGCGCAGCGCCAAGCCCGTGCAGCTGACGCCGATGGAGCAGGCACAGAAAGACTTGGCCGGCGTCACGGTCACCTACCAGTTCGGCGACCAGAGCGAAGTCTTAGACAATGACCGCATCCTCTCGTGGCTCAAAGAACAGGAGGACGGCAGCGTCGCCATTGACGAGCATCAGGCGAAGGCCTTCGTCAAGGAGCTCGCCGAGAAGTACGACACGGCCTACACGCATCGCACCTTCCACACGACGGCGGGCCGCGACATCCAGATCACGCAAGGCGACTACGGCTGGCGCATCGACCAGGAGGCCGAGACGAAGCATCTTCTGGAGCTGCTCGCCGCCAAACAGAGTGCGGTCTGCGAGCCAATCTACGCGCAGACCGCCGCGGTCCACGCCCAGAACTACTGGGGCACGACTTACGTTGAGGTCAGCCTGACAGACCAGTACCTCTGGCTCTACAAGGACGGCAAGTGCATCCTCGAGAGCTACTTCGTCTCGGGCAACCCGAACCGCGGCCACGCCACGTCGAAAGGCATCTACGGCCTGACCTACAAGACGCGCGACGCGATGCTGAGCGGTCAGGGCTACGACTCCAAGGTCAAGTACTGGATGCCGTTCAACCGCAACGTCGGCCTCCACGACGCCCCATGGCGCAAGACCTTCGGCGGCCAGATCTACAAGAGCAACGGCTCCCACGGCTGCATCAACCTGCCGCCAGCCAACGCCGCCAAGATCTACGAGAACGTCGACAAGAACACGCCGGTCATCGTCTACTGAGTGACCATCCTACCGGTGCAAGAAAAGAGACCGCTGAGAAGCTTGGGTGCTTCTCAGCGGTCTTTTTTGCTTTTTCTCTTTTCTCTTTGCGTCTCAGCCCCGGCAGAATTGGATATATGCCAAGATCGTATTGGCGGCGGTTTCCAGGGAAATGCCGCTTGTATTAATCATCATGTCGTAGTTCGTCGGGTCGCCCCATCTCTGACCGGTGTAGAATTCGTAATACTGCTTGCGGCGGTTCTCTTCGCGGTTGAGCTCTTTGAGGCTCATGCCATGGTACTTGAGCTTGCCGCGTGCTGCACGGAAGTCATCGTCGGCATAGATAAAGAAAGAGAATACGTCCTTACAGTTTCGCAGAATGTAGTCCGCGCAGCGGCCGAGAAAGATAGCGCTCTCTGGGCGTTCAGCTACATTCAGGATAACTTTGGCCTGTTCCACATACATGCGGTTATTCTCGACCATGCGCTCGAACCCCTCGTATTTATCGAGAGTCCCCTGCGCCTCCTCAGGCGTGTGATACGAGCGTGCAATCGCTTCGTCGATGGATGCTCCATTATGCAGGTTCGCAGCAGCCATCTCGACAATCTTGCTGTTGAAATGATGGCAATGCAGTTTCTTGGTCAGGAGCTCAGCAATCTCTCTGCCGCCGCTACCGAACTGACGGGATATCGTAATCAATGTCTTTTCCATAGGGGTTCCTCCGTTTTTTCGATACATGTTCTGGCAGATATCAGCGCTTTGCCTCTGGATCGTACTGCGGGATGGCCTGGACGATGTCTGGCGTCTCCGCGCTCCCTGCCAAGATCTGGCGGCGCAGGTCAAGCTCAGCTGTCATATCGGTGCGGATGTAGTCGAGCTTGTAGAAGTAGATCAGACCCGCGATGATAGCGCAGAGCACAATCGGGATCCAGATGAAGCACGTCTCGATTGCTGAGAGCGCCGAGGCACTCTGCACGGCATTCGGGACATAGCCACCCATGTTGAGGAACAGACCAACGACAAAGCTCGTCAGGCCCATGCCACCTTTGACAAAGAAGCCCTGGAAAGCGGCGATGAGGCCGGCGACACTCTGGTTTTTCTTGTACTCGGAGTAGTCGATGACATCCGGCTGCATGGCAAAGGTGATGCCGAAAATCCCGTAGATGCCGAGGCCCGTGACGACAAGGCCGGCGAGCAGGCAGAAGATGGACGACTGGCCGAAGTAGATCAAGAGATCACCTGCAACATAGAGCGCGACGCTGAAGAACATCAGGCTGCGCTTCTTGAAGCGCGTCTCGAGCGACGGCAGTGCCAGGAGCATCGGCAGGCCCGAGAGGATGCCGAGGATGCCGACAAGGGCCAGCAGGTCCGAGCGATCCAGATTGTACTTGAAGTAGTAGATGACCGTCGTATTGCGGACGACGTAGAGCGAGAAGTAGAAGAGGTTCAGGAAGAACAGGATCCATGCCTGTCCCGTAAGTCCCTTGAAGCTATCTCTCAGACGTACATGCTCATTGCTGACCGTCGGGGGGACGACTTCTTTCGTGCTCGAGAAGGTGAAGAAGAAGATGAGCATGGCGACGATGCCGTAGAGGGTCATCGTGACGAGGTAACCCTGTGCCTCATCGCCTGCACCGAAGAAATCGACGAGCGGTGCCGTGATGGACATAACGATGGCCGTGCCGATCATGGCGCAGATCATGCGGGTGGACACGAGGATATCGCGCTCATGGATGTCAGAAGTCAGGCGCGGGACAATGGTATTGAGCGGGATGTTCACGACAGTGTACGCCGTGCAGAGCAGGCAGTAGGTGACATACGCCCATATCAGCTTGCCTGTCGCGTCGAAATCTGGGATGTAGAACGTCAGGAACGTAAAGATTGCAAAGGGGATGGCGCCAATCAGAAAATACGGACGCCCCTGCCCCCAGCGGGTATGGGTATGATCGACGATGATGCCCATCATCGTATCCGTCATGGCATCGATAAACTTCGTCACCAGCATCATCGTGCCAGCGGCTGCCGCTGCAATGCCGAATACGTCGGTGTAGAATACCATCAGATACGAGGCCATCGTACTGAACACCAGATTACAGCCCAGGTCGCCCATGCCGTATCCGATGCGAACCCGCCACTTACTCATCATGATTTGAACCTCCCTTACCAATCCAAGGCCGCAATGGCGGCTTTCTCAACAGATAATCCAGCACGATAGTGCTGCATGAAGGCCTCAAAGCCTTCTATCTCCTCGTCCGTTGCCATCAGCGTCTCACCATCGAGATGCGCGAAGATGCGCTGCTCGAGATATGCAGCGAGGGATTCGCCGGGCTGCTGATTGATCAAGTAGGCCGCCAAGAGCGCAATGCCCCAAGCACCACCTTCACTGGCCGTATTCATCACGGTCACGGGTGCATGGCAGGCGGCTGACAGGTAGCGCTGACCGACGCCCTTTGTCTTAAAGAAGCCGCCGTGCCCCATGATGCGGTCGACTTCGACGCCTTCCTCTTTCAGGATGTCCAAGCCAATCTTGACAGCGCCCAGCGAGGTGTAAAGATGTGCCCGCATGAGGTTGGCGAGATTGAAGCGGCTCGTTGTCGTCCGCAGAAAGATGGGGCGTCCTTCATTGATCATCGTGATGTTCTCACCGGAGTAGTAGCCGTACGGAAGCAATCCTCCGCAGTCCGGGTCGCCCTGCAGAGAGTTTGTATACAGCTTTGTGAACAGGTCTCCCGTGCTGGCAGGAATCCCCATAAGGCTGGCAAACTCACCGAAGAGGCGGACCCAGGCATTGAGATCTGTCGTGCCGTTATTGGCATGTGACATTGCACAGGGAGCTCCTGTTGGCGTCGCGACCATGTCAATCTCGCGATGAAGTTTCTTCAGTGGACGCTCTAGGACAATCATGGCAAAGGTGCTCGTTCCTGCTGACACATTGCCCGTGCGCGGCGCAACGGCGTTCGTCGCCGCCATGCCTGTCCCCGCATCGCCTTCTGGCGGGCAGAACGGGATGCCCTGCTGGAGATCACCTTCCTCATCTAAGAGATGGCTGCCCTGCTCTGTCAGTCGACCAGCCGACTGGCCGGCGACTAGGACACGCGGGAAGACATCGCGCAGGTGCCACGAGAAGCCATAGGGCTGCAACAGCTGATCGAATTTTGTGACCATCGGCTCTACATAGTCATTTGTCAGAGGATCGACAGGGAACATACCCGAGGCATCGCCAATGCCGATGACTTTCTCCCCCGTCAATTGCCAGTGGATGAAGCCGGCCAGCGTAGAGACGTAGGCGAGGTGCTTCACATGGTCTTCGCCGTCCAAGATGCGCTGATAGAGATGCGCGACGGTCCAGCGGAGCGGAATATTGAAGTCAAAGCACTCGGTCAGGCAGTCTGCCGCTTCCTGTGTGTTCGTATTGCGCCAGGTCTGGAAGGGTGCCAAGAGCTGTCCCTTTGCATCAAAGGCCATGTAGCCATGCATCATGGCGCTGATGCCGATGGAGCCGACACGCGTGAGTGTGAGGCCGTACTGCTCTTTGACGGACTGCTTCAACACATGGTAGCAATGGTGCAGGCCATTGTAAATCTCATCCAGATGATATGTCCAGATCCCGTTCTCGAAGGAATTCTCCCAGTCATAGATGCCGATGGCCAGCACCTTTCCCGCGCCATCAATCAGGACCGCCTTGATGCGCGTCGAGCCGAACTCGATGCCCAGAGCAGTCTTCCCTTGGCGGATCGCTTCTTTCACTGTCATGATGGTCCTCCCTTTCTAAGCGATGCGATACAATGCGAGGATACGATGAGCCAGCAGCAGACTGCTGGCTCATCTTGCATTCGTATATCAGCGATGTCCTAGAACACTGCTCAGAAACAGGTGAATGCACCATCGACGATGACATCCGTACCCGTCGTGAACGTGCTCGTATCACCAGCCAGGTAAACGCAGATGGACTCGAGCTCTTCCGGCTTGCCCATGCGTCCCATTGGTGCCATCGCATTCCACTTCTCGATCAACGGAATTAGCGTCGGGGAGTTCATCGTGAGTTCCGTTGCCATGTAGCCCGGGCTGATGCAGTTGACGCGGACGCCTTTCTTGGTCCACTCGATGGCCAGGGATTTCGTGAGCTGGATGACACCCGCCTTCGAGGCATTGTAAGCACACTGCGGCTGTGGCACATTGACAATGTGAGCCGACATCGAAGCCGTGTTGATGATGGAGCCGCCGCCGTGTGCCAGCATGTATTTACCAGCCGCAATATCCGTCAGGAAGATACCGTTGAGATTGATGTTGATGACCTTCAGCCACTGTTTATACGTCATCTCCTCTGCCGGTGCATTGATGCAAATGCCTGCGTTGTTGTGGCAGAAGTCCAGGCCGCCGAGTTTCGCGACGACTTCCTCGACCATTGCATCAACCTGCTCCTTGCTGGTGCAGTCCGTCTGGATGGCGATGACCTTGCGGCCCGTCTTCTCTGCCAGCTCCGCAGCCGTCTTCTTCGCCGTCTCGATGTCGAGATCAACGATAGCCACATCTGCACCTGCCTCAGCAAACGCTGTAGCCGTGCATTTACCGATGCCGCGCGCAGCGCCCGTAACGAACCCCTTCTTGCCCGTCAATGCCATTTTCTCAAGGATACCCATGATACAACTTCCTTTCTGTTTAGCTATTTTGTAAAATCATTTTTCAAATCTGCTTATATAATAACCGTATACCAGCACATTGTCAAGAGAGAAAATGAAAAAATCATAGACAATACGATAGAAATTGGATTATTTTCCTAGAAAGGAGTGTAATATGGCGTTATCAAGGGGCTTGTGCTATAATGATAACAGTGATTAAGAAAAGCCATTTTGTAAAAAGAGAGGATCCCCATTTCCAATGAAGAAAAGTATCACACCATCTGAGATCCGCCAGACGAATCGCCAGCGAATCTACCAATACATCTATCAGAAGCAGACTGTCTCGCAACAGGATATTGCCTATGACCTTCATCTGAGTCGTCCGACCATCACGACAAACCTCAATGCCTTGAAGGAAGAAGGTCTCATCCATGAGGCAGGCCAACTCGAGAGCGAAGTCGTCGGACGAAAGCCGAGCGCCTATGCCATCCAGCCGCAGTACCGCGCCAGCATTGGCGTGGAGCTCCTGAGCCACCTGATCAAGATCATCGCCATCGACCTCTACGGGCAGAAGATCCATCGCTCGGTCTTCGAAGTGGACTTCCATCCAACGGATGCGTACTTCCAGGATGTCTGTTCCCATATCCTGCAGTTCAAGGACACCTGCCAGTTCCGCGATGAGCAGATCCTCGGCGTCGGTTTTGCCATGCAGGGCCTAATTTCGCCCGACGGTCAGCGCGTCATCTACGGGAAGATCCTCGGCTGCACGGGACTCCATGTCTCTTCCGTCAAGAAATACCTGCCGTATCCCTGCCGCTTCATCCACGATGCCAACAGTGCTGCGATTGCGGAGCTTTGGGCTGCGCCGACCCTCAAAGATGCCTTCTACCTCTCATTGAGCCGCCATCTTGCCGCTGCACTGATCCTGGACCGCAAGATCATCACGGGGCGCCATGGCCACAGTGCCACGATTGAGCACATCCAGATGGACCCTGACGGCGAGCGCTGCTATTGCGGCAGACGTGGCTGTCTTGAGACGCTCTGCTCGCTGCGCACGCTCCAATGTGACCTCGAGGACCTCGATACATTCTTCGAGAAAGTGCGTTCCGGAGACCGGCGCGCACAGGAAATCTGGATCACGTATCTCAAGAACCTCGCACGGGCCATCAACATGCTCCATCTTGTCTACGACAAGACGTTTATCCTCGGTGGCTACCTCGCTCCGTATCTACAACAGACCGACATCGACTATCTCTACCAGGAGATTGCCGAGCAAACGCCTTTCCCAGAAGCACATGACTTCCTGGAGATCAGCCGCATGCCAAAGCACAACATCGCCATTGGCGCGGCACTCCCCTATGTACAGCAGTTTCTGGAACAAGTCTGACCTGTGCACAAAAAAACGAGAGACACGATGGTCTCTCGTTTTTTGTATCTTAGATTCGTATCGAAGGATTCGTTTCTTCGAAGGCTCGCCTGTCCGGGATGACGAAGCGGCGCAAGGGCCCTCTAAGGCGCGGGGGCTGCGGGGCCTCCTGCTGCTGAGCCGCGACGACGGCGGTGGCGTGCAACGTGACGGCCGCGTTGGTCGCGAGCGTGCGAACGGCGTCGAGATAGGGGAAGACGACGAGTGCGAGGAACAGCATGGCCGCTGTCAGGCGGGGTGGGATCGGGAAGAAATCAAATCCTTTCTAGTTGTCTGGTTTTCATGTCAAATGCTTGATTGGCTGTATTCTACCGGGCAATCCTGATTTTTACCTGAGAACGCCAAATTTTTTTCAGTCCTTATGGCGCAGTCGTTCCAGAGCGAGGCGGTAGATGTAGCTGACGCTGGCGTCTGGCAGGCGATGGATAGCCGGGTCGTTGGAGTGGACGATGCTGTAGCCATAGGTGATGGTGACGGGGTTGCCTGCGACCTCGTGGATGGCCTGCAGCCGGTACTGGAGCTCGCGTGCAAGCTCCTCCGACGCCTTTTGGCTTGTCTCGCGGCGCAGGATGGCGAAGGTCGCGTTCTGGATGCGCGAGATGGCCGCACCCTTGCCCGTGTGGCGGCGCAGGATGTCCGCCTCCTCACGGACGAGCACGCGCAGGAACGAGGAGTCATACGAGTCCTGGATGTGCTTGTCGAAGCGGCTCTCGAGCAGGATCAACGCGTAATCCTGCTTGTCCATCGTATAGGACTCCTGGTAGCGGGTCAGGTCGCCGAGGAAGCCCTGGCGGTTGTGCAGCCCCGTGATGGTGTCCTCGAATACCGGGTTTGCCGCCATTGCCCATCATGCCTCCCTGTACATAGAGCGGGTCGATCGTATCCTGCTGGAAGTCCACGATGCAGACATGCTCGAAGATGCTGTAGAGGTAGCGCAGATTGTCGTCGAGCTTGCCCTGCTGCAGGCCCTCGATGCTGTGCGAGATGTTCTGGAATTCGACATGGACGAGCAGATGGTGATTCATTGCGTAGACAACGCGCAGGCGCACATTGACGTAGCTGCTGCCGTCGATGTAGCAGAAGGATTCCGCCTGATGGCTCTGGCGCGAGCGGTTGATGACATCATGGAAAGTCTGGCTGATTTCCGATTTCTCGGCAAAGCTGAGGTTTTCCTCGATATCCTGCAGCTGGTAGCCGAGTGCCTGGATCTGTTTGCGGTAGGCCTTGTTGGTGTAGAGGAAGCGCAGCCGGCCTTCCTCTTGCATGTCAAAGAGAGCGCTCGTCCGGTCCGTCTGGCGGATGACCATGCTCGCGACGTCGTAGTAATGGCACCACTTGCGCAGCTCGATGCCGCGCCGCTCTTCCTCGATATGCGCGAGCGTCCCCGCCAGCGGGCGCGGCGAGCCGTAGAAGTAGCCCTGCTGGCGCCCGTAGCCAATCGCCGCGAGGAAGTCCGCGTGTTCCTGTGTCTCCACACCCTCCGCGAGCGTCTTGATGCCGAGGTCCTTGGCCATGCCGATGACCGAGCTGATGATGCTGCGCGACTTCTCGGTGAAGCTGCGCAAAAAGCCCATGTCGAGCTTGATGAGGTCGACCGTGTAATCCTTGAGGATGTTCAGCGAGGAGTAGACGCTGCCGAAGTCGTCAAGCCAGATCTCATAGCCCTCCTGGCGCAGGTGCGTGAGGGCCTGCTGGATGACACGCGAATCCTGCGCCAGGACGCTCTCCGTGATCTCGACATGCAGGAAATCGCGCGGCATAGCGTACTTCCTGCGCGTGTTCTCGATGAAGGCAAAGACATCCATCATGTCGAAGTCGTAGCGCGAAAGGTTGAACGAGACCGGCGTGATGGGCAGGTTCTCGTCGAGCCGCTGGCGCAGCGTGCGGCCGACCTCCTCAAACACGAAACCATCGAGGCGGTGGATGAGGCGCACCTGCTCGAGGACCGGGATGAAGGACCCCGGCGAGAGGAAGCCGATCTCTGGATCAATCCAGCGAGCCAGGGCCTCCATGCCGCAGAGCTCGCCCGTCATCGTGCGGATGACCGGCTGGTAATAGACCTGTAACCAATGCTTCTCGATGGCCTCGTCGAGATGGCGGATGACATGGTCGCGGATATCGCGGTCGACCACAGCGCCCGGGCGCGGGATATCGATTTCCTGTATTGTGCAATAGTAGACCGGCCCGTACGCCTCCGTCTGGACACGGCGCCCGGAGACATCCGCATAGCGGATGCGGTTCGTGCGCGTAAAGAGAATTGCTTTGCAGGGCCGCAGGATGATGGCACCGCGAGAAAGGCAGGGGCAGTGCGATGAGACGTGAAAGTTTTTGAGTTATACTGTAAGAACTTGGTAAAATCAAAAGTTTTTACAGTATAAGTGCAAAACTTTCGTTCAGGACCTCTGCGGGGGACGCTATTGTCGGCTTCCTGATGCACATGAAGTAGGATCAGGAAGATAGCTAGAAATAAGGAGCCTAGGCAGTGATGCGCTGCAGAGGCTCCTTTGGGGTTCATTTGGATATAGGATGGTGTTCATTCAAAGAGCGAGTTGGTCTTCGGGGTGGGGATCTCGCCTGCCATCATCTTTCCGAGCACGATCTGCGTCAACAGGCGGTATTCGCGGTACGTCTTCTTGCGTGAGCAGGCATGCTCGCGGTTGAAGCCCCTGCGGCCGGCCAGATAGTCAAGCTGAGAAGCATTGCGCTTCATGAAGGTGAGTAGATCCGACAGCGTCATGGCGGCGACGTAATCCTTGGCGTGCTTCAAATAGAAATTCGCACGGTCCTGATTCTCTTCCTGTTCCTGCGCCTCGCGCATGTGCTCCTCGAGCTGCTTGTTCTCGATGCGGGCCGTCCCTTTCTTCAGAGCTGTTTTTGTCTGATGCGATGCGCCAGCCCAATCCTGCTTGACGGCTGCGATGAAATAGCGGCCGTATACATCCAGCTCCTTCTTCTTGCCCATGCGCTCGTCCTTGGTGATGCGGTCAAAGACGAGGTGGAAGTTGCTGACGATGCGGTCTTCCGGGATTCCGTCGAAGTTGTCCTTGATGTAGCTTGGCTCAAAGCCTTCTTCACAGGCCATACTGAAGAGGACGAGGATGCGCTCGCTGAACTTCTCCCGCAGTTGCTTGACGAGTGTCGGTGCGAGATTGGGGAAGTAGGTATCCGCAATAGCCTGTTTGGTGAAGCCGAAGACAATTGTCGTGGCCTTGCGGCCGGGGCCGCCGTCGTCATCGATGAAGAAGTTCTTGTACTTTGTATGGTACCTTATTTCTTCAATGGAGGGCGTGATGACTCTGCGTTTGAACTCTTTGTAGGAGGAGTCTGGATAGAGCCCCATCTCCTTGCGTAGGCGGTCAATGGAGAGTTCGTGGATATTCAGGCGGTCGAGATTGCGCAGATAGATGAACAGCCGCATGGAGACGATGGTGTCAAGCGCTAGGATATCCTCGATGTCCAGTGAGAGATACGTTCCTTCGCGAAGATTGAATAAGTACTGGTTAAGACGTGGAGGGATGCTGACTTCGAGAATATGGGTCTTGCGATTGTACGAGAGTTCTGAGATGAAATTGGCGTGGTAGATATTTTGTTCTCCGCTGCTATCTTCTCGCGACCGAAGGTCTATATAGTTTTGAGAGAGCTTGGTGAAGAGTTCCGCGACAATCATGCCGCGTGCCTTGGTTGCGTTGATATTGAGCTTGTCGGCAAAGCGAACGGCATCGAAGACGTACGTTGTGCTCTGTTCTGGTACGTGATGCTCATCCATTGAAGCGATGAAGAGATACCAAGCCTTGAGCTGGTTCTTGCTCAGGGCGTACTTTGCCGTAGCGAATTCCTGCGCGATGGTCATCGGTCCGGCATCTTTCGGAATCAGGAATACTGAGCGATGGGCTAGTTGCCTCTCTTCTTGTGCCGACATGGGCCGTTCTCCTCTCATGTACATTCAATGATCATATGCTATGAATATTATACATAGACTTGATGAGAAAAAGAAGATGGGCGATTAACTTTCTTAGATACTTTTATGATATGCGTACTACAGTACTATAGTATATATAGTATAGTATAGTAGGGGGAAAGGTGTACCAAACGGTCGAAGCCGCCAGACCGCATAAAACCTAGATTCTTACAGATATGCCCGATAGGAGCAGCTCGGAAAGGTGTACCGTTTGGTCGAAAGGTGTACCAAACGGTCGAGACGCAAAAATGCCCGCAACCCCTTGAGATTACTGGATTCTTGGCCAAAAATACAGCAATGAAAGGTGTACCGTTCGGTCGTTACCGGAAAAAGCAAGTGCAAAAGATAATTCTGACAGATCCGCAAACCCCTGTAAATGCTCACTTTTTTCTTTGATGAAATATCAAATGCGACAACCGAAAGGTGTACCGTTTGGTCGAGGATTTTAGGAAAGGTGTACCAAACGGTCGAAGAAAGGTGTACCGAATGGTCGATTTGTGCACAGGTGGGCATTAGTTATACACAAGATATCCACAGAACTATCCACAGCATAATCCTCCTGAAAGTGGTGCTGAACTTATGAAGAAATTGCGGTTGACAGTAGGACCCTTTTCGTGAACGGAATGGCCGAGGTGACGAAACTATGAAAGATTTGCGGTTGTCGCCCAGAACCTTTGCAGGCGTCGGGCAGTCGGGACGACGAACCTATGAAGAAAATGCGGTTGCCGAAAGGTGTACCGTTTGGTCGTGACGGAACTAGGAAGTACAGGTGATGGAATGGAATCGAATCTACAGGTATGGCGGCGGAATCTTTACATCTGCTGTGTTGCTTCGTTTGTGGTGTCGGTAGGGATGAGCCAGATGGCGCCGATCCTGCCGCTCTACATCGCACAGCTCGGTGTGGAGGGCGTAGGGGAGATTGCGCGGTGGTCGGGTATTGTCTTTGGCTGTAATTTCATCAGCCTCGCGATCTTCTCGCCGATATGGGGGCGCTTGGCAGACCGCTATGGACGCAAGCCGATGATCTTGCGCGCGTCGTGCTGGCTCGGTGTCATCATGATCGGCATGGCGTTTGCGCAGTCGGTCTGGCATCTCGTGGCGCTGCGCCTGATGCAGGGGTGCCTGTCGGGCTTCCAGGCGGCTGTCGTGCCGCTGATTGCGCAGGAGACGCCGAAGGAGCACTCGGGCTGGGCGATGGGTATGTTCTTCTCGGCACAGGTCACAGGCGGCCTCCTGGGGCCTCTGCTCGGCGGCTTCCTCGCGGAGTGCATCGGCATCCGCCAGAGCTTCCTGCTCATCGGCATGCTCTGCCTGATCGGCTGCCTTGCACTGACGCGCGTCCGCGAGACACATCGACCGGTCAAGCAAACGGCAAGTGTCGGATTGCGCGAGATGTTTGCCGCTCTGCCACATCGCGGCGCGATCGTCGGACTCTTCCTGACGACGCTCATCATGCAGTTCTCGCTGACCTGTATCCAGCCAATCCTGACGGTCTATGTCAAGGAGCTTGCGCCGACGACGGATCACCTCGCTGTGATTGCAGGTGCCGTTTTCTCGAGTGCGGGCTTTGCGAGCATGCTGTTTGCCTCGCGGCTCGGCCACATCTCCGACCGTGTCGGCTCGAACCGCGTGCTGCCGGCCTGCCTGCTGCTCGCAGGGCTTGTCTCCATCCCGCAAGGCTTCGTGACGGCACCGTGGCAGCTCGCCCTGCTGCGCTTCGTTCACGGCATCGCTGTCGCGGGCCTCATGCCCTCCATCAACAACCTCATCCGCCAGCTTGCACCGTCTTCTTGCATGGGCCGCATCTACGGCTTTAACCAGTCGTTCCAGTTCATTGGCATGTTCTCGGGCGCGTTCCTCGGCGGCCATCTCGCTGCCTTCTTCGGACTGCGGCATATGTTCTTCTTCGTCGCCATCCTATTGCTCGTCGACGCCGTCTGGTGTCACCGCATGGAGCGGCGCGGATAGCGGCTCCACGAAAAAGGCTCTGGAACCACGCATAATGCGTGGCCTCCAGAGCCTTTCTTGCTATCTGTACCTCTGAAAAATTTGCGGTGCTGCGAGTCTCGGAAGGGAGACGCGGCCTTTTCAGCGCGGAACTGATGAAAAAAATGCGGTTACCAGTTGCTCTCGTCGATCAGCAATACATAGAAGATCTTCCCGTAGACGTCGGTGTCGACGAGGCGACCTGTACGCACTCTTCGCGCTACATGGCCTGCTGGTTCTCCACGACATGCCCGAGAAGCAATAGGTACACCGTCATGCCTACGGCAAAGACGATGGTGGTAATGATGTTGCGTCGCATAGACAGCCCCTCTCTGCTGGTGCCCGTTCGGCATCGCGCATCGTACACGGTCGACAACCTCATACCGTCTTATCTTGTCGCGCGGTGTGGATTGTCATGACAATTTCGTTGGCGTTGCATGGTTTCCATTATACCACATGCCATGGTGCAGCACAGCGCGCACAAACAAAATGTTTTAAACGGCCGCCAATCGAGCCGGATGCATCAGCAAGCAGGATTTTCGTTCTCGTGGTAGAACACTAATGTAGTTTCTCAATTCCAGAAGGAGGACGCCATGGTCAAACCGATTCACAAGAATCTGCGCATCCGCACGTTTGCTGCGGTCATGCTACTCAACTTCCTTGTCATCCTGCTCATTTCCATCTTTTTCCAGCAGCGGTCGCTCTCTTTCTTTGAGCGGGAGTTTGCGGCTACGCTCTATGAGCAGGCTTTCGTCAACGAGATGAATGCGTTCGCCAAGGCCATCCAGGATGGCACCGAAACGCCGGTCACGGGCGAGGACGGCCTCTACCCGGTCGAGATGGCTGCTGCTGCGACAAAATCCCTGAAAGAAGGACGCCCGGTCAAGATCGAAGAGATTCGCTGAGCACCGCGCAATCCTATGGGAATCACTGGGAAAGAATCGAGAAATAGGGAAATAGGAGGAATATCTCATGAAACGCTGTGCCTGCATCGATACACTCTATACAGAACTTCCTTTTGAAGAGCGCTTTGCCGCGGCCAAGAAAGATGGCTTTGAGTCGGTCGAGTTCTGGGATTGGCGCATCCGCGACCTCAAGAAGGTCCGTGCGGCAGCCGAGGCGGCTGGCATCGCCATCAGCGGCTTCAACGGCGACAATGACTTCTCGCTCGTAGACCCTGAGCAGGAGTCTGCCTACCTCGATGCCCTCAAGGCTTCGCTGGAAGCAGCTCAAGCGGTCGGCGCCGAGACGGTCACCATCCACTCCAATGCACTGGGCGATGGCGGCATCGTCGTCAACCACTACGATGAACTATCCGATACAGTGAAGCTCTGCTCCATGTACCGCACGCTGACGGAGAGCGTCAAGTTGGCGGAGCAGTACAAGATCCGCATGAACCTTGAGGCACTCAACATCAAGGTCGACCACGTCGGCAACTTCCTGCAGACGACGCAGATGGCCGCAGAAATCACGCGCCTGATTGGCTCGCCCTACCTCATGGTCCTCTTTGACGCCTACCATATGCAGTACAACGAGGGAGCGCTCTGCTATAACCTCGAGAAGTACATCGACCAGATCGGCCACATCCATGTCGCCGACTGCCCGGGCCGCCACGAGCCCGGTACAGGCGAGATCTGCTACCACAATGTCTACGAGACGCTGAAGCGTCTAGGTTACAAGTACCGTGTCGGCTATGAGCTCTTCCCGGAGACGGATACGAAGACTGCTGTCGCTGCCATCATGCAGGACTGACCGGTCATCCGCATCGCGCTGAAAGGAGGGTCCCTCATGGACACAGCACAACCGGCAGCCACGGCGCCGGATCCACAGAACGGACGCCTTTCCTGGTTCACCAGGATTTCCTATGGTCTCGGCGACACGGCGATGAACATCGTCGCCGGCGCCATGACCATCCTGACGTTCTTCTACACCGATTATGCCGGCGTCGAGCCGACAACCGTCGGCCTTGTCTTCTTGATTTCCCGTATCTTTGATGGTGTTTCCGATCTCATCATGGGCTTCATCGTCGAGCGCACGAACTCCAAATGGGGCAAGTCACGCCCTTGGATCCTTTGGTCCAGCATACCGTTCTGCGTTTCGATTGTCCTGATCTATACCGTGCCGCAGGGGTCAGACTTCATGAAGTTTGTCTACCTCTTCATCACCTATAACTTCTGCAATACCATCTGCTACACCGCACTGAACCTGCCCTATGGCAGTCTCTCCGCCATGATGACGCGCATCTCGCGTGAGCGCGATATGCTCTCCATCACGCGTATGGCCCTCTCGCCAATCGGCAAGATCATCTCCATCTCGGCAACTCTGCCGCTCATCAAGGTGCTGGGCGACAACCAGGCTGCTTGGATCAAGGTCATGAGCATCTGGGCGGTACTCGCCTTCATCCTCCTGATGCTCTGCTTCACGCAGTGCAAGGAGACCGTCGTCATCGAGGCGCGCAAGAAGGTCAGCAAGGTCCCCATCATCAAATCCCTGAAATGCCTGTTCTGCAACAAGTACTTCTGGATGGCCATGACGATCTGGATGATGCAGTGCATCATCCAGATGGTGACCGGCACCATCCTGCCGTATTACTGCAAGTACATCTTCCACGATGATTCCCTGTTCAGCATCCTGCTGCTCTGCGAGGTCATCACGACGATCGTCTGCACGATCCTGTTCTGCCCGAAGCTCCTCAAGCGCTTCGGCAAGCGGAACATGTCCTTGATCGGCGTCGTCGTCGCACTCATCGGCCACTTGATTTACTGCCTCAACCCGACGAGCTTCTCCTGGGTCGTCTTCAGCTGCATCATCCGCGGCATCGGCTTTGCCCCGCTGAACTCCGTCATCTTCGGATTCCTCGGCGACGTCGTCGAATACGGCCAGTGGAAATTCCACGTTCGTCAGGAAGGCCTGATCTTCTCCGGTGGCTCGGTCGGCTACAAAGTCGGCAACGGCATCACCGGCGCATTCATCACCGTCCTGATGTCCTGGTCTGGATACATCTCTTCTTCGACGGCCGACGCAGTACAGCCGCAGTCCGCAATCGACATGATCGTCAACATGTACATGTACGGCATGATCCTCATCTGGGTCATCCTGCTCATCGTCCTGCTCTGCTATAAGCTCGACAAACTCTACCCAAAGATCATGCGCGATCTCGTCGCACGCGAGGCACGCGGAGAGCTGTAAGCCATCTAGACCAGAGTCTCTCACATCACAGGATTCTTGAAACCGACTTTTCCTACTTTTTCTGGCTGTCCAACCCCTTCGACAGCCAGACTTTTTTTGCCGAAAGAGCCGTCCCCATCTCATCTTTTCGTTCAGCGCCAAAAAAGTCCAGCGCTGGACTTTTTCAAAGACAGTCCGACCGTCGGACTGTCGGACTTACTGTTGACATTCGGATGGATTAGTCGGATCGATTATTCTGTGTGGTCCATCCTGCCCTTGTAAAGGATTTTCGTGCCTTCGATATGCGCGGGCAGGTGTGCTGCCCGTCGCCAGCCCCAGTACGCTGTCCGGCTTCAGATAGAGCTGCCCCGCCACCATATTCGCCGCCTCCCGTCCCATCTGACGGTACGAATCCGTGATGATGATGCGCATCGTAACATCCCCTTTCATTCTCTATCTTAGCACTGCTGTGCCAGTGCTCTCATAAAATATGCTAACCTTTCTTTTGTTATGAGACGTGATATGAAGTAAGAAAAGAGTTGGGTTCATCCAGCACAAACGAAGCCCCCGGGGAATGGTCCTCCCTGGGGGCTTCGTGTACGTTAGCGGCCGTGCTCAGTTGGTCGGCGGATCCCTACGAAAAAGTCCAGCGCTGGACTTTTTCAGTCGGGCAATTGTTGGACTGGCGACTGTCCGACAGTCGGACTAGCGAATCTGCTCTATCTTAAAGGCATTGCCTCTACACCTGCTTCTACTTCTTTCGGCTTGAAGAAATCAATGGCGATGCCTTCGGCCCCCTGGTACTCGTGGAGCTTCATCACGTCCATATCCGCCTCGATGAAGATGACACCGACCGGCTTGCCGGCCTTGTCCTCTAAGCCAAGGCCGCGGTGCGGCAGCAGCGTCATCTTCGCGACGTTGTAGAAGTACGCCGAGAACTCAAAGTCAAACGTCACATAGACCGCCTGCGTATCCCCACGCCGTGCAAAGATGTCGGCCAGCTCCGCATTGATGCGTGCTACCGCAGCATCGCTATCCCGGTCCGAGATGTCAATCGTCCAACGATTCTTCCCTGATTCCATAGTTTTATCTCCTTCGATGTTTTGATCAATCTTTCCCTATCATTTCGCTTCGACGAGATGAAAGAAAATCCTGCCGATGCGCTTCTTCTGCAACGGGAACGACCACAACACCGGCACGATTGAGGATGACGGTTACATCGCGGTGCAGCTGGAGGATAGAGGCTTAGGTTTCCGGCATCACGCTGCCACAGACGGCCTTTCTTTTTGTCATGAGGCATGGTATAATATGAAATAAGAAAAGAGTTGGGTTCATCCAGCACAAACGAAGCCCCCGGGGAATGGTCCTCCCCGGGGGCTTCTTGCACATTAACGGCCGTGCTCAGTTGTTCGGCTGGCTGCTCTTAACGAAAGAGGCCGTCCAGCCATTGGCAGATGTAGTATGCTACAATACTTGCCGTAACGGCCTCAAGAAAAGAGATTGGATTCATGCTAGCACCTCCCCTCACTGCTTGGGTGTAGGGGTGAGCAGCATCTTCAGTATAAGTGATGATATATTTTTTCGCAAATACCAAGTGATGTAGTACGACCGTCGGACTACTGGAGCCGCACGACGCGGTTGTAGAGGGCGTGGTAGCGCTTGTAGTCGAAGTCGAGGTGCCAGTGGCCGAAGTACCAGCCTTTGTAGTGGATGTCGTTGTCGATGGCCTGCAGGGCGTTCTCGACGGAGCGGTCGGCGGCGCTGTTCCATGAGCTGGTGTAGAGGCGCAGCACCTGCAGGATGGTGGCGGGTGCGGTGTGGGTCAGGACGTAGTCGACGTGGTTGTCGTGGCGGGCGAGGTTTTCGATGCCGCGGCTGAAGTCGGCCCAGGATGGACGTTCCTGCGGCCACCAGCTGATGCCCTCGGCGCGGAAGACTTTGTCGTAGGAGACGGCGCCGCCGAGCGTGAAGAAGGTGCTGCCGCCAATCTCGAAAATCTCGCCGCGCATCAGGTGCAGGATGTTGTCGGCAATGCGATGCACGCGGCCGCCATGCCAAGACTCGACCGGCAGCGACTCGAGCCAGTCGAAGTTCTCGTGATTGCCATCGAGGAACAGCAGCGTGTACGTGCTTTTCGACAGGATGTCGAGCCAATAGTCGTACGTCTTGTCCTTCTTCCAGAGCAGCCCGAAGTCGCCGAGCACGATGACATAGTCGCTGCGCGTCATCTCCCGCTGCTTCGGGAACGACTTGCAGCTGAGCTTGTCGATGTCGATGGGGATGTGCGTGTCCCCCGTCAGGTAGATCATGGGAGTTTCTCCTTCTGTACCATTTACCCTACTGCCTTGCTTCGACGAGCTGCGCGTAAATCCTGCCGCCGCATGGTCGTCCGGCTGGCAACTCGCCGTGCAAACGTGGCAATCGTGCGCATGCGAAGCGGCCCGCCGCGGAGCTGCTTTTTCTCACAGGGGGGGCGGGGGTTCCTCGACTGGCTACAGAGTACATGGATGGGCATCTTCGAGTGGGCTTGCTGGTCTTCGGAAGTCGGCTTTCTTTATGCCCTTCTCCTCTTCCTGCGCACTGCGCGGAGCAGAGCTCGCCCTTAGGGGCAGGTATTGACGCAATGAATGACGCAGCTGGGTGCAAAAGGCGAGGAAGGCGCGGCGGCCGGGGCCGTCGGACGGTTTGGCAGTCGGGACCGGTGTTGCCGTACCGGCTGCTTTAGTGTCGGCGCTGTCGGCGGGTTGGCTCGCATTAAGCATGGCCTTTGCCCGCTGGACGACTTTGTCGCGAAGGGCCGTGAGCCACTCGTGGAAGTACTTGGCGACGGTCTTGCGGCCCATGGTGAGGGTGCGAGCGATCTCTGAGATGGTGGCCTTTGGGTGGCGTTCGAGGTAGTCCGTGACGCGGCGGCGGCTTGCCGCCGTGCGGCGCTCGGCAATCTCGGCGAGGTGTTCGGCGCGCGTGCGGCCGTTTCGCTTCGTCTTGCGGTCGAAGGACCAACCGAGCCAGCTCTCGAGCGTTGCGGCGCGCACGGTCTGCGCCTTCTCGGGGTTGCAGGCTGCGACGGCATGCTCCGCTTCGTGTTTGGGAAGGCCGAGCTTGGCGGCAAGGCGTACGGCATCCTCGAGGATACTCTCGACGGCCCGATGGCACTTGTGGCCGACGCAGGCGAACGCGAAGAGCGAACTGTAGCGGTGGCCTTCCTGCGTGCGCGCCTCGATCATGTGCACGAGATAATCGTAGAAGCCACGGCGGGCTGGACTGCCCTTGCGCGGCTGTTTTTCTTTATACTACGGCCTGTCTGGGAAAACAAGATGATCCCGACTATTACAGCGTATGCCGGGCAGGATTTCATCGTAGCGTATCGAATTCTATGTTACAGGATTTTGTCGTAGGGAGTGAAGCTGTCATGGAAACAATCGAAGAAAGAGTTTTTGCGCGGAAGCGGTGGGTGCCGGAGAAGATGCGTGCTTTTGGCTTCCGTCCAGTCGGGGATGGCTATGTGCTCGAGCGGAGCTTTCTCGATGGCGACTTCAAGGCGGTCCTGTCGGTGACGGAGAAGGGCTCGGTCACGGGGCGCGTGATCGACGCGATTTCTCAGGATGACTACTACCAGCTGCGTCAGAAGAATGCCACGGGCGCGTACGTCAACACGGTCCGTGCGGCCTACGAGCAGCTTCTGGAAGACGTTGCGGCGGCCTGCTGTCAGGACGTGCTGTTCGCGTCCGACCAGGCCAACCGCCTGACGCAGTACATCCTCGAGCGCTTTCAGGTCGAGCCGGACTTCCCGTGGGAGAGAGAAGAGCGCTACCAGTCCTATGGGACATTCCGCCATGCATCCAACCGCAAGTGGTTCGCCCTGATCATGCGCGTGAAGCGCGCCGTGCTCGACAAAGACGGCAATCCCGCGCTCGTCGACGTCATCAACCTGAAGATACCACCCGAGCACGGAGAAGCCCTCCACCAGTTGCCCGGCGTCTATCCCGCCTACCACATGAACCACAAGACCTGGATCTCCGTCGTACTGGACGACACCCAGACGGATGAAGCCATCATGCAGTGGATTGATGACAGCTACCGGCTGACAAAATGAACGCAGGAGTGCGATGAAAATGAAGTTCAAGAACATCGACCACATCGTCATCACGACGCAGGACCTCAAGGCATGCCTGCATTTCTATGTCGACCTCCTCGGCATGGAGCTCGACCCGCGGAACGGCCGCTATGCCGTCCGCTTCGGCAGTCAGAAGTTTAACATCCACACGAGAAAGGCCGAGTTCCTCCCCGCCGCGGAGCATCCGACTTATGGCAGCCTCGACCTATGCCTGATCCTCGACGGGAGCCTGGACATAGCGAAAGCGGAAATCGAGCGCAAGGGCTATCCAATCGAGCTCGGGCCAGTGCGACGGCATGGCGCGTGCGGCGCGATGCGGAGCATCTACCTAAGAGACCCCGACGGGAACCTGGTCGAGCTCGCAGAATATCACGAGTGAAGCAGGCATCCCCTTGTGGCATCAGTCCGACTATGCCCAAAGACACAAAAATCCCGGCGCATGAGCAGTACGCCGGGATTTTTGCTGTGTATTATACTTTAGGAGAGCTTTGCGCTTCTTGAAAGAAGCTGCTAACGAAAGCCTGTATATAATATAGCATACTTGAGAATGAATATCAAGTGACAACTTGAAAATTTTTCTCAACGACCAAAAGTTGCCCCGGTTCTGCTCAACCAGGGCGACTTTTCGATTTCATCGATAGTGGTGAATCTCTCTTACTTCATATTCTAACTAGCAAAAATATAAAATTAATAACGCAAAATACATAGATTATTATGTTAAAATACGTTATAATTATCTATAGGGAGGTGAGTTTCACATGTTTTCTAAAGATGTTCTTCGCATCTTGCAAGTTACCAGACCGACACTCACGAAGTATGTCAAGACAGGGATTATCCGTGTCCATGTCATGCCGAATGGCCATTATGACTACAACGAGGAAGATGTCTACAAGTTCCTCAACAAGAAGGAAAAGCGTAAGACCTACATCTATGCCCGCGTCGCTACGCCCAAGCAGAAATCTGACCTCAAGAACCAGATCCAACAGCTCAAACAGTTCTGCCTCGCGAACGGCTACACCGTCAATGGCGTATTCTCGGATATTGCCAGTGGCATCAACTTCGAAAAGCGGAAGGGCTTGTTCGACCTTTTGGATGATGTCCTTGCTGGGCGTGTCGAGCGTATAGTCGTGACCTATAAGGACAGGCTTTCACGCGATGCATATGACTTGCTCGACTATCTGTTCCAGAAATACAACTGTGAGCTGGTCGTCATGAGTGATGTCGGCTCTGAAAAACTTGACTCTCAAGAAGTGTTCGAGGATATGGTGAGCCTTCTGCATTGTTACTCCATGAAGCTGGACTCCAGCCACAGGAAGCTGCGGAAGAACAAGGAGGCGATAGAGGATGATGAAACGGGTGGAACGCCACCGGCTTAAACCTTCTTCAACGTTCTATGCCATGTTGCGTGAATTCTGTCATCGTTCCAAGAATCTATACAATCACGGAAATTTCCTGATTCGTCAGACGTTCATCGAAGATGGCAAATGGCTGCGCTATGGCGAAGTCGACCGCTTGTTGAAGGCTGACGCAGAGTACCCTGACTATCGGGAGATGCCGACTGCGCAGACGGCACAGCAGACGCTCCGACTGCTAGACAAGAACTGGACGTCGTTCTTCGCAGCCATCAAGGACTGGAAAGCGCATCCCGAGAAGTACAAGGGACGACCCAAACTGCCGAAGTACAAGCCGAAGGATGGCTATTTCCCGCTGGTGCTGACAAACCAGAACTGCAAGCTCAAGGACGGAGTCA
>OGGS01000904.1_pt1 | contig 24378 bp, 18 predicted proteins | sample 1571281 | NCBI WGS metagenome assembly OGGS01 (sample SAMEA2582042, study PRJEB24529) | metagenome | biome: Human gut stool | place: China | collected 2011 | reverse complement strand
AAAGCATATGCATCACTTACTTCTACTAAAAGAGTTTCTCTTTTATCCGTAATCCCAAAATCAAGAGCATATGCACGAGGCGCGGAATGATAAGCATTGACAGCTTGTTGAAGCACTTTAGGATCAGGATATAAATCCCATCTGCCTCTATACGGATTTATACCTATAATTTTCCCATCTAAAATCCAAATGCGCCATTCAGCAAGGAAATTTACCTTTTCACTGCACCATACTTCAATATCTTCAAGTCCGCCGCCTAATTTAATCAAATCTTCCGATTTATCTAAAATCGTTCCGCGAAAACGTTTTACATCTTCTACCGGCTTTACAAACACATGCCAATAATCGGGATGACTGGTAATCGTAAATAGTGTCGATTTCCAAATTTTTCTTCCTGTAAAAGGTAATAATTCATCCGGATAATCAATCGGCAGTAAAATTACACCTAACCGCTCTAACGCAACCTTCACATCCGAAAAAGCACCAACGACCAAATCTGTCGGTGCATTATCCGTCACTGAATATATTGCTTTATACCTAACAATGGGAATATCCAATTTAGAGCATCCATGATAAACAGAATAGCAATTCTGATCATAGAAGTCTCCAGAATGCTGAATACGAATAAATGCTCTCATGAACTTTCTCCAAACTAAAATCTTACCGCTATGGGATTAATGATAACATGTTCAAAGCAAGCGGGCAAGTTTCACCAAAAGTAAATTAGCGCAACAAACGCTACAATAAAACGATAGAAAGCAAAACCTGTCAAAGTCGATGTAGCCAAAAACTTCAAAAACCAAAGAATAGAAACGTATGCAACAACAAAAGACGTAATAAATCCCACTGATAGAATGCCAAAGTCACCCATAGATAAATATTTTGCCACTTTTATCAAATCATACAGGCATGCAATGCACATCAACGGAACTGCCATAATAAAGGAAAAATCGGCAGCCGCTTTTCTTGATACGCCAACTAAAAGACTTCCGGCAATAGTGCTTCCGCTTCTGGAAAACCCCGGCCACAGAGAAAGACATTGAAAAAGTCCTATTTTAAATGCCTGTTGTGAAGTAATCTGATCTATATTTTCAACCAAAAAGTATTTTCTCTTCTTTTCCGCAAAAATCATGAAAAAGCCTCCAATAACAAGACCGATGATAACGGTTTTGGGACCAAACAGATATTGTTTAATCATACCGTGGCACAGATAGCCTAAAACACAGGCGGGAAGCATGGCAATTCCCAGATTCATCAAAGATGGACCTTTTTTTCTAAACCAATGATGGGTATCCAGTATATAAAGAAACTTCTGTCGGTATACGACAACTACGGATAAAATGGCGCCAAGCTGGATAAATACATCGAAAACATTGGCCAGCTCACCTGTGAAGTTAATCATATTCCCAACGATGATCATATGTCCCGTACTCGACACAGGAATATACTCTGTTAAACCTTCAACAATCCCAATAATTAACGCACAAAAATACTCGTACACTTATATAACCTCTTCACAATAACCATACAAAATCTACTTGCAATCTATTTCTTTTCACTAAACTGTGGATTCTTTGCAGAAACGATTCCATCTATCTTTTGTTTTGTAAGAAATAAGATCAATATATTTCTTTTATCCTTCGAAAAATATATGTAGGAAGTTCTCAGATGCCCTGACGAGGTATCCATTTCTACCTTATACGGCGCCCCATAAATTAACTCTGCCGTTTCTAAATCATCTCCCAAGGTTATGCCTCGAGTGGTCACCATATCAGAATCCGTCAGGAACAACCCCTGTACTATTCTCGATCTCGCCGTAGCGCGAACAGCATATCCGGAAAAATACCACACATCTTCTTTGGGATTAGACATTTTCCTTTGCCATGTATCCCACGAATGAGCCCTAAATTTCGTATCCAGTTTAAACCCGGCGATCCCAAAGTCTTTATCCGGAAGTAGTCCGTCTTTCCTCATCTTTTGCGTCAATGACTGGAAACTCCCGGCAGCTCTTCCCGAATCCTCAACAGAAAACTGAAATGCCTTTACCTTATTTCCCTTTATGATGAACTTAATCTTTTTTTGCCCTGCTTTGTAAATAAAATAAAATGATTTGTCTGTACCATCCCATAAGACCTCTTCAGGTGCACCATATGCCCGCAAAACATTTTCCCTCAAGGACCCCACCGTGATACCTCTTTTGGTGATCGCTGCTTTGCCATCTATATAAAGACGCGAGACCCCGGAAAATCCCTCCCCTTTTTTCAGCTGTTCAGCTGCTGCATAATCTTCCTGACCTCGCTGCTGGAGTATCCCTCCTTGAGCAGCTGGGTGCGGATGGCCGTATCACTGCGGCCCTGACTGCGCATCCTCGCCGCGCTGTACGGCACGGTGCCGCCGCTGGAAACGCCGCTTTTGCCCACCTTCAGGCCGGTGTCACCCGTCAGGCTGCCGCGCTTCGCCGCTGCATCGGCGCTGGCTTTTTCGGCAGTCCGGCTGGCCTTTTCCTGCTTGGCTTCCCACTGGCTCTTGCTCAGGTCCAGCCGCTCTGCCGCAAGGGCATTGCTGACCTGCTGCTGGCGGAGTTTGTCCTGATATTCCTGCTGCGCCTGCTCGTTTTTGTACTGCTGCTGTGCCAGCTCATCCTGCCGCAGCTGCTCCTGCATTTTCTGCTTCCATGCCGTGTCGGCCCGTTCGGCTTCATAGGCGCGGTTGCCTGCATAGATGTTGTACCCGGTGTTCAGCAAGCTGCCTGCCATGCTGCCCAGACCCGTGGTGCCGGTAATGGCCAGCTGGGCCGCATCGCCCAGAAGGCCCAGCACGGTCATCACATTGTTGAATCCCTGCTGGCGGCGGGCCGCCTCCTGCTGTTCCTGTGCCGCGTAGTAACCGTACAGGCTGTCCAACTGGCCCAGATAATCCTGATAGCGCCCGTAATCCTGGGTGTAAGCCGTGTTGTAGGCATTGCCCTTTTGTTCCAGCTGGGTGTAGTAATCCGCCAGCTCCCGCTCATACTTCTGCTGGGCATTCTGCTCCTGCCCGTTCAGCTGGTCGATCTGCTCCACCAAGGCATCGCCGCCGCTCTGGTAGGTATCCAGCGCCAGCCGGTACAGCGTGGGGATGGCCTCGCTCAGTGCACCGATCTGCTGCTGGTATGCCTGCCGGGCCGCACTGGCCGCGTAGCTGGAACCATAGCCGCCGGTCAGGGCAGCGGCCTGCGCCGCCGCGTCGGCACTGGCGTTCTGGGCATTCTGGGTGTACAGCTGGGCGTACTGGCGGTACAGCGGGTCGGCACCATAGCTGTAACTGAATTCCTTCCGGTCCAGCAGATCCTCCATCAGGCCGTCAATGCGGCCCTGATAGGCGCTCTCGTAATCGCCGGGGCGGTTGGCCTGCCACTGCTTCAGGTCGCTGGCCGCGTCCGTCACCTCCTGCGAGGGCCGGTACTCTGCCGAAGCCAGCGCGTTTTCCACATCCTGCCGGTTTTTCAGCCCGCCTGTGGTGTACTCCTGCTTCTTTTTCTCGCTCATGTCTCCTCCTTTCCCAAACTGCCGGAAAGCCTGCTCCGCAGCTCCTCCGAGAAATTCTCGGTGTCCAGATTGCAGAGCACATACTGCAGCTGCTCCTGCATCTGGTACAGATAATTCCGCAGGGCACGGGCATCCTCCGGGTCCATATTCTCACTCAGCCTGGGCAGGCCGATCTTGCCCAGGCCCGCAATGCTTGCCATGGTTCATCCCTCCAGTTCCATCCAGTTTCCCTTTGCCCCGCTGAAGGTCTTGGCCAGGCTCCGCAGGGTGATCTGCCCATAGCCCCACAGCCGCAGCCGGAGCGAGGCGCACCGCCGGGGCACAAGGTGCAGATCACAGTTGCGGCGCTGCCCCTCCACTGTCAGGGCGGCGGCGTTCTCCCAGGGGCCGCCGTCATAGCTCACTTCCACAGTCACCTGGCTCCTGCAGGCGGCATCCAGCCGCAGCGTCAGCCGGGAGAGGTAACGCTCCTCGGGGCTGTCCAACCCCAGATCTCCGGTGGTCAGGGCAAACTCCACGCCCTGTTCCGTTTCCTCGCTTCTCTGACCTGCCGTTTCCCGGCTGGGATCAGCGGCCCAGAGCGCCCGGCCATCCCAGAGATAGAGCTGCCCGCCGGTGCTGGCCATCTCAAAGGAGCAGACATCCTCCTCGTGCCAGAGGCCCCGCTCGGTATCATAGACCAGCAGACGCACCTCGTTTTCCCGGCTGACATGCAGATAATACCGGCCATCCAGCGCGCCGCCCACGGCCTGCTTCACATTGGCAAGCCGCCCGGCATCCAGCGCCGCCGACACCTTGGCCGGGATGCTGCCGTCCCACGCCATCACGCCGTCGGGCGAGAGATAGTACAGCGTCTCGTTCAGCACGCAGAGACTGCGTGCCGCGTTTCTGGCCACGCCCCGGCAGCGCAGGGAGCTGAGCTGGAAATCCGAGGGCTTGGAGCCGTAGAGCTTGTGCAGGGTGTTTTCCTTGAAGAACAGCGCATAGCCCATGCAGGTGGCCGCGCCGGTAAAGGGACCGTCGCTGCCCACGGTCACGGCATAGCTGTCTGCCGCGATGCCCCGGTAGGAGAACCAGTTGGTGGGGTCGCCCAGCTTGCAGGCGTAGATGACATTCTCCCTGCTGGAACAGCCCCACACCCGGTTGTCGCACTCGGTCAGGTACTCAAGGTCGGGCACCCGGCGCTCTGCCTTCACACCCTCCGCCGGGAAATACTCTTCCCGCTGTGTGCCGTCCATGCTCAGCCAGACAGCACTGCTGCCATTGTGGACAAGCCTGCCGTAAAAGTGTTCGCCGCCCGGGTCAGCCCGCAGGCGCAGGGTGGTCTCGGTCACACCGTACACGATGCGGTCGCCATCCAGCCCGGCCCACTGGCCTGCCTGTTCAGCCCCCGTACCGGTCAGGGTCACGGTATCCCACACCCGGAACTCCGCCCCGATGCCCTCAGCGGTCACAAGGCAGTAGTCCAGCGGGATCACCGTCCAGTTGCCCGAAGCCTCGCTGTATACCTCCAGCGTATTCTCTGCAGAATAGGGCTTGTCCGGCTCGTTCAGCTTCAGAAACAGCTGACCGTCCTGCGGGTGTTCCGGCTCCTTCGTGCCCTTGTCCTTCACCTCGTAGGTATTCCCCGAAGCATCACAGGGCGCAAAGCTCACGCTCAGGCTTCCCGCCTCCCAGGCAGCACCCAGCGGGGCCGCACTGCCGTCGGCCGTATCGAACGCCACCTTGTCCGGGAAGATCAGGATCCTGGTTCCAATGCCCACCATCGTCTTGCGGCTGTCGGCCACGGCATTTTTCACGGTGACGGGCTGGGCCGGGGCCTCGTCCGGGGTATAAACCAGGTCCTGCCCGCAGACGGTCAGCAGACCGTTCAGGTGATACATCCCGTTCAGCCCGGCCAGCTCCTGCAGCCTGCGGCGGGGCAGCCGGGTGCTCAGGGCCGGGAAATCCCGGGCCGAAAAATTCATTCCCCCGCTGTACTCAGCCTCGGTGCAGCCGTAGGTCTCGTTCAGGCCGCCAAAGGCCCGCAGCAGATCCCGGGTGTTCTTCACACCGGTCCGATTTGTCAGAAGCATCCACTTTCCTCCCTTTCACCACCGCCACTGCGCGCCGCGCTTCGGCTTTGCCCGCCGCCGCAGCCAGGCGCTCAGCTCGGCCAGAATGCTGTTATACCGGGCCTGCTCCCCGGCGTAACGTTCCGTCTCGCCCAGGGCAGCATCCAGCTTCGCGCAGAGGTAATGCGGGTAGAGCGCATCAAAGGGCACGGGCACCAGCAGCTCCACGGCATCGTCCAGACCTCCTTCCGCAGGCCAGGCAAGGTCTGCCCCCACTCCGGCCCGCAGCCCGCAGCCGGAGAACAGCAGAGCCCGCAGCATCCCGTCCTCCTCACAGAGCCAGCGCTGCCGGGTGCAGCTGTCCACCTTGCAGCCCGGCCGCAGTTCCTCGGCCCGTTCCAGAGCCTGTCCCACTGTCATGCGCTCACCCCGCGATCTTCTCGGCGGCGGCAATGCGGGCGGCGGTGCGCTCATCCTGCACCTGGCTGTGTTCCAGCACCTCTGCCACCTCGGGCGGCACTTCCACCTCCACGCCCCGGCGGATCTTATAGCTCACGCCGTTCACGCTCACAAACAGGTCGCCCTTGTACCGGCTGTTGTCCTTGAACAGCCGGATCCTTACGTTTTTCTTGTCCATTTTTCATCCTTTCTGCCCTCTGTCGCAGGGGCACTGCCTTTTACGCCTCGCCTGGTTTCGTTCATCCAGCAGGGCTTGCCCGGTTTGCCACGGGCTCCCCTACTAGGGGAGCTGGCGCGAAGCGCCTGAGAGGTTCAGTTGGCACTCGCATTCTCCGAATAACTGGATACGCTCTCAATGCGCACCATGTACTGCTCCACCAGACGCTCGGCGGCGCGCATCCCCTTCCAGCCCACGGAAGCGCGCTGGTTCAGCGGGTCGTCGCCATAGCCCAGCTGCTTGACGATGTGTTCCAGGCCGCCGCCCTCCAGCTCGGTCACACCGTAGGCATGAGCACCCAGCACCAGCGTGCCGAACACGGCCAGACCGCTGGGGCAGGTGGTGTCCTTCCAGATCTTGGCCTCGCTGGTCTCCACAAAGCGGATATTGCCCAGCTTGCCGATCTCGCCGCGGTACATGGTCTCAGGGTCGGCATACTTGTGCGCCTCAATGAATTCCCTGCAGGTCTTCAGGTCATAGGCGGCATAGGGGTGGATGATGGCAATGTAGCTGTCGCCGATGGGGTCCGCGTTCATGGCACCCAGCTGCGCCGCCGCCCGGAAGAACAGCTTCGGGGTCAGGGTGCAGGTCTTGTCCAGCTCCTTGCGGCTCTTCACCTCCGTTTCGGTGCCGTCCGCATTCTGCTTGGGGGCATACAGCACATTGGTGCCGCCCGCCAGCACATCACGGGTGATGCTGTCCATGGTGCGGCCCGCCTGGCTTGCCAGCACACGGGTGGCCTGCACCACGTTGTTGTCGATGGCGGTCATCTGCAGCACGTCAGTCAGCGGGGTCCAGCCGCCATACTGGTGCAGGTCGCTGGTAATGGTGGTCACGTTCAGAGCCTGACCGTCCGGGGTCACGCCCTCGGTCAGCGGAGTGGAAGCCTTGGGCAGGCTGTCGTACTTGCGAAACTCGATGGTCTTGCCGCCGTTCTGGGGCACAGGATAGTAATCCGCAAACTGGTCATGCACCAGCCGGGGCTCTGCCTGGTCGATGAGGCGCTTCTCGTAGAAGGTCTTCATCTCCGGGGTCATGGTGGTGGTGGAGTTCAGGGGAGTTTCGGCAAACAGCTGAATGTTGAAGTTGTTCATAGTCATTATCCTTTCTTTCATTGATTTCAAGCTCCCCCTTCGGGGGAGCTCCGCAAGGCGCTGGCAAAGCCAGACCGAAGCGGTGAGAGGGTTTTTCCTCAAAAACTGATCTTTGCGCCATGGAGCGCCTGACGCTCCAGCGCTTCCCGCTGGCTGCGGGTCATCCGGTTCACATCCGCACCGGTCACGGCGGCACTGCCGGGGTGGGTGCCGTTTTCAGCAGGGCGTGCCCCGCGCTGGCGGATGCGCTCCACCACGCCCTGCTCCACGGTGCGGGCAGTCTGGCGCATGACATCCCCGTAGTGGGCCAGCCGGTAGGCATCCAGCATCCGCATCCCGGGCAGCTGCATCAGACGGCGCATCTCGGGGTCTGCCAGCTCCTTTTGCAGGGAAAACTCCGGCACCGCCCGGCGCATCATGGCCTCCTCGGCAGCCCAGCGCCGGTGCAGGGCATCCACAGCCTGGCTTCCCGGAAAACGTTTTGGCAGCGCAGGGCGGGGCGGTTCCTGTTCCTGCCCTTCTTCCGCCTTGACCGGTTCGGTCTCTTTCACCTCCTTCTCCCCCTCCGGGGCGGTCGTCTCCTGCTTTGCGTCCGCTTTCTCACCGGGCTTCAGGGTACCCGATGCCACAGCCTGCTGCTCCTGGGCCGCGCTCAGGGCAGGAGCAGCCGCTTCGCCGCCGTCAGCAAACAGCTGCAGGTCCATCATCTCCTGCTTGCCCCGGGCACTCCGGTCGGCAAAGCGTACATTGTCCGGGTAGCGCTCAGCCAGCAGGGCAAAGCCCGCCTTGGCCAGCTCAAAGGCCCCCTCGACCCATGCGGTACAGGGCCGGGCAGCAGTCACCGTCAGGCGGGGGCCATCGGGCTCGTCAAAAGCATCGCTGTGGGCGTTCTCCTCACCCGCCAGCAGGCTGACCAGTGCCTGCATCAGGGTGCTGACACCGGCACACACGATATCCTGCCCTGCCGGGGCATAGCCTGCATGGCCCGCCGCCTCCAGACGCATGGCCGGGCCGTAAGGGCCGTCCAATTCCGTATAATTCACCTTGATCATTTCTGCCTCCTTCTCATGTAAAACCTCTCCGTCACCTGCGGTGCCGCCTCCCCTCATAGGGGAGGCAAGCCAGCAGCGTGAACCTGGCTCTCCTGTTAGGAGAGCTGGCGCAAAGCGCCGGAGAGGTTCTTCGCCAATGCTCTTGTGCTCAGATTTTCCTCCGCGCCGCTCAATTTTTCGCGGAATTGCGTGATCTGCATCTGGGCCGCCGTCAGCTTCTGTGCCAGCGTGCCGTTCTGCCGCACCCTCTGGCGCACTTTTTCGATGCCCTCAAAGTCCATCATCTCCAGTGCCGCCAGGGCCGCGTCGGCATTCTGGGGTGCAAAGAAACCCAGCTGGTAGCACTCCTTCGCCGTTTCATTCTGGGAAAGGCGGCTGAAGGTAGATTTCTTCTCGGCGCTCACCACGATATCGAACACCGGTTCCCGGCTTCCCAGCTCCACGCCGCCCATCTGCCCCATGGGGCGGGCACGCAGTGCTGCCCCGGAAAAGGGCACGAACTCTCTGCCTCCGGCAGGCCCGATGACACGGAACACCCGCTCCTCATCGTAAAACTGCCGCATCAGGTCAATGATGAGGTAGCACTCCCTTGCAAAGGCCCGGTAGGCACTCTTGAGCATATCGCGGGAGAGCTTGCTGCCTGCCTCCTGCAGGGCCGCAATGGCACTTGCCGCCGTCACGCCGCCTGCGGTGCCGCCCTGGGTCATATCCCGGTTTCCGCTGATCTCCTTCAGCTCCTCAATGCGGCTGTTGCGGTAGCTCAGGCTGTTCCCCTGCAAACCGGCGGTCTGCAATGGACGGAAACTCTCGTCTCCCAGCCGCCCGGCCACATGGACGATGTCCCGGCTGAGATCCGCCAGTTCCTCCTCGTTCACGCCCGCCGTGTCACTGAGCACATACCGCTGCTTGGATGCCAGCAGGACATTTTCATCCATGGCATGGTTCATCCTGTCGATGGCGGTCTGGCATTCCTTCATCACATCGATATAGCCAAAGCCCGCCGGGCTGTCCTCTTCCATAAACAGCGGGTCGAACACGAAGGGATATTTTCCGTGGTCGTAGAAGCCCCGCCCGGCAAGGGCCGGGTCGTTCTCGCTGGCGTAGAGCACCACGCCGTTGCAGAACTTGCAGTAGTGGAGCAGGGTGCGTCCGGCCTCGTCCGGCTTTTTGTAGTACCAGTCCACCACCACGCTTTTTTCGGTGGTATCCAGCCCGCCGTCGTGGAGAAAACGGGGTACATCCAGCACACTGGCGCTGTGGCCCTTCAGCTGGGGCCAGCGGTTTTCCAGCTGTTTTGTGTTCTCCATGCTCAGGGAGAAAAAGTGGGGCGAGGCCTGGATGTCCGCCACGCCCGGCTCCCAGTAGAGCATGAGCAGGTTCATGGGCCGGATGGCGATCTCTCCCACGCCGCCCCGGGCCTCCGGGTCCCAGAACACGCCCTTGACCCCGGTGCCCTGCTTGAGCTTGCGCCACCAGGTGTCGCTGTACACCTGTTCATAGTCTGCCTGCTCCAGCACCACCGGCAGGATGCTGGAAAGCACCTGTGCGGTCTGCGCATCGTCTGCCGCCCGGGGCAGAACGTTGGGGGCCGGGTAATTGTCCATGGCATCGGCGTGCTTGTTGGCAATGCTGTTGAACAGCCACCCACTGGCAGGCTGGGGCTTGCCCTCCATCATGGGGTTCTGGTAGTTCTTCCAGTGTCCCATCCGGAACCACAGCTCGTTGTCCACAATGCGCTTGTCCAGCGCGGCTTTTCCGGCCTTGTATTTCTGTAAAATGGCAGTGGCTTCTGCCACCTCTTCTGCCCCGATGGGGGGCTTTTCATCGATCATTGCTTACTCCTTTCTTGTTAGCTTCCTCACCCTCTCAGTCTCGCTCCGCTCGCCAGCAGCCGGGTTGCGGCTCCCAGCGTCTGCTTCACTCTGTTCGCATCCTTGCTGGCCGCTGCCCCAACAACTCCTCCCTCAATCCGCCGCTGGCGGCGGTCGTCGTCGTTGCTCCCAAAGTGGGAGCTTCTGACGAAACTGCAAACTTTGCAATAACTGCCAAGGCCTCGCCCTTCGGGAGAGGTGGCAGCGCGCCAGCGCTGACGGAGAGGGTGAGCCGCCTATACCCTGTAAAATCTCGCCCTCCTGTGCAGCTCCAGCGGGTCATCCCCCACCGGAGGCTGCACGGTCTGCCGGGGTGGGGAGATGGGATTTTCCATCAGCACATAGCGGCACTCGTCATAGATATGGTCCTCCTGCCGGGTGTCGATGTCCTCCACATTGCTCTCGTCATAGACCAGGTTCGGGAGGGTGCGGATAAAGTGCCTGCAGGTGCTGAACACCTGAAACATGGGCCGCCCCTCCCCATCGAACGCCAGCCGGTAGTGGAACTGCATCTTCCCCGCCAGCCGGGTGTGGTCACCGGGGACCCAGTGGAGAAAATGGGGGCCCCGCTCCATCATGGCGGCAATGCTCTCGCCCCGACTCTCATCAAAGATGGCGGGGTCGGCCACCCCCAGAATGGTGCGGCCCTTGAGCATCGGGTCGTTCTGCTCCGCCTCCCGGATCCGCCTTGCCTGTTCCACCGGATCGATGCGCAGGCCCTCGTTGGGGCGGCCCGTGCAGCCGTACAGCTCCTTGATGCGGTAAAGCCTGCCCTCCTCATCCGCCGCGTACCACCCCACTGAGAACGGCTTCGAGAAACCGAAATCGTACCCCCGGTAGATCTTCCAGTGTCTGGGGATGGCAAAGGGCGCAATGACATGGGTCCAGCGCTGGTCCTGATAATGCCCCGGGTCGTTCCGCCACTCGGTGAACACCTGCCCCGAAAAGCTGTCCCAGCTGCCATAGAGCAGGGCCTGCTTTTCCGCTTCGGGCAGGCTTGCCAGACTGGCAAGGTAGTCCGGGTCATTTTCCAGCAGGGCGGGGTTGTCGAACACGCTGGACGGGATAAACACCCTTGCCCGCTCCAGCACCTTCTCGGTTCCGTCCGGCATCCGCACCGGGAACTGTTCCACAATGGGAGTGCCGGGCGGGGCAGGCGTGATGAACCGTGCTTTCACCCAGCCGTGCCCCACACCGCCGGGGTTGGTGGTGGCCCGCAGGTAGACCCGGGTGCCCGGGCCGGTAGGGCGGTTGCGGCTCATCATATAGCTGTACTCTTCCCACTCGAAATGGGTCAGCTCATCGAACCCGATGAAGTCGAAGGCCTTGCCCTGATAATTTGTGCGGTCCTTGGTGTACTGCATGGAACCAAAGTAGATCTTGGCTCCGCTGGGGAACACCCACACATGGCTGGTGGCGTTGTACTGCGCCGTGGGAAAAGCCCGCTTGTAGTAGGCCATGCTCTTGTCCACCAGATCACTGAGCTGGGGATAGGTCTTGCGCAGGATGAGCCCCCGATAGTGGGGGATGTGCACCTGCCGCAGGGCCTCGATCACCAGCGCGTCACTCTTGCCGCCGCCTGCCGCGCCCCCGTACAGGGCTTCCGGTTCCGGGCGGCGCATGAACTCCGCCTGCCGGGGCTGGGGCCGCCATACGATCTCTGCATTCATACGTCCTCCACGGCTGGCAGAAGCACCACGCCGCACGCCCGGGCCTCGGCATCCGCACCCTGATCGTTCAGGGTCTTGGCCACCGCGGCCAGATCCTTCAGCACCGCCGTGGCCTCCTTGAGCCCTTTCATCAGGGCCGGGTCAGAGCCATCTCCACGCTGGGCCTTCTGCCGGGCGTTCAGCTCCTTGACCTCCTGCGCCAGCATGGTGCTCAGGGTGTCGGTGGCCTTGTGCAGGCTGGCAAGGCTCTTGTCCCTGCCCGGCTGTTTTGCTTGCGCCATCCTGTGTTCTCACATCCTTTCTGTTTGGCTTGGCACAAGGATACCAGCTTTTCGTCCCCTGCAACAGCGCGCACTTTTGCAGGGCCGTTTTGTACTTTTAGTGTTATAAAATCCTATTTGTATAAATTAAACTCTTGTTTTTCATCGCTGTATCGCACCGTGCAGAAATCTCCGTTTTTCTCCCGGATTTTTCACGCGCAGACACATCAGGTGCGTGAAGTACCTTTTGCGCAAAAAAGCAGGCACTCCGCCCGCCCCATCCGGGGCAAAGGCAGAGTGCCTGCTTTCGTTACAGATTCAGTTTCGGTTCTGCTTACAGGGTCTCGATGCGGTCAAACAGCTGCTTGCCTGCTTCCACAGCGTCCTTGTTGCCAAAGGCTACACGGGTGGCGTTTGCCATCCGGTCTGCAAGGTCTGCGGCCTGTGCCCGGATCATTTCAGCTGTCACGCTGCACATGGCCTTGCGGTCCGCGGCCAGCATGGCATCGGTGATGCCGCAGAAGTACCGGCGATCCAGCTCCTTGGCCTCAGCATTGGGCTTTTTGGGCGAATCCATCTCGGACACCGCACCCACGATGAACTCGGTCAGGTCTTTTTCGGTGTACTCCCGGCCTGCCAGCACCCCGGGGGCCTTGGCAAAGGTCTCGTAGCTCTCGGTCAGGTGGGGGTCACGGTAGGTGTACAGTCCTTCGGTCTGGGCACGGGTCAGCATTCCGGTGCCGTAAGCGCCGCCCACCTCACGGATGTTGTGCCACAGGTATTCGTAGCTCATAATGCGGGCCAGCACCCGGCGGTCGGCCTGCCGCTCCATGGGCCAGGTCAGGATATCATAGTTCACGCCGCCGTCAATGATAAAGGCCTCGTTCACGGGGGCCGTCAGCACCTCCGTGTAGGGCTTGGCAGCGGTGCGGCCCTGGGCAGCAAAGGCACTGCCGGGCAGCAGGGCACGCAGCTTTGCCAGCGCTTCCTCGCTGCCATGCAGGCTGACGGTCAGGGCTGCATGGTTCAGCACCTTTTCCCGCACCGCTTCCAGCTTTTTGCCCATGGCGGCCCAGTCGGCCTGTTCCAGCAGGCCGCACAGGAAGTGGTACCCGGTCACGCCGCTGCACCGCTCACTCAGGGCATACTCCACTGAGTAGTGGGCGGCGGCACGCACGGCAGCGTACTGATTGCCCTGCTGGATGAACTGCTGTTCCATGCTCAGCTTCTGCTGGCTCAGCACCCGGGCAAAGGCTTCCTCGGCCTTGGGGCCGGTCAGGCAGGTCTTGTAGAGGTACTCACTGCCCAGCGCAATGGCCTTGTCCAGATTCCGCTCCAACAGGCTCATGTTCCAGGTGAGCTTTGCGTGGCAGGGGCTGCCCTCCTGCCGCCCGGTCCAGAAGCTGATGCAGGCCATGCTGTTGCCCAGCCAGGTGGCGCGCTGGGTCTGCAGCTCCCGGGCAGTGTGCTCCGGGGTATCCAGCTCGTCCAGAATATCAGTCAGCAGGTCGAGATACTGCACCTCTTCCGGGGTGCACTCGCCCAGGTCGTAGTAGAAATTCAGATACAGGCTGCCCTTGGAGGGGTGGTGCAGCAGCTCCGCACCGGCCAGCGATTCCACCGTACCGGCAGTGCTCCTGTCACCGTCGCCCAGGTCGGCCACAGTCAGCGGATGGTCCAGCACCAGCTTGCCGTCGGTGCGGGCAGGGGCAGCATCCTCTTCGTCCTTCTTGGGCAGGGCCGGGGTCTGGATCACCTGCACCGGCTCGGCCAGCAGCAGATCCTTCTGCAGGTCATTGAACCAGCCGGTGGAGAGCCTCTCCCGCAGGGAAGCAAACAGTTTGTCAGTGTGGAGCAGCAGAGCCGGGTCGCCGGTGTGGAGCCAGCCGGTGGCGGCATAGATGGCATCCAGCACACCGTCGGGCAGGCTGCCCGGGCGCTCCAGAGAGGCAAACTCCATGGCGTTCAGGCTGGCCAGCAGCAGCTCCTCGGGGATGCCCCCTGCCAGCAGGTCGGTCACGGCCTGTTTCACGCCAGCTGCAAATTTGGGGGCAGTCTCTGCGGTGGCCCCCCGCAGCACCAGCTCCAGCGTGGGCTGCAGGGTGCTGTCGTCAAAGCCAATGTCGATATCCGCGCCCAGCTTCTGCTCCAGCAGAGCTGCCTTCAGCGGGGACTGGTTGGTGCCCAGCAGGGCATCCAGCAGGATTTCCACGCCCAGCTGGCGCTCCCGGTCAGCAAACGCGCCGGTGTACCAGGCCAGCGCACACTGCACCTGATCCGGCTCGGGGTTTTCGGTGTAGTACGGGATGCACACACGCACACCGTTCTGCTGGTCCTGCATCGTCAGCCGGGGGCGGCTGGTGCCCTTGGGCATCCTGCTCAGATAGTGCTCATCCAGAAACGCCAGCTTCTCGGCCATGTCCATCTTGCCATACAGGGTGATGCAGCAGTTGTCGGCACTGTAATGGCGGCGGTACACCCGCTGGTATTTTTCATAGGTCAGGGCCGAGATGGAGGCCGGGTCGCCGCCGGACACAAAGCCGTAGGCCGTATCCGGGAACATGGCCCGCTCCAGCGCGTTCTGCAGCTGCGCGTCCGGGGAGGCCAGCGCACCCTGCATCTCATTGTAGACCACACCGCTCACCGTGCCGTCCGCGTCCCGGTGCCAGCCCTCCTGCTCGAACACGGCCTTGTCCACCATGGCCAACGGGCAGAACACGGCGTTCAGGTACACGTCCATCAGGTTCCTGAAGTCGGTCTCGTTGGGGGTGGCAAAGGGATACACGGTCTTGTCCGGGAAGGTCATGGCGTTCAGGAAGGAGGCCATACTGCTCTTGAGCAGCTGCAAAAAAGGCGAGGTCACAGGGTACTTCTCGCTGCCCGCCAGCACCGAGTGCTCCAGAATGTGGAACACACCGGTGTCATCGGAGGGGAAGGTGCCGAAGCCGATGCCAAACGCCTTGTTGGTGTCCTCGTTCTCCACCAGCAGGACAGTGGCCCCGCTCACATCGTGGTTCAGAACCGTCAGCACACCGTGCTGCTCCGGGCAGTCCTCGCGGCGCACCAGCGTATAACCGGGATAGTTCATGTTGTTTCTCCTTTGGGTCATATTTTTTCAAAGTGTTTGGCCCTATTGTACCACGCCTTCCGGTAAGACGCAACGAACAAAAAAAGGCCCTCCCAAAGGGAAGGCTCTTGCGGTTAAACCCCACCGTCATCCCTGCGGGATGCCACCGCCCCTGGTAGGGGCGGCCTTGGCAAAGAGATGATGCTTTACGTTATGCCAAGGGCCCCACTACTAGGGGGGCTGTCACCGCAGGTGACTGGGGGGTTAAATTCACTTTTGATCCGACACCCGGAACAGCACGAATCCCACAATGAACAGCACGATCAGGCTGCCCACGCCCACATTGGCGCTGCCGGTCAGCTGGCTGCCCACACTGACGATCATGGTGCCCAGAAAGGATGCGCCCTTGCCGCAGATATCGAACAGGCCGAAGTACTCGCCCGATTTTTCCGGCGGGATGATCTTGGCAAAGTGGCTCCGGCTCAGCGCCTGGATACCACCCTGGAACATGCCCACCACAACGGCCAGCACCCAGAACTGCCACTGGTGCTTCAGGAAAAAGGCAAACAACGCAATGCCCGCGTAGGCTGCGATGCAGACCGGGATGAGGGTGCCCGAGGGGTATTGCCCGCTCAGCCGCCCGAACACCAGTGCCGAGGGGAAGGCCACGATCTGGGTGACCAGCAGCGCCAGCAGCAGGCCGGTGGTGTCCAGCCCCAGGGCCGTGCCGTAGGCCGTGGCCATATCGATGATGGTGTACACACCATCGATGTAGCAGAAAAAGGCCAGCAGGAACCAGAACACCTGCCTGTCCTCTTTCAGGTGGCGGAGGGTGTGGCCGATGCGGGCAAAGCTCTGCCGGATGGCATGTTCCTGCACCTCCACAAAGTGCACCTGCTTATACTGGCGCAGCAGGGGCAGGGTGGTCACCAGCCACCAGACGGCGGTGATAAAGAGAGCAAGGTTCAGCGCCGTCATCTGGGAGATGCCGATGCTCCCGGCCCCCAGCACCAGCGCCAGACAGACCACAAAGGGCACACAGCTGCCAATGTAACCCCAGGCATAGCCTTTGGAGGAGACCTCATCCATCCGGTCCGGCACAGTCACATCGCTGAGCATGGAGTCATAGAACACCAGACTGCCCGAAAAACCCACCTTGGCAAAGATGAAGATGAGCAGGAACGGCAGCCAGGTGCTTGCCATCCCCATGGCGCAGCAGCCGATCACGCCCACTGCCACGCAGAAGGTGAAGATGGGCTTTTTGAAGTTGCGGGTATCGGCCAGTGTGCCAAGGATCGGGCTGAGCACCGCCGTGATGACCGTGACCGCCGAGGCTGCATAGCCCCAGTAGGCCAGATACTCCACCGAGCTCAGGCCGCCCCCCTCAGCCAGTGCGTTGAAGAAGATGGGGATCAGCGTTGCCACCAGCAGCACAAACGCCGAGTTGCCCACATCGTATAAGATCCACGCCCGTTCCAGGCTGGTCAGGCGAAATTTTTGCTTTGCTTCGTTCATTTGCATTCCTCTCAAAATTCTCCGAAGGTGTGGTCATAGGCCTTGTCCAGCGGTGCGCCGTTGGAGAGCCCTTCCACATATTCCGTGATGAGCCGCACTGCCAGCGGGAGAGCCTGCTGATACAGCGCTTCCAGTTCTTTGTCGCTGGCCTCGCACCGGGGATTGGGCTGGAGGTTCGCCACCAGCCCGTGCATGACATCATAGGTACCTGCCGCTTTCAGGGCCGTCAACACCACCCAGCGCTTGACCGGGCTGGTAGCCTGCAGCAGATGGTGCACCCGCACCATGCCCCGCATGGCTCCGTAGGTCTCGTCTGCCGTGACATTTTCATAGAACGGCGCAATGATCTTTGCAAACTCCCGGTTGGGGCGGATATGCCCCGCCGTGAAAAAGTGCATCGGGTCAAGCCCGTCCTCCCGCATCAGCTGGTTGTCAAACTCCGTCTCGATCTCGCAGTGGCTCACACCGCTTTCCCGGGTGTAGCGCTCCACATAGGGGTGGCAGGTACTGTCCAGTGCAAAGTGGCAGACGAACCCCAGCGCATAGGCCAACGCAGCATTCTTGTTGCGGGCCGTGTTCACCACACCCCGGGCCCGGGTAAAGAACACTCGGCCCGGCTGCTCGTGCATGGCGTTGCCCAGCCGGTTCACGGGGTTGGACTGCAACGCCCGGTAGTAGAACATCAGGTCAGGCCCGTGCAGGCCCATATCATACAGCGGCCGGTACGGGGTGATCTTTTCCCGCAGCTCCCTGGGCAGCTGCACCAGAACATCCGCACCAAAGCGGCGGTGTGCATACGTAGATGGCATATCCTCTCTCCTCCTTTTCGTACCAGAATCAGTATAGCAGAATCCCACCCCCGCCGCCACCCTTCCCGGTCTGATTTGTGTAAAATTTTTGAGATATTTTTCATCACGCCCATCCCATAGCGCAAAAACGCCCCGCCGGTCTCCCGGCAGGGCGCTTTCGCAGGGTGGTATTGCAGACCAGTTCGGTCTGTAAAACACCCGGCGGCTTTCAGCTATTCCAAACGATCAGTCTTTTTTCACCATCATCTTGCTGGCCTTATAGATATCGCCGCAGCCCAGAGTGATGACCAGATCGCCCTCCCGGGCGTTCTGTTTGACCCAGTCAGCGGCAGCCTCCAGGCTGTCCACCAGCACAGAGTTGGGGATCTGCGCCGCCAGCTTTGCGCTGGTAATGGTGGGGTCGTTGGGCTCGCGGCTGCCCATGATGGGGGTGATCACCGTGATATCAGGGATCTTGAACACATCCACAAAGTCGTTGAACAGCATCTTGGTCCGGCTGTATGTAAACGGCTGATGGACTGCGATGACACGATTGTAGCCCAGCTCTTTGGCGGTGTTCAGGGTCGCGCGGATCTCGGTGGGATGGTGGGCGTAGTCGTCCACGACCACCGCGCCGTTGCACTCGCCGTAGACCTCAAAACGGCGGCCTGCCCCCTTGAAGTTCAGGGCAGCGTTGGCGCACTCCTCCACGGTCAGGCCCACAGAGCGGCAGACAGCACACATGGCCAGTGCATTGTAAATGTTGTGGCGGCCCGGCACTGCCAGACGGATGTGGCCCAGCTCATTGGTATCCCACTCCTTCAGATCAAACTCAAAGAAGCCGGGCTTGTACTCCTGCACGTTGACAGCACGATAATCGGCCGCATTGTCAATGGCAAAGGTGCGCACGCGGCGGTCCAGGGTGTACATGACATCCATGGTGTTCTTATCATCCGCATTGGCAAAGATCATAAAATGGGTCATCAGGGCAAAGCGCTTGAAGGCAAACTTCAGCTCGCCCATGCTGCCGTAATAGTCCAGATGGTCGTTATCGATGTTCAGCACCACGGACATATAGGGGGTCAGCTTGAGGAAGGTCTCGGAGAACTCGCAGGCCTCGATGACGATATCATCCCCCTTGCCGGCCTTGCCGTAGCCGCCGATGAGGGGCAGCTTGCCGCCGATGACTGCAGAGGGATCACGGCCTGCCAGCTCCAGCGCGGTGGTGATCATGGAAGTCGTGGTGGTCTTGCCGTGGGTGCCGGAAACGCAGATGCTGTCCTTGTACAGGCGGCTCACATAGCCCAGCAGAACACTGCGCTCCACAGTGGGGATGCCATAGGAAGCGGCGGCGTTCAGCTCCACGTTGTCCTTGGCAATGGCGGCAGAGTAGACCACCAGGTCAACGCCGATCACGTTGTCCGCAGCATGACCCAGGCTGACCTTCACGCCCATCTCCCGCTCCGAGCGGATGATGCTGCCGTCCAGCACATCGCTGCCGGAGATATCATATCCCTTGGCAGTGAGGATCTGGATCAGCGGATACATACCGCTGCCGCCGCAGCCGATGAAGTGGATCTTTTTTACATTATCCAGCAGATGCATGGTATAATCAGTAACGAACATAAGCAGGCAAACCTCCAATAAATAAACAAACGGCCGCAGGGCAGACCGAATCCATCTTAATTCTTGGGTACTACTTATTATATAATTTTTGGCCGACAAAATAAACAGTTCCGAGCGAATTTTCGGAAAGAACCAGAAACTCCGGCACATTTTTGTGACAACTGTACAGATAGCCCATGGATTTTCGCCCCTTTTGCACACTTCATAAAAGATTTACATTTTTTATTGGCTTGATAGCTAACAATTTTGAAGTATTTGTGGTATGATAGATGCAAATTTTGAACTATCACGCTGCCGCCGGACGCGCGGCTGGAAAAGAGGAATCTCATTTTGAACATCAAGATCACTGCGGACAGTACCTGCGATCTGTCCGAAGCGCTGCTCCGGCAGTGGAACATCAGCCTGATCCCCATGCACATCCTCATGGGGGAGGAAAGCTATCTGGACGGCGTTACCATCCACCCCGCCGATGTATTCGCCCATGCCCAGAACGGCGGCAAAATGCCCAAATCCGCCGCCCCCAATCTGGTGGAGTACACCGACTTCCTCGCCCCCTTTGCCAGAGACTACGATGCCGTCATCCACATCAATGTCGGCTCCAAATTCTCCTCCTGCTTCCAGAACGCCCGGCTGGCGGCGCAGGAGTTCGGCAACGTCTATGTTGTGGACAGCGAGAATATCTGCACCGGGCAGGGCTATCTCGTCCTGCAGGCAGCCAAGTGGGCCGCTGACGGCCTGCCGCCCAAGAACATTTCCATGCGCTTACAGGGCCTTGCCAAGCGGGTCGAGTTGAGCTTTGTGCTCAACCAGCTGGACTACATGGCCAAAAGCGGCCGCTGCTCCGGCGTGCTGGCCTTCGGGGCCAACATTCTGGGCATCAAGCCCAGCCTGGCCGTCATCGATGGTGAACTGAAAGTCGTGCGGAAGTACCGGGGCAGTCTGCCCATCTGCGTGGGCAAGTACATCACCGACCAGCTGGCGAACCGGGAGGACATCGACCGCAGCATGGTGTTCATCTCTTCCACCCAGGCGAAGCCCGGCTGCATGGAGGCCATCAAGGCCGGACTGCGGCAGTACGGCAATTTTGAGAATGTCTACGAGACCGACATCGGCACCACCATCGGCGGCTATTCCGGCCCCGGTACCATCGGCATCGTGTTTGCACGCAAGCAGTAAATTTCTCCCTGCACACAAAAAAGACGCGCTCATCACAGAGCGCGTCTTTTTTGCTTGATATCCGGTTTTCTCAGCTCAGCCGTCCGCTCTCTACCGAGAAACTCAGGTCGGCCACAGCCATGGTGGATCTGCGGTGGGAGACCAGCAGGACAGTCTTTTCCCTGCATTCATCCCGCACGGCCTTGAGGATGATCCCCTCGTTCAGGCTGTCCAGATTGGAGGTAGGCTCGTCCAGCAGGAGAAAGGGTGCATCGTGCAGGAAGGCACGGGCCACACCGATGCGCTGGCGCTCACCGCCGGAGAGGGCACCGCCCAGCTCGCCCACAGTGGTATCATATCCCTTGGGCAGGCTGTTGATAAAGCCATCCAGCGCGGCCTTTCTGCAGGCAGCCTCCACCTCGGCACGGGTGGCATCGCGACGGGCGATCCGGATGTTGTTTTCTATGGTATCGTCAAACAGCTCCGTTTCCTGGGTCACAAAACTTTCCTGGGCGCGCAGGGCAGCAGTGTTCACGGTGCGGATGTCACGTTCACCAAACCGGATGGTGCCGCTGCTCACATCCCAGAAGCGCATGAGCAGCCGCAGGAAGGTGGATTTGCCGCTGCCGGAGCGGCCCGTAATGCCCACGATCTTCTTTTCCGGGATAATCAGGCTCAGGTCGTGGAGCACCTCTTCCCTGGCGTAGGCAAAGCTGACATGATCAGCCTGTGCACCGGTAAAGGTGGTATCCGCGCCGTCGGTCACATCGGCAGTCACGGGGTCCTCGTCCAGCAGGTCAAGGACACGGTCGGCACTGGCGAACACCTGGGTCAGGCTGGCACCGAGGTTGGCCAGCGCCACCACCGGGCCAAAGGAGCTCAGGGCCGACAGGGTGCAGATCAGCACCCCCTCCGCACCCAGCTGGCCGTTCTGATACAGCTGGATGCTCACCCCCAGCACGGCCAGCGCCGTCAGCACGATGAGGGTGTTGGCGGCACCCACAGTCACGCCCTCGCGGTACTTCATGGCCTTCTGCTTCTCCCCCAGCGTCTCGCTGTGGGCCGTGATGCCCTCGGCACGCGCGGCGGTGTTCTGGTACTGCAGGATATCCCGCAGACCGCGCAGGCTTTCCAGCAGATAGCTGTTGGTGTCGGCCAGGGCCTGCCGGTACTCGCGGGCGGCTTTGTCGCCCCGTCTGGCAGACCACACCGGCAGAGCAATGCCCACCAGCAGATAGCCTGCCAGCAGCACCAGTGCGGGCAGAATATGATAACTGGCCGTAAAGCAGGTCATGCCGGTCACACAGAGGATCGCGATGCAGACCGGCGAAATGGTGTGGGCATAGAACACCTCCAGCTGCTCGATGTCGGCGGTGATCAGGGAGATCAGGTCGCCCCGGTCACGGCCCTCCAGCTTGGCAGGGGTCAGGCGGCGAAGTGCGCCGAACACCTTATCCCGGATGAGGGCCAGCAGCTTGAAGGCGATATAGTGGTTGGAGGCCTGCTCTGCGTAGCGCAGCACGCCGCGCAGCAGGGCAAAGACAAGGATGCAGGCAAAGGCTGTGCCCACGCCTGCCAGCGGGCTGGGCAGGCCTGCCGCCGTGAGCAGGGCAAAGCCGCCGAAGATCGTGATAAAGGTGGCGCAGAAATGGCCGATAACACCCATGACAATGGCTGCCAGCATGATGGGCAGCATGGGCCGGACCAGCACGATCAGCCGTGCGGCAATGGCAAACGGACTGCGGTGTTTTGTGTTGTTCATGCGCTCACCTCCCCAAGGTCTTCCAGCTGTTTCTGGGCGTTGTACAGGCGGCTGTACACCCCCTGTGCCGCCAGCAGGTCGTTGTGCGTTCCCTGCTCGGCAATGCGGCCTGCCTCCAGCACATAGATGCAGTCGCTGTCCACCACATTGGCCAGACGGTGGGAGATCAGGATCACTGTTTTCTTTCCCGCCAGGCTGTGGATGGCTTTCATTATATCGTTCTCGCTCTCGGCATCCACATTGGAGGTCGCCTCGTCGAACACATAGATGGGCGAATCATGCAGCAGGGCACGGGCCATGGCAAGGCGCTGGCGCTGCCCGCCGGACAGGTTGGAGCCGCCCTCGTGGAGCGCCGTTGCAAGGCCGCTCTGGCTGCGGCAGAACTCGGCAAGATTCACCTGCTCCAACGCCGCCCAGAGCTGCTCTTCCGTGGCATCGGGCCGGGCCATCCGGAGGTTGGCTTCCACCGTGCCCTTGAAGATGGCCGCATTGTGGGGCACCAGTGTCAGCAGGCGCAGGCGGTCGGCCTGCTTCCATTCGCTGACCGGGATGCCGCCCAGCGTGACCTCTCCCTCGGTCACGGTGCGGGCACCGGACAGGATGGCCGCTATGGTGCTCTTGCCGCAGCCGCTTTCGCCCACCAGCGAGACAAAGCTGCCCTGCGGGATGGTCAGGGACACATCGTGCAGGATGGTGCGCTCCTTCTCGTAGCCAAAAGTGACATGCTCCAGCGCAAGGGTGCTGTCGGCCGGGTCGGCGGTCTTTTCGCCATCTTCAGGCTCCTGGGCAGAGAGCAGCCTGAAGATCTTCTCAGCCGAAGCCGCGCCATTCATGGCAATGTGGAAGTAGCTGCCCAGCAGGCGCAGGGGCAGGAAGAAATCCGCCGCCAGCAGGAGGATGGTCAGGGCGCTGGTCAGGCTGAGCTGGCCCTTGGCAAAGGCCGATGCCGCGCTGATGATGCCAAGACCCGCACCGCCGTAGGCCATCAGGTCCATCAGGGTCACGCTGTTCAGCTGCATGGTCAGCACCTTCATCGTGATCTTGCGGAACCGCTCGGCCTGGGCATTCATCTCCTCGTGCTTCCAGCCGTCCGCCTGATAGATCTTCAAGGTGGTCAGGCCCTGAAGATTCTCCAGAAAGCTGTCGCCCAGGGTGGTGTACTCGCCCCAGTAGTTCGCCAGCAGCTTCTTGGCAAACTTCTGCACCGCCACAATGGACAGCGGGATGAGCGGCACACAGCACAGCAGGAGGATGGCCGAGCGCGCGTGCACGCCCACCAGCAGCACAAACAGGGTCACCGGGGCCAGCAGGCTGTAAAACAGCTGAGGCAGATACTTTGCAAAGTAGGTGTCGATCTGCTCCACACCCTCGCCGGCCAGCATCACGACTTCACTGGTGGCCACCGTCTCGCTGTAACCGGCCCCCAGCCGGGTGAGCTTTGCATAGATGCTGCTGCGCAGGGTGCGCTTGACATCCTTGGAAGCCCGGTCGCTCATATCGGAGGCGCAGAGGGTAAAGCCATAGCGCACCAGCACAGTCAGCAGGCAGAGCAGCATCCCCTGCCGGAGGGCATTGCCGGTCAGGCTGCCCGCAAACACGCCGCCGATGAGGCGGGATACCGTCATCACCAGTACCACATTGCACAGCATCCCCAGCCACTGGAACAACACGTTCAGCCCCACATAGCGCAGGGCCTTCCGATCGAAGGAAAGCAGTTTTTTGTTGATCACGAAGCGTTCTCCTTTTCAGATTCATCCGGGCCGAACAGGCGGTCATATTCGCCGGTAAAAGCCCGTTCGGGCAGGGCCGAAGTCAGAGCCAAAGCGGCATTATAGCGTTCCTCCTCGGTCAGGTCGATGCGCACAGGCGGAAAATGCGTCAGCACCGTTTCCAGTTGAGCCCTGACCTCCTTTGCCACAAAGATGCCCCGATCGGTCAGATAGATCTTGCCATAGTGTTCCTTCACGATCATTCCCCGATCCATCAGCAGGTTCATAATGCGCACCACGCTGGGCTTGGTCACGTTCAGCTTTTCGGCAATGCTGCGGGAGCAGATATCCAGATGCGTCTGGGAGACCTCATAGATGGCCAGCAGATACCGCAGATGGGCTGCTGTCAGTTCCATAGTATCACTCTCTTCTATAATAATGTAAGCCGCTTCCAGTGTTATCCAAAGCTAACTTTTTTCATTCTAAAAAAGGGCGCGGGCCGATTGGATGTTCGACCCGCGCCCAGCGGTTTTTACCGATCAGTGGCAGCCG
>OGGS01000894.1_pt1 | contig 24654 bp, 23 predicted proteins | sample 1571281 | NCBI WGS metagenome assembly OGGS01 (sample SAMEA2582042, study PRJEB24529) | metagenome | biome: Human gut stool | place: China | collected 2011 | reverse complement strand
ATCAGGCAGGCAGCGCACAATACCCAAGCTACCGGACAGCCGGGCATGCAGCGTGCAAAAATGAAAAACCCGCCCTTCGGGCAGGCCGGAAATCGCACAAAATCATCTTACCCGGCTGTACTGGCCGACCGGACAGGCAACCGAACATAGGGAGTCCGGCGTTGGCCGTGCAAAAAACAATGAAAATATGCAGGATGCGGGTGTTGCGGCATCAAATTGAGGTTTTTGGACTGCGAATCGGGGGAGATTCGGCCGTTACGCCCCGCCCGGCAAAAAATTCTTACGGCTTTTTCAACCGCTCCCGCTCCGAATGTCCCGATTTTTTTCCTACCTTTGTCACAAACAAATCTATCAACACATTTTACATCGATACCATGGAATTCGAAGGAACCGTTTACAAAATAATGCCCGTGACAAAAGGAACGTCGGCACGCGGCGAATGGCAGCGTCAGGACGTGGTCTTCGAGATGAACGAAGGTTCGTTCGCCCGCAAGATCTGCGTCACGTTTTTCAACAAGCCCGACGACGTGGCCCGTCTGAAAGAGGGTGCGGCCTACACCGTCTCGGTCAATATCGAGTCGCGCGAATACAACGGCCGCTGGTACACCGACATCCGCGCATGGCGCCTCCAGCCCAAACAGGCCGAAGTTCCCGGCGCAGGCCCGATGCCCGACATGCCGCCCATCGCCGAGGAACCCTCTTATGCATCGTCGCCCGCCGAGGTGGACGACCTGCCGTTCTAAAACGGACGGAAAACATACAAGGCGGCTGGGATCTCCAGCCGCCTTTTTCATTTCAAAATCACTCCCATGAAACCGATCGTTCCCGACACGACACCCCCGCCTGCAACCGACATCCGACCGCTCCGCGAAGCGGAAATCCCGGCGGCTTCCGCGCTCGTCCGCCGCGTTTTCGCAGAATTCGAAGCCCCCGATTACGCGCAGGAAGGCATCGACGTCTTTCACCGGTTCATTGCCCCGGAAGCCCTGACGGAACAGTTTCGCACCGGCGCGCTGATGCTATGGGGAGCATTCCGGCAGGATACGCTGGCCGGCGTCGCCGCGGTCAGAAACCGTAGCCACATAAGCCTGCTCTTCGTGGACGCATCCTGTCACCGGCAGGGCATCGCCCGCGCCTTGTTCAGCGCAGTACGCGACTTCTGCCGCACCGATCCGGCGGTTTCCCGCATCACCGTCAACTCGTCGCCCTATGCCGTCGAAATATACCGCAGACTGGGATTCACCGCAACCGACGCCGAACGCGTCACGGACGGAATCCGTTTTACCCCGATGACATACCTATTATAACAGCGGCCGCAGCGGACGCCTCCTCCCAATGCCGGCACAATGACAAACAAGGCGGACCCCGCACGGGGTCCGCCCTGTCATATTCGGAATCACACCTGCTTATTTCGCGGGAGCTGCCTCAGGAGTCTCGGCCGTGGCCGTCGAATCCGCCGGAGCGGGTTCCTCGAAAGGAACGACGTCGATCAGCTCCACCTCGAACTCAAGCGCCTCGTTGGGGCCGATGTCGCGGCCGGCGCCACGCGGGCCGTAAGCCAGATCGGCGGGAATCCAGAGCATAATCGTGCCGCCCTTGCCTACCAACTGCAGACCCTCGGTCCAGCCTTTGATCACACGGTTGAGCGGGAATTCAGCCTCCGTATCGGCCTCTTTCGGCGTGCCGTCCTCGTTGAAACCGTCGGGATTCTGCTTGCGCATCATCTCCTGCTGCTCTTTCGAGCGGTTTGCGAACTTCGAAGTATCGAAGACCTTGCCTTCACGCGTGCGGCCCGTGTAATGCACCTTCACCACGTCGCGCGGATCCTTCGGCATCATCGAAGCGTCGCCCTGCTTGGTAACCTTGTAAAGCAGACCCGACTCGGTCTTCTTCACGCCCGACTTCTTCTCGATCTTCTCCAGCCATGCCTTCGAAGCCTCGGCGTTCTCGGCCGGACGCTTCACCATGAAGTAGTACTGCAGATACTGGTTCACGGCATCCTCGGCCATCTTCGCCTTGCCGTCGCGCACGTCCTGCATGGCCTGACCGATCCATACGAGCTGAATGGGCATGCCGCTCTGGCTGATGTTGTAACCGATGTCGTTACCGAACGCATACGAAATCTCGGCACGCTCCTCCTCGCTCTCGAACATGGCGGGATCGGCTGCGGGATACTCGACCTTGGTCGTGTCGCCGCCGGCCAGACGGATGCTGTCCTGCTCGGCACGCTTGGCTGCGATCTCCTGCGCACGCTCGCCGCGCTTGCTCATGAAATACTCACGCAGCATGTCGAGCGACTTGTCGTGCTCCTGCGTGGCCTTACCCATGGCGCCCTCCTTGATACCTTTGTCGATGGCCTTGAAATCAAAGGGAATGTCCCTCATCTCGTGATTCATGCCGTAGCCGATATTGGCGCCCAGCGAATACGAAAGCGAGTCGAAATCCGAAAGGCTGCCCATACGAACGCCGCCGTCCTTGCCGCCGCAGGCAGTCATGAACGCAGCACCTGCAAGTGCCGCTGCAAAAAGAATTTTTTTCATTGTTTTGTTTTTCAAATATGTTTAATCGTTTGTGCCTGTTAGGGGTTTACCCGCGCAAAGTTATAAAATATTTGGAATAATGGTTTAAAATTAACGGCGTAAATTGCTGCGCCGCGACCAATTCGCATATTTATCGACATCGACAAGCTCGATTTCGTAGTACAGCGTGGTATTCGGCTGAATCCCCAGCTCTTTGTCGCCCTGCGTACCGTAAGCCGCCGAGGAGGGAATCCACGCGTTGATCTTTCCGCCCCTGCCGACCAGTTTGACGCTCTCCTTCATGCCCTTGAGCAGGCCGCCAAGCGTCGTGCGCAGCGTATCGCCCCGCTCGTAGGATGAGTAGACTTCCTGTCCGTCGGCAGTGCGGATCAGGTAGCGGAGCGCGATGCTGTCGCGGTCCGAAGCGGGTATCTGCTCCTGATCGCCCAGCACCTCGACCGTATAGGTCACGCCCGATGCGGTGCGGGCGTAGTTGCGGTTCGCCTTGAGGATATCCTGCAGGAACTGCTCCTCGTAGGCGCGGGCTTTCTCCGGCAGCGCGTAATTCATATAGCGCAGGTAGAAAACTTCGGCGTCGGCAGCCGAGAATCTGGTCCCTTGGCGGAACACGTCGCGGATGCCTTCGCATACGGCGTTCACGTTGATCGTCGAATCCATCTTCATCAGGTTCATGCCCACGTTCATACCGATCACATAGGCCACCGAATCGGTGTCGGTCTTGAGCTTCACGCCCCCGCCCGTCTTTTTGGAGCAGGCCCCGGCCAGCAGCGCCGCGGCCGTCAGGACAACTAATGTCTTACGCATATCAGGTTCGTTTTTTCGAAAAAATCAGTATCAGCAGGCTGCCCGCGACGGCGGCGGCCGTCGAGCCCATCAGGATCGCGATTTTGCCCCGGTCGATCAGGTCGGTTTCGGTGTAGGCCAGCGCATCGACGAACAGCGACATCGTGAATCCGATACCGCCCAGACACCCCACGGCGAAGAGCATGCGCCACGTCGCCCCTTCGGGCAGTTCGGCCAGCCCCGACTTCACGGCGCCCCAGCTCGCAAGAAATATGCCCAGCGGTTTTCCCACGAGCAGTCCGAAGAAGACGCCCATCCCCACCGATCCGATATCGGGCGACATATGGAAAATATTGAGGTATTCGAGCGACGATATCTCGACCCCGGCGTTCGCCAGCGCGAAAATCGGCATCACGAGGAAGGTCACCGAAGGCGCCAGCGCATGCTCCAGCCGGTAGCTCATGCCCACTGAGTCGGCCGCGAGATTACGCATGCGGCGCAGGTAGAACCGGTGGTTTTCGTTGGGGAAATCGTCGCCCGAAGTGCCGGCGGCGAGCATCAGCGCCTTCAGGTGGCGCATCTTGTGCACGAAATACTCCTTGCTGTAGCGTGGCGTCATCGGAATCAGCATGGCCATCGCCACGCCCGAAATGGTCGAGTGGACGCCCGAATAGTAGAACAGCCCCCACACCACCACGGCCGGCACCAGATAGAAGAACATGCGCTTCTCGCCCATCTCCTTCATGAAGTAGACGCCGAGCATGATGACCAGCGCCGCCAGCAGGCATCCGATCTGCACCTGCCCGCCGTAGAAGAGCGCGATGACCAGAATGGCTCCGAGGTCGTCGGCGATAGCCAGCGCCGTGAGGAATATCTTGAGCGACACGGGGACCCGGTCGCCGAGCATCGAGAGGATGCCGATGGCGAAGGCGATGTCGGTGGCGGTCGGAATACCCCAGCCGTTGGCGGCCATCGTACCGTGGTTGAAGGCGGTGAAGATGATCGCCGGGAAGAGCATGCCGCCCGCCGCGGCCAGCACCGGAAGGAGCGCCTTTTTGGCCGACGAAAGCTGTCCGCAGACGATCTCGCGTTTTATCTCAAGCCCCACGGCGAAGAAGAAAATCACCATCAGGCCGTCGTTGATCAGTTTCTCGACGGTCATCCCGCGCGGGAACACCCAGTCGATCAGCCCGTCGGGGCTATGCACCATCAGCGAGAGGTCGGTCTCCAGCAGATGACGGTAATAGAGCGAAGTCGCAGGCAGATTGGCCAGCAGCATGGCAATGATCACGCATCCGAGCAGCACGATGCCTCCGGCCCAAGGGGCCTCCATGAAATTACGGCCGCGTATACCGATCATGTGGCGCTCGCGCACCCAGCGGTACATCGAAAATAGTCGCATTTATCGAACGTTTGATTTTAAAGTTAAATTACACAACTTCCACAATACCCGTGCGCCCGTTATGGCGTCGATCCGCTCCTCGCGGGCCGGAGTGACCTCCACCACGTCGAACCCGACGATGCGGCGGCCCGAACGCACGAGGGTGTCCAGCAGCCAGACGGCTTGGTTGAAACCCAGTCCGCCCGCAACGGGAGTCCCCGTGTGGGGACAGTTCTCGTAGGAGAGTCCGTCGATGTCGAAACTCACGTAGACCTCCTGCGGAAGCGTTTCGACGATACGCAGACACTGCGTATCCCACGTTTCGCCGCGAAACCCGGCGGCCGCCAGCGACAGATCGTCGAACAGGACGACGCGGCCGGACGACGCGGCCAGCGCCGCCTCCCGCTCGCTGAAGTCGCGCACGGCGACTTGGGCGATCTTCGTCACCGCAGGCACGTCGCGCAGCACGTTGAACATGATCGAAGCGTGCGAAAACTCGAACCCCTCGTAGGCGTCCCGCAGGTCGCAGTGGGCGTCGATATGCAGGATTCCGAACTCCGCATGCCGTTCGCCGAGCGCGCGGATCAGGCCGTAAGGCGTCGAATGGTCGCCGCCGACCAGCCCGACGAGTTTTCCCGCATCGAGCCAGCGCGCGGCCTGCGCCCCGATGTTGGCGTTCATGGCCGCACACCCTTCGTTCACGCGGCAGATTTTGCGCACCACATAGTCGTCCTCAGGACTGCCGCCCCCTTCGAGGTGGTCGATCACCTTCGCCGCATCGCCGCGCAGGCGCTGCGACTCGTCCAGCAGCGAATAGTCCACGTCGCCCGTGGCGATGCCGCGGCGCCATGCACCGGGAGCCAACGGTTCGTGGAAATCGAGCTGCGTCGAGGCCTCGATAATGGCATCGGGAGCGTAAGCCGTCCCCGCTCCGTAGGACACCGTCACGTCCCAAGGCGCCGAGACGATCACCAGCTCGGCCGTCTCCGGTTCGAAAGGCAGCCCGAAATAGGTCCCGTTATCCACACCGACCCCGTCGGGATCGAACGTTTTCTGTTCCATAAGATCCGTTTTAAATGTCAAAGGTACAAAAATTTTAATTTTTCCCTATATTTGCTTCCCGTAAAGAGTAGAAATCAGGAAAAAGCCATCAGCCATGAAAATCATCGCCGACAGCGCCATACCCTTTTTGCAGGGGGTCCTCGAACCTTGGGCCGAGGTGCGTTATCTTCCGGGGTCGGAAATCGCGCCGGAGGAGGTGCGCGATGCCGACGCCCTCCTTATCCGCACGCGCACCCGCTGCGACGAGCGGCTGCTCGGCGGCTCCCGCGTCCGTCTGATCGCCACGGCGACCATCGGTTTCGACCACATCGACACGGCGTGGTGCGCGGCGCACGGCATCCGCGTCTGCACGGCCGCCGGCTGCAACGCCAGAGGCGTACTCCAATGGGCGGGGGCGGTGCTGGCCCACCTCGCCCGCACGCAGGGCTGGCAGCCCGCCGGGCGTACGCTGGGCGTCGTCGGCGTGGGACACGTCGGATCGCTCGTAAAGGAGTATGCCGAAACATGGGGCTTCCGGGTCCTCTGCTGCGACCCGCCGCGCGAGGCGCGCGAACGCTGCGGCTTCCTGCCGCTGGAGGAGGTCGCCCGCCAAGCCGACATCCTGACGTTCCACACGCCGCTCGACGACACGACGCGCCGCATGGCCGGCGACGCCCTTTTTGCACGGATGAAACCCGGCGCCGTAATCCTGAACTCCTCGCGCGGCGAGGTCGTGGACGGCGCGGCCCTGCTGCGCAGCGGCCTTGCCTGCGTACTCGACGTCTGGGAGCACGAACCCGCCATCGACCGCCGGCTGCTCGCCCGCACACTGCTCGCCACGCCGCACATCGCGGGCTATTCCGAGCAGGGCAAAGCCAATGCCACGGCCATGTCGGTCGATACGCTGGCCCGTTTCTTCGGCCTGCCCCTCGCCGGATGGTACCCGCCTCAGGCCGCCCCTTCGACGCCCCGGCCGATCTCGTGGCAGGAGCTTTGCACCACCATCGGGGGCGCGTTCGACATCGAGGCCCAGAGCCGCAGCCTGAAGGCCCGGCCGGAGGATTTCGAGCCGATGCGCGACCATTACCGCTACCGCCGCGAATACTTTTAGCGAAATCAATTCTTTTTTAGTACCTTTGCGGCCATAAGCGAAACCGCCACTTGAGACCATGTACCGTAGCATCATAAAGCCCATCCTCTTCTCGCTCACCATCGAGCGGGCGCACCGCGCCGTACTGATACTGCTGCGCGCCATCGGGCTGATTCCCGGCGGACGGTGGCTGCTCCGCAAGTGTTACGCCGTGAAACACCCCGCGCTCGAACGCGAGGTCTTCGGCATCAAATTCGCCAACCCCGTCGGGCTGGCCGCAGGTTTCGACCGCAACGGCGAGGCGTTCCGCGAACTGGCGGCCCTCGGTTTCGGATTCGTCGAAGTCGGCACCGTGACGCCGCGCCCGCAGGCGGGCAACCCCCGCCCCCGCGTCTTCCGGCTCCCGAAGGACGAGGCGATCATCAACCGCATCGGGCTTTCGAACCGCGGTCTCGAAAAGACCATCCAGCACCTGCGCCGGCCCCACGAAGGATTCATCGTCGGCTGCAACATCGGCCGCAACACCGCGACCCTCGCCGAAAACGCCGCGGCCGACTACCTCAAACTCTTCCGCAACCTCTACCAGTACGCGGATTACTTCACTGTGAACATCAGCTGCGACAACTCGTGCCGCGAAGGCGCGACGCATACGCGCGAACATATCTTGCGGATTCTCGACCCGTTGTTCGACTTCCGCCGGGGACAGAACCAATACCGCCCGATCATGCTCAAGGTATCGCCCGACATGCCGGACGCCGTGATCGACGAAATCAGCGACATTCTGCTCGAAACGCCCCTCGACGGCATCGTGGCGACCAACGGCACGCACAACCGCGAAGGGCTGCACACCAGCCGCACGACGCTCGACAAGATCGGCAGCGGCCGGCTGAGCGGCGCCCCGCTCACGCAGCGGGCCGTGGAGGTCGTGCGCCGCATCCACACCCGTTCGGGCGGCAATTTTCCGATCATCGGCGTGGGCGGCATCATGACCCCCGACGACGCGAAAGCGATGCTCGACGCCGGAGCCGACCTGCTGCAGCTCTACACCGGCTATATCTACAACGGTCCCGGACTGGTGCGCGACATCTGCCGCGCCCTCATCGCCGACGCCGAAGCGAAAGCCGCAGCGGAAAGGGCGGCAGCGGCGCAGGCGACAGCAGAACAGCCCGCAGTGCAGCAGGCAGCGGCGGAACAACCCGCAAAAGAACAGCCCGCGACAAAACAGCCTTCCGCAGAGCAAGCCGGAGCAGAACAGCCCGCGCCGCAATCTGCCGAAACACAGCCGGAAGCCGAAAACGCCGAACCGGCGCCTGCGGAATCCCGGACTCCGGCGCAATCCGGTCCCGACTCCGAACAGCCGGAGTCCTGAGTCAAAAACACCGCTTATGAAAGCAACGATCATCACTATCGGCGATGAAATCCTCATCGGTCAGATCGTGGATACCAATTCCGTATCCATCGCCCGCCACCTCAACGCCGCGGGCATCGTCGTGCATGAAAAAGTCTCGATCGGCGATGACAGCGCGCAGATCGTCGGGTGCGTGGAACGCGCCCTCGGCCAGTCGGACATCGCAATCATCACCGGCGGACTCGGCCCCACCAAGGACGACATCACCAAAAAGACGCTGGCCGAAATGTTCGGCAGCGAACTCATCCTGAACCAAACCGTCTCCGACCATGTAAAACGGATGCTCGAAGAGCGGGGCATCGAATTCAACGACCTCAACCGCGGACAGGCTCTGGTTCCGGCCTGCTGCACGGTGTTGTTCAACGCGCACGGCACGGCGCCGGGCATGTGGTTCGAACGCGGCGGCAAAGTGGTCGTCTCGCTGCCGGGCGTACCCTACGAAATGGAGCATCTGATGCAGGACGAGGTCATGCCGCGGCTCAAGGCGCACTTCGAACTGCGCCAGATCGTACACCGCACGATGATCACCGCCGGACTGCCCGAATCGATGCTCGCCAAAGCGATCGAAACGTGGGAAAACGCCCTGCCGCCCTACCTGAAGCTGGCCTACCTGCCCAATCCGGGCGCCGTGCGGCTCCGGCTGTCAGCCTACGAGGTCGAGGGAGAAAGCGTATCGAAGGAGATCGAACGGCAGTTCGAAGCGCTGCGCAGGATCATTCCCCACAACATCATCGGCTACGAAACGGCCACCATGCAGGAGTTGATACACAAGCTGCTCACCGAACGGCGACAGACCCTCGCCACAGCCGAGAGCTGCACGGGCGGCACCATCGCCGCGCGCTTTACGGCCATGCCGGGCGCTTCAGCCTACTTCCTCTGCGGCGTAGTTTCGTACAGCAACGCGTCGAAGCAGGCTGTGCTGGGAGTCGATCCCGACACAATCGCCCGTTACGGCGCCGTCAGCGAACAGGTCGCCCGACAGATGGCCGAAGGGGCGCGACGCATCAGCGGCGCCGACTACGCCGTCTCGACCACCGGCATCGCAGGCCCCGCGGGCGGTACGGCCGAAAAGCCCGTCGGCACGGTATGGATCGCCGTCGCAGGCCCCCGCCGCACGGTCGCCCTGCTCAAACAGTGCGGCTCCGACCGCGGACAGATCATCGACCGCGCCGGCACCTTCGCCCTCGGTCTGCTGCGCGACGAACTCAACGGAAAATAAAAGACGCCCCGATGAATAAAATCCTGCTCTCAACCGCAACCGCATTCATTCTCTCGCTGACCGCCTGCAGCAGCCACGCTCCGGAAAAACGGGTGCACCGCATCCTGACCGACCGCATCCAGACGCTGGCCGTCGCCGAGAGTTGTACGGGCGGCACGATCGCCGCGCGCTTTACGGCCCTGCCCGGCGCTTCGGCCTACTTCAAATGCGGCGTCGTGGCATACAGCCTCGACACCAAGCAGGAGATCCTGCAAATCAGCTGCGACACGATCGCCCGCTACGGCGCCGTCAGCGAGCAGGTCGTCCGTCAGATGGCCGAAGGCGTACGCCGGGCTTCGAATTCGCACTATGCCGTCGCCACGACCGGCATCGCAGGCCCTACGGGCGGAACGCCCGAATATCCCGTCGGCTCGGTATGGATCGCCGTCAGCTCCCCGCTACGCACCACGACCCGCCTGATCCGTGCCGGCGGCAGCCGCAACGCCGTCATCCGAAAAGCCGGAACGGCGGCCATCGAACTGCTCGAAGAAGAATTGCGGGCGGCAAATCAGGCTAATTAACCCTATCAATAGACTGAATAGTTTGCTTTATAGCATATACTTACACATCTTTGCAACTATTCAGCTCAAAAACTAATGAAAAAAAGCCCTGCTTTTATTGATGCTGTTTACCCGGATTCCGTCCGGCCACGCGCAGACCGAAACCTACAAAAACGTAGACAGCACGCTTTACGCCTATTACCGCTGGTGCAACAACAACATCCGCGATTCGGTCGTCCTGCTCAAGGCCGACACGCTGTTCCGGCTGGCGGGCGAAAAAAACGACATCCGCATGCAGGCCGTCGCCCTCTCGTTCAAGGCCGACCACTATTACTTCAACAACGAACTGGATTCTCTCAAGGCGTGGATTCCCCGCGTGCAGGCCTTCGCACGCGCAAACGAGCAGCCGACCTACTATTTTTTCACTTGGTCGCGGCTTATTCTCTACTACACGAAACACGGGCAATACACGCTGGCGCAGTACGAGCTGGAACGCTACATGGCGCAGGCCGAACAGGACGACTACAAGCCCGCCATCGCCGAAGCCTACAAGCAGTTAGGCCACATCTACCGAACCCGCGGACTCAAAGAGACCGCCGCCGACTACTACCGCAAGGCGATCGGCTTCATCGAAGAGAACAACCTCAACAAATTCTCGCTGCCGATTCTCTATTCCGAACTGGCCACCGTCCTCATCGACACCGAACGGTACGAAGAAGCCGCCGAAGAACTCGAAAAAGGCAAGGCGCGGCTCACCCTGCCCGAATACATCTGGCCGCTGAAACTCAAACAGGTGATCCTCTACAGCCGGACCGGCCGGAGCGCCGAAGCCCGCACGCTGTTCGACCAGATCCGGCAGGGACACGACGGATACCTTACGACGGCCAGCCTCACCGAAGCGCAGCTTGCCATCAACCTCGCCGAGCACGAATTCGGCAGGGCGCTGACCACGCTCGACAAACTGATCGGCCTGTCCAAAGAGACCGGGCACAGCGAAACCTATTTCTACAAACTGTTCCAAACCCGTGCGGAAACCTATGCCGAAACCGGCAATTACGAAGCCGCCTACAAAAGTCAGAAACACTACCTCGACCTCTACCGGAAAAAGGTCGGCGACGACAACGAAAGAAACCTCGGCGAATTCGCCACGCTGCTCGACGTCAGCCGTCTCGACGTCGAAAAGGCGGAGCTGCAGCGGCAGACGCAGGAAGTGCGCCTGCACCGCACGCAACTGGGCATCGCGGCGCTGAGCGTCATCCTGCTGCTGACGGTCCTCTTTCTTGTCTTCACGGCGCGCATGAACCGTCGTCTGGCGCATGCCAAACGGGCCGCGGAAGCGAGCAACCGGATGAAAGGCGTCTTCATCCGCAACATCACGCACGAGATCAACACCCCGCTCATTTCGCCGAGCTGGCCGCGGCCCCGGACGCGGACGACGAAAAGCGTCAGTCCTACATCGAGATCATCCGGGAAAACAGCGGCTACCTCCAGAAACTCGTGGACGACGTGCTCTATATCGCAGGCCTCGAATCCTCCGACCCCCCGCCCGCATTGGGTCCGGTGGACATCAACGTCTGCTGCATGCAGTGCATTCAGACCGTCAGGGACTACAGCCTCCGCAAACTCGACATCCGCTTCGAACCCGAATGCGCACAACTTCCGGTCAACACCTCCTGCCTGCTGCTCTCCAAGGCCCTGACCGAACTGCTGCGCAATGCAGCACGCTTCGCCCCCGACGGCCGGATCACGCTCGCCTACACCCTGATCTCGTACAAAAAGCGGATCGCCTTCACGGTCACGGACCGTGGCCCCGGCATCCCCACCGCAGAAGCCGGGCGCATCTTCGACCGTTTCGTCAAACTCGCCCCGTTCTCGCAGGGCATGGGACTGGGCTTGGCCGTCTGCCGGCTGATCGCCGGCGCATTGGGCGGCGGGGTCGAACTCGACACTTCCTACACGGAAGGGGCGCGTTTCACGCTCACAATTCCAATCGTTTAAACATTGACTATCAACACAATAACATTCAGCATTAAAAATTAATCGGGCAACTTAATCTTTAGTTCTCATTTTTTCCTTATATTTGCACTCCCTTACGGGAATAATATTAATATTATCGAAAACAAAAATGAAAGTTTGCGAAATCACAGGCAAGGTGGCGATCGTGGGAAACAACGTCTCGCACTCGCACCACAAGACCAAACGCAAATTCAGTCCCAATCTGAAAACCAAGCGTTTCTGGTCTGAGCAGGAGGGCCGCTGGATTACCCTGAAAGTATCGGCTGCCGGCATGAAAACAATCAACAAGAAGGGTCTTGCAGTCGCTCTGCGCGAGGCTGCCGCACCTAAGTCCGTTTACTAAAACACCGAAGTAACAAATGGCAAAGAAAGGCAACAGAGTTCAGGTCATCCTCGAATGCACCGAACAGAAAGAGAGCGGAGTTCCGGGAATGTCCCGTTACATCACGACGAAAAACAAAAAGAACACCCCCGACCGTCTGGAGCGTAAAAAGTACAATCCGTTCTTGAAGAAGGTCACCGTTCACCGTGAAATTAAATAGTTTTGAAGCTCTATGGCAAAGAAAGTAGTCGCAACACTGAAAACCGGCACGGGTAAGAACTTTACGAAGTGCATCAAGATGGTCAAGTCGGACAAAACCGGTGCTTACATGTTCAAGGAAGGCATCATCCCCAACGACCAAGTCAAAGAATTCTTCGAGGAGAAGAAATAAGTATTTTAAGAGCGATCTTAAATACAAAGGGCATCCGACAGGGTGCCCTTTGTATTTATACTCTCCGAAGAAAAGCACAAATTCGGATGTCCGTTTGCTATTTCAGGGCGAAAAGAGTAACTTTGGTCAAAAATACACGACAATGCAACTGCAAACCATCGCTTTCTTCAATTGGCTTTATCCATACGGCGGAGCGGAAACGGTAACGCACAATCTCGCCTCCTTCTTTCACAAACAGGGTTACCGCATAATTCTGTATATCGAGAAGTTGAACCGCGAATTATTATGTGATGAAGAGCGGGCAATATTTCAATTCAGGGAGCTGCCGGCCGGACCCGATCCGAAAAAACCGGCGAACGTCGATTTCCTTTGCCGGTCTCTCCAAGAGGAGAGCGTAGATTGCATCATCGTCCAAGGCATAGATGCCATTCCGTTCGCAGAGATCAAACGCAGGACCCGGTGCCGGATGATTTTCTGTCTGCACAACATTCCCTTCTGGGAAGAGTACGCATGGCGCGAACTCAAATCCACGGAAATCCCCAATCCGACATTTTTGCGCCGGCTGGAATTTCTGTTCCTGCGCCGGCCGCTCGACCGCATTACCCGCAAACGCCTGCACCGGACAGAGAAAATGTACGCCGGCATGATGCCCCATCTGGATCGCATGCTGCTCCTCTGCGACCAATACAAAGAGGACTTCATGCAGGCGCTCAAGGCTTCAGGCCATCCCGGAAGCGACGCTCCCGCATCGAAATACGGAGCCATACTCAATCCGCTCCTGCCTGCGGCGGCCGCCCCCGTATCGCCCAAAGAAAAGATCGTCCTGTACGTAGGACGCTTCCACAGAGCTCACAAACGGGTCGATCGCCTGCTGAAAATATGGAAAACCGTCGAACGCAGGAATCCAGACTGGAAGCTGATTCTGGTCGGATGCGGCGAGGAAGACGAGAACCTGCGCAAATTAGCCGTAAGACTACGGTTGCAGCGGGCCGAATTCGCCGGCTATCATGCCGATGTAACGCCATTCTACCGCAGGGCGACATTCATGTGCCTGACCTCTAATTTCGAAGGGCTGCCCATGAGTCTGATGGAAGGCCAGCAATACGGCGTCATTCCGGTATCGTTCGACTCCTATGCCGGAATTAGGGAAATCACCTGCGACGGAGCGTGCGGAATCATGGTTCCCTCCTACAGCCTGCGCAAATACGCCGCGCTGCTGAATGCGGCGCTTGCGGACACGGAACTTCAGGAACGTATGCGGACGCGCGCGCTGGAAGCTTCCCGCAGATACGATCTGGAAAATATCGGCAACCAATGGCTCAGCCTTTTCAACGAAATGTAAACCCATGAAAAAAATAGCATTTATCAACGTGCGCTACGGAGCCGGCATCAACGGCGGATCGGAAGTGCATTGCCGGATGCTTGCAGAAAGACTGCGGGATAAATATGACGTCGAGGTATTGACCACGACGCTCAAGGACTTCAACAACCCCTCGGACCAATATCCTGCAGGCGAAAGCCATGAAAGCGGAATAACCATCCGGCGGTTTGTACCGCATCCCGGCTTCAACGGCAGGGAAAGCCGCCGGCTGCTTCAGAAATCCAAACCTATCCGCAGACTCCGCTATTGGTTGTCGCAAGCCGGCGTGTTGCGTCTCCTTGCGGCAATTCACCCGGTCTGGAATCTCGGCTTCGACAAGGAAACCGCCTACCAGCATTCGACGGTCTCCTACGCCCCCGACCTGCTGCGCTACATCGAAGAACATCGGGACGATTATGCGGCATTCATTCCCATGTGCTATTTCCATGCACAGACCATTTTCGCAGGGCTGCAGGTTCCCCAAAAAAGCATACTGATTCCGATGGCACACCCGGAAAAATGGCTTTTCCCGGCCATTTACACCCGGTTGTTCACGCAGGTTCGCCATATTGCGTTCAACACCGAAGCCGAACGCAGGGCATTTTCGGGCCGCGATTGGCGCCGAGCAGCATCGTAGGCACCGGCATAGAACTCGCGCCCGCCGCAGCGTGGGAGCATGTCAAAGCGAAATTCAATCTTCCGGATAAATATGCGCTTTATCTCGGACGGGTCACAACCGGCAAGATAAACACATTGCTGCCCGATTTTCAGACTTACAACCGGACATACAAGCAGCAGTCGAAACTGGTTTTGGTCGGGAGTCTGTCTCCGGAAATCAAATATCCCGACGATCCGAATATCATTTTGACGGGATTCGTTTCCGAAGAAGAAAAAAGCGCGATTATCCGGCACGCAACTCTGATGATCAATCCATCGCGTTTCGAAAATCTCTCCCTGCTGCTGCTCGAAGCCATGCAAAACCGCGTTCCCGTATTGGTAAACGGAGCCAGCGAAGTGCTGAAGGACCATTGCCTGCAAAGCGGCGCGGCACTTTACTACAAAGGACGCAGGGACTTCTGCCGCCAGCTTCACAAACTCTTTACGGATGAGCGGCTGCGACGCGAAATAAGCGAAAAAGGACCGGCTTATGTCGAACAGAATTACAGTTGGGAAGTCATCGTCCGTAAACTGAGCGCCCTGATCGAAAGCATCTGATTGCCGGTAAAGCAAAAAAGGAGTACCCATCGAGGATACTCCTTTTCTTTAATTGACGAAAGCTAAAACTTCCGCACCGCCCGCACGAGGAATTTGTTGTACTTGGGAATCTCGATCACATAGGGAGGTTCGATGCCCGTATGGGTCGTATAGGCTTCCTTCTCGTCCTTCTCGGTCGAGGAGAAATAGTAGACCAGACGGTCCATGCGCTTGCCACCGTTATCCTTGAGCGCGTCGTTGAAACGGTTGCGGGCCTGACGGTTGGAATGTATGCGCGTGCCGCCGTTGTAGTTGTGTCCGATGGTCAGCAGTTCGTCGATGGCCGGCAGGTACCAGCCCTCGCCCTTGTCGCGGCACCACTTGAAAGCCGGAAAATCATCCCACGCAAGGTTGTTTTCGGCGATATAGGCGGCTACCTTCTCCATATTTCCCATGCCGTCGATCCGGTCGTCGGCGCCCGCAACCCGCAGGTCGGGCTTCCGGAATTCGCTCCACGGCAGGTATATTTCGTCGAGCGAAATAATCAGTCCGTGCCGGCGGTCCTCCGTCAGCATGCAGACCACGCCCTTGACGCCGTTCTGGTCGTAGAACTCGCCGATCTGATACTCTTTGGCGACATACTGCACCGGCGCAGCCTGCTGTACAGGCGCCTGCGCAGCGGGAGCCGCCGCGACCGGAGCCTCACCGACCGGCGTCGCAGGGGTCAGCGGCGTCGCAGGCACAGTTTCGGCAGCCCGGAAGCGCTCCTTTTCGCCGTTGGCATACTGAATGTAGTCGATATCGGCGACAGGCAGCACATAGGTCGGTCCGTCGGGATTGGAGAAACGCTTATACCGTACTGCATCGGGTGTTATTTCGGTTACTTTGGCCTCGACCTTCGTCGCATCGGTCTTGACGATCAGGTCCTGAGCCGCGGCCGTCAATACGCCGCAAAGCGCTGCCACAAGCAGCAGAATCGTTTTTTTCATCATCGTTGAAAATGTATATAGTGCAAATATAACATTTTTTTCCAAACATTCTTATTATCTTTGTACGGATATAGAGATATTAGACATGGCATTTTTCGATATTTTCAAAAAGAAGCAGGACAACTCCGCCGCGCAGGCTTCCGAAGAGCGCAAACAGCAGCAGGAAGAGCTTAACGCCGGGCTGGAAAAGACCAAGACGGGACTTTTCTCGAAGCTCGCCCGCGCCGTTGCAGGCCGTTCGACGGTCGATGCCGACGTACTGGACGACTTGGAAGAGGTGCTGATCTCGTCGGACGTAGGCGTGGAAACCACCGTCAAAATCATCCGGGGCATCGAAGAGCGCGTGGCGCGCGACAAGTATATGGGCACCTCCGAGCTGCAGTCCATTCTGCGCGAAGAGGTAACCGCGCTGATGGAGGAGTCGCACGGCTCCGAAAAGCATTTCGGACTCGACGCCAAAGAGGGCGAACCTTACGTGGTGATGGTCGTGGGCGTCAACGGCGCCGGAAAGACCACGACCATCGGCAAACTCGCGGCCCAGCTCACCAAAGCCGGACAAAAGGTCTGGATCGGCGCCGCCGACACGTTCCGCGCCGCCGCCATCGACCAGCTCAAGGTCTGGGCCGACCGTGCGGGAGCCACGATGATCCGTCAGGAGATGGGTTCTGACCCGGCATCGGTGGCGTTCGACACGCTGACCTCGGCCAAGGCCAACGGCGCCGACGTGGTGCTGATCGACACGGCGGGCCGTCTGCACAACAAGATCAACCTGATGAACGAGCTGACCAAAATCCGCAACGTCATGGGCAAGGTGATCCCCGGCGCGCCGCACGAGGTGATGCTCGTGCTGGACGGCTCGACCGGACAGAACGCTTTCGAGCAGGCCCGGCAGTTCACGCAGGCGACGCAGGTCACTTCGCTCACCATCACCAAACTCGACGGCACGGCCAAAGGCGGCGTGGTGATCGGCATCAGCGACCAGTTCCACATCCCGGTGCGCTACATCGGGATCGGGGAAGGCATCGACCAGCTCCGCATTTTCGACCGCAGGGAGTTCGTGAACGCCCTGTTCGGCCACGAAACGAAATAAAGCGCCCCACGCCTGTGAAACCGATCCTCTGGGGCTTATTGCTCGCATTGGGATGCAGCCTTCCGGGAAAAGCCCAGCAACCCGCCGCGGGTGAGTAGCCGGGACAGGGACACCAGACCACCCCGGTTTGCGCCGGAACAACGGACGACACACAGTAACAATATAAGTATCAGGCGACAGGCTCCGAAATCGGAGCCTGTCGCCTTTTTTATGTCCGGTTCAACCGAACGGCCCGTGTAGGGAAGTCAATTATACGCAATCTGAGGATTCAAATACGCAAACCACGCCCACCAACAATTTACAGATACATAATTTTGAATATCGATTTTGCACATACTGCAAATCGACACCAAAACCGCGCCTATTTTTAAAATATTTAAATAAATATCTGCCAAAACCGAGAATTACCGAGCCTCTCTACACAATTACTATTAATATTAACCTTAACTCTATGAAAATGAATTTGACAACTTCGGAGAAGAACAGGGGCTTCGTCCGCTTTCTTCTGATGAGTCTGCTGCTGAGCATACTCATTCTTCCGGCCCATGCGCAGGATCGGGTCACGGTGTCCGGACAGCTGACCGACAGCAGCCAGACTCCGCTCATCGGCGCTTCGGTCATAGAAAAGGGCACGACCAACGGCGTCACCACCGATGCCGACGGCCGCTACCAGATTTCCGTGAAACCGGACGGCGTGATCGACTTTTCGTTCATCGGCTACAAACCGCAGTCGCTGGCCGTCATGAACCGCACGGAAATCAACGTCACGATGGAAGAAGACGCCACGATGATCGGCGAAGTCGTTGCCATCGGTTACGGCTCGCAGCGTAAAGAGGACCTCTCGATGGCCGTCTCCACCGTCAAAGTGGACGACGCGGCCCGCAGCCGCGCCGCCGATCTCGGAACCCTCCTGCAGGGCCGCATGCCGGGCGTTACGATCCAGCAGTCGGGCGACCCGCTGCAGAAAGCGTCGTTCACCGTCCGCGGTCGCGGCTCGAAGGGCAACGACGACGGCATGGACAAGAGCGCCGCATACAGCCGCGACAATATCGGCCCGACTTCGGGCGACGGCGTGCTGGTCGTTGTGGACGGTGTCCCCGGCGCTCCCTACATGGCCGAAGATATCGAGACGATCACTATCCTGAAAGATGCCGCCTCGGCCGCCATTTACGGTGCTTCGGTAGGTTCGAGCGGTGTAATTCTGATCACCACACGTCAGGCGCAGGCAGGTAAAGCCCGCGTCAACGTCAACGTATCGGTCGGCTTCGAACGCTCCATGAACCTCCCGACGATGCTCAACGCGCAGCAGTTCTGCGACGTCTGGGGCAAGGCCGTCGAGAACTCGCCGGGCAGCTCGCTGCCCAATCTGGCCAACCCGCAGGTCTATGCAGGCGCCAACGTCACCCGCACCGACTGGCTCGACGAAATCTTCCGCACGGGTCTGACGCAGCACTATGCCGTGTCGATTACCGGCGGCAGCGAGACGCTCTCGTCGATCCTCTCGGTAACCTACGACAAAAAGGAAGGCACCCTGCTCAACACATGGAGCCAAGCGCTGGGTGCAAAACTCCATACGGAATTCAAGCCGGTCAAATGGCTGAAATTGTCGGAGCGCGTAAACTTCGAATACTCCAACGGACAGGGCAACATCAGCACCTCGCACACGGGCCCCATCTACGGCGCCATGTGGTTCCCCGCTTCCGCATCGGTTTATGACCGCGACGCAAACGGCAACATCGTCTACGGAAACGACGGCAAACCGAAATGGGGCGGTATCGCTTCGTCGGCCGACATGGCCAGCGGCGTCGAGGGTCCCAACATCGTGAACCCCGTCGCCCAGCTCGAAACCATGCACCGCCGCTACCCGCGCACCAAGATATTCTCGACCACCTCGCTGGAAATCAAGCCGATCACGTCGCTGACCCTGAAATCGGAGTTCACGGCCGACCTCGACATGCGCGAGGAGGACGAATTCTCGCCCGTCATCGACGTGCCGGGCGGATCGAGCACTTCGAGCCGCGAGCAGTTCAACTACAACAACTTCCACTATCTTTGGGAAACGACGGCTACCTACGCGCAAGTCTTCGGACGCCACCACATCAGCGCCATGGCGGGTTTCACCACCGACTACAAGAAACTACATTTCCGCGACTTCCGCACGCAGGGCTACGGCTCCAACGAAGACCACAATCTGGTATGGGGCGCCGCAGGCTCATGGACCAAGAACCCGAACGAAGATATAGTAGACTACTCGATGGTCTCGTTCCTTGCCCGTCTCGGCTATTCGTTCGACGACCGCTATTTCCTCACCGGCAGCATCCGCCGCGACGCATCGTCGAAACTGCCCGCAGCAAAGAACTACGACTGGTTCCCGGCCATTTCGGGATCGTGGAAACTCTCCTCGGAGAAATTCTTCCAGAATGCAGGTCTCAACAAGGTCTTCGACCTCGTGAAATTCCGTGCAGGCTGGGGTAAGGTCGGCAACGTAGACCTCTACAACCTGCCCAACCCGACCAGCATTCCGCTCTCCATCTACCCGGACGGTTCGCTTATCGGCGGCACGACCCATTACGGAACCTATCTGGCGACCATCCCCAATACGGACGCACGCTGGGAGACCACCGTCCAGACCAGTGCCGGTCTGGACCTGACAATGCTCCACAACACGCTCGAAGTCAGCGTCGATTATTACAACAAGGAAACGAAGGACCTCGTCGATTACCTCACGATTCCGCCGCAGATGGGTGTAGAGAATGCGCCGCTGGGTAATATGGGCCACGTAATCAACAAGGGATGGGAGTTCTCCGTATCCTATCGGAACAGCGCCGCACAAGGCAAGTTCAACTACAATGTCTGGGGCACTTTCTCGACCAACAAAGGTTATGTAGAGGACTACGGCCCCCAGCCCATTGTAATGCACAAATACCCCACATTCAACGGCATTCAGCTTTTTGCTTCAGGAGCAGGACACCCATGGTACTCTTACTATATCTACCGCACGGACGGTATCTTCCGCTCGCAGGACGAGATCGACCGTCATATCAGTAAGGATCCCGACACCGGCGAGGTCAAGATGCTGCAGCCCGATGCCAAGGTCGGCGACCTGCGTTTCATCGACACCAACGGCGACGGCGTAATCAACGACAACGACCGCGTATTATCCCGCTCCTATACTCCGAAACAAACCTACTCTTTTGGAGGATCGCTCGATTGGAAAGGTTTTGACTTCAGTTTTATGTTTCAGGGCGTCGCAGGCAATTATGTCTACAACGGCACGAAACAGTTGGGAATGAACGGTCGTCAAGACTTGGGTAACCTAACAACCGATGTTTACAACACATGGGATTTCAAACCCATGACCAGCAAATATCCGCGACTCGGCCTCAGTGACGACATGAACGGCAACTACCTCAAGGTTTCGGACATCTTCCTCGAAAAGGGCGACTACCTGCGTCTGAAGAACATCACGCTGGGTTACACGCTGCCCAAGCATATCAGCCGCCACATCGGCATGGAGAAGGGTTCGGTCCGCGTCTATCTGAGCATCGACAACGTGGCCACCATCACCGGCTACTCCGGCACCGACCCCGAAGTAGGCAACTACGGTCTGGACAGCGGTATCTATCCCACGTCGCGCTTCTTTAACTTCGGTGTAAACATCAACTTCTAACAACTACGACCATGAAAAAAACCATATTCAGCCTCTGTCTGGCCATAAGCGCTTTCTGCCTTTCGGGTTGTTCCGATTTCCTCGACAGGGAGCCTTACGGCAAAGACGCTACTTGGAAGACCAAAGAGGATGTAGACCAAGCTATCTACGCCCTTTACCACTTCGTCTCGCCCTATTGGAGCGAGGAGATCTGCGGCCGCGGCCATATGTGGCTCGAATGCGCCAGCGACAACATACTGATCGGCCGCGCCCGTCCGTCGGTCGATGAAATCCGCGAATTCCGCATGTCGCCGTCCAACGACAACGACGTCTCGCGTGTTTGGGAGGTGATGTACCAGAATGTCGCCAAGGCCAACAACATCATCAAGATGGTCCCCGACATGAAGCTGGACCAGGGATACAAAAACCAGGCTGTAGGCACCGCCTATTTCTTCCGCGGTTTCTCGATGCTCTGGATGGTTCCCTATTACGGCGACGACACCAACGGCGGTATTCCGATTATCCTCGACACGACTCCCGCCGCCGAAATCGACTCCCCGCGCCCGGCGCACGTACTGCAGAACTACGACCAGATCATCTCCGACATGCGCACGGCAGGCGAGATGCTTCCCTACCTTTCGCAGCTCGACGCCTCGCAGATAGGACTTCCGCACAAGGCCGCAGCTTGGGGATACGCAGCCCGCGCAGCCCTCTATGCAGCGCAGTACGACGCGAAATACTACGACATCGTACTGGAGATGTGCAACAAGATCATGGCGCTTACCGGTTCGGACAAACGCGAACTCTACATCGATCCGTCTAACAAGCTCAACTCGTACGCCAACCTCTGGCGCAAGGAGCAGAACCACTCCAAGGAGTACATCTTCTCGCTGGAAGGCGACTATACCAACGGTGCCCGCTACCACGGCGTAACTTTCGTCAACGCAGGCTGGGGCCTCTACAACACGTGGGGGTATTTCACGCCGAGCAAGAATTTGTGGGATGCGTTCGAAGAGGGCGACCAGCGCCGCGACGTAACGATCCTCTATCCGGGCCAGCACGTCAAATTCGTAGGCCGCGACATCACCTTCGGCGGTTACAACACCGACGGAAGCGTCTCGGACTACACGACCGGTCACGTATCGGCAGGTCTGATCTGCCGCAAGTTCATCTCCCCGTGGGAAGGCGCCGACTGCAAGGGCAAAGAGGTGTCCGCGCTGCGCGACAAACTCTGGAACTCGCTCAACTGCTGCCTGCTGCGCTATGCCGACGTGATGCTGATGAAGGCCGAAGCCCTGATCTGGACCAAAGGCGAGGGCGACGCCGAGGCCAAGCAGCTGCTCAACCAGATCCGCGACCGCGCAGGTCTGCCGCAGAACAGTCAGGCCACCAAGGTCCAGCTGATGAACGAGCGCCGCTGCGAGCTGGCCTTCGAGTTCCAGCCCAGCCGCCACATCGACGTAGTTCGCTGGGGCATCGCCACGACGACCTACGCCAAGCCGCTGTACAGCGTCATTTCGAAGAAGGTCAACGGCCAGATCGTTGCCGAAGAGGTGGAAGTTTATCCGGGCCGCACCTTCAATCCGACTTACAACAAGGTGTTCCCCATTCCGCAGCGGGCATTCACCGGCACGGTCTACCTGAAGCAGAACAAGGGTTATTAAACCATATTTAAGAACAGAAACGATTATGAAAATCAACAAATATATCCTCGGAGCAGGCGCACTGCTCTGCATGATGCTCCCGGCCGCGTCGGCACAGGCACAGGACGTCAAGCTGAAGTGCATGGAGTGGAACATCAAGTCGTTCGAATACGACGACAACTCCAATGCAGTCTATTTCGAAATCGCCGAGGCCATGGAAAAGATCAAGGCTGAAAACCCCGACATCGTCTGCTTCAACGAGTTCGAAACCGCGACCGGACGCATGAGTTCGGTCGAGAAGCTGACCGAATGCGCACAGTCGCTCGGCATGTTCCCGTTCTTCGTCTTCTCCTACGACAAGGACAACGGTGCCTACGGCAACGGCATTCTGTCGAAATACCCGATCGTCAATTCGGCTTCGGTGCTGCTGGGCATGTACACCGGCGCCGACCAGCGTTCGGCGGGCTGGGCCGACATTCTGGTTCCGACCGACTCCAAACCCGAAGGGGTGAAGGTGCGCATCGTCTGCACCCACCTCGACGCTTTCGGCGGCGACGAGACCTGCTTGGGTCAGGCCAAAGAGGTCATCGAACACGCGATCGCCCCGGCCGTTGCCGAAAACATCCCCGTGCTGATCATGGGCGATATGAACTGCGGCCCCAGCTCCAGCGCAATCCGCGAGTATGAGAAGACGGGCACCCGGCTCTGCAACAACGACGGCACGTTCGGCGGTTACAGCAAGTTGGACTACTTCATCAGCTTCCCGCAGGGCAAATGGAGCTGCAGCGACTACAAAGTCGTCAAGGGCGACCGGCTCAATGTCATTTCGGACCACTACCCCATCGCAGGCACGGCCGTACTGAAGAATTAAGCGCGTATCAAACAGCTAAAAAAGTACAGAGATGAAAAACACGAAGAGATATTTATCCATTTTTCTGGCGCTCGCCCTTGCCGCCCCGGTTTTCACGGGCTGCGACAACGGTCTGGACGAGTACAAGTCGGGAGAGACGATCGCTCCCCCTTCGGACAAGTTCAATGCCGAGATTCAGTTCGTAACCCGCCTGACCGACGGAGCGCTGGCCGGCAGCGATGCGGATTACGCCGCCATCGACAACTACATGGTCAATACGCTCGAAGGCCGCGGCAAGTCGTGGCTGACGGTGCTGGACCGCGCCGACGGCGCCAACCTGCCCAAAACGATGCAGACGGCCCTCAACACCAAGCGCTGGACGGCGTTCGCATTCAACCGTATCGCCAACAAAAGCTCCTATCAGGGCAGCATGCTCTATTTCAACGGTCCCACGACCGAGGTCAAGGGCACTCCCTCCGGTTCGGGATGCTACGTCACCGGTTTCGCACCGACGCTCAACGGCACCCGCACCGACAAGGACGAGGACGGCAACGTCACGGGCACGACCAACGTATCGTTCGCCATCAGCTTCAACACGGCGCGTTTCGAAAATGCCGACCAGATCAACGCTTTCGGCGGCAAGAACGGCGTGCTGAGCGGACTCCACTACAAGAAGCAGAACCTGCTGATGATCGGCACCGTGAAAAACGACCTGCTCGGCGCGCTGCAGTCCGCAGCCGCGAATACGAACGAGGCGATTCAGGTCCACGAAGTCGTGAAAGGCCCGGCCTATCCGATCTTCATGCTGGCCGACTCGCGCTTCTGGGGCTATGTCGACGTCGCTTCGACCTCGCTCGGCAACGGCATCGAAGCATACGGCATCCATGTGATGTGGTAGTATCCCACCGACTCCCTGCAGCAGCGGCGCACCGAAAGTGCGCCGCTCTTTTTGCGATAAATCCGGGAATAATCCATACCTTTGCGGAGGAAATACGAAACGCATGAAAAAAATCAACGTCATAACGCTGGGCTGTTCGAAAAACACCGTGGACAGCGAGCACCTGATGGCCCGGCTCGCCGCGGCGGGTTACGAAGTGCTCTTCGACAGCGACCGCACCGACGCCAAGGTCGTCGTGATCAACACCTGCG
>OGGS01000893.1_pt1 | contig 24675 bp, 18 predicted proteins | sample 1571281 | NCBI WGS metagenome assembly OGGS01 (sample SAMEA2582042, study PRJEB24529) | metagenome | biome: Human gut stool | place: China | collected 2011 | reverse complement strand
AGATGAACCCACGTGCCACATTCCCGGCCGTTGCTTTAGGTTGGGTATTCACGTCCGAAAAGTTTATGGAAAAAACATCCGCCTGGTTGGATTATGGCAAATTACGTTTCTCCTGGGGACAAAACGGAAACCGCGACATTGGCCAGTACGAAGCATTAGCCCAACTAAACTCCGGAGCTTATACATATGTCGACCCGAACGGAAACGTCTATCTGACTTCCCAAGTATATATTAACCGTATGCCCAACAGCCAATTGAAATGGGAGCGAACCGAATCTTACAATATAGGGTTAGACTTCTCTCTGTTTGGAGACAAGTTAAGCGGTAGCGTCGAAACATATATGGCCGAATCGAACGACCTGTTAGTCAACCGTTCATTACCTTCTATTTTAGGATATGCCAGCGTAATGGCCAATCTGGGAGCTTTGACAAACCGAGGTTTCGAACTTTCGTTGAATGCCAATTTGATTAATCATGACAATTTTGCATGGAATTCAAGCGGTACGTTTTCTTTCAACCGCCGTAAGATCAAACATCTTTATGGCGATATGGAAGAAGTGAAAGACGACAAAGGGAACGTAATCGGATATAAAGAGGCCGACGACTATGAGAACAAGTGGTTTATCGGCCATGACACCGAACAGATCTGGGATTACGAGCGTGACGGGGTTTGGCAATTGGGCGAAGAGGAAGAAGCATCCAAATACGGCAACAAGCCGGGCGACTTCAAATATATTGACCAAAACGGAGATGGAGTATTGGATACGAAAGACAAGGTATTCCAAGGCTACAAGACTCCACGATATTATTGGTCTTGGCGTAACGAATTCACATTCTTCAAAAATCTAAGCCTTTCATTCATGATGTATTCACATGTGGGACAATATGGTACGTTCAATCGTGCAGCCAATACAGGCGGTATGTATGACAGTTATACGATTGTCGACATTCCACGCTGGACCAAAGACAACCCGACAAACGATTATGCCCGTATCGGTTCAACCAATAAGGGTAGCAATTATGTAAAGAAAACGTTTGTCCGCATGGAAAACATCACCTTGTCCTATAACGTTCCCAAACATTTATTGAAAAAGATAGCCGTACAAAACATGCGCTTCTCTTTAGCCGTCCGTAATCCGTTCGTGATTACCGGTTGGGATTTCGGTGATCCGGAAGGTGGCGATACAACTTTGCGTACGGTGAATTTCGGAGTGAATTTTACTTTATAATTAACCTGTAAATATAATAAGAATATGAATATCAACAAGAAAAATTGTATAATCCTGGCGCTGGCCACCTTACCCATGCTAAATTCCTGTAGTGACAGTTGGCTGGAGCCAAAACCTCTGTCTTTCTACTCACCCGAAAACACATACGTGGATGCAGAAGGACTTTATGCCGCATTGACAGCCTGCGAACGTAATATGCGCCATGAATTTTTCGGAGACGGCGCTCCGATCCTAACGGAAATGTATCTGACCGACATCGCCATACATGGCAAAACAGACGAAAGCGGTTCCCTGGTCGATTTGGATAACGAAATGTTACCCTCCCGGACGAAGAACGACATGAAAGGTAAAAACAAATGGTATTGGGAAGAAGGATTCAAAGGCATCAAATATGCAAATATCGCCATCAGCCGTTTGGATGCTGCCAAATACAAAGACGAAGCAGAACGAAAGGCCGTATTGGGCGCCGCTTATTTCCAACGTGCCTATCGTTATTACAAACTGACACACCAGTTCGGCGACGTCCCTTATCTGGATCGGGAAATCACCGAACCGAAATTGGATTTTTATACGTACGACCGTTGGAGTATCTTGGAACAATGCAAAAAAGACATGGAGTTTGCCTACCAATGGGTACCGGAAGTACAACCGCGCGGACGTGCCAACAAGGACGCGTGCGGTGTCTTGCTTATGAAATTGTGCATGGCCACCGGCGATTTCGACCGCGCTATTACGGTCGGCAAAGAAATCGTCGGACGTCATCCGTTGATGACCGAACGCTTCACAGGGAATCAAACAAAACCCAACACCAACCTGATGCATGATTTGCACAGTGTAGAAGCCAAAATAGACATGAACAACACGGAAGGTATCATGTATGTGGTCGCCCATCCGACAACAACCCCATTGGATAAAGACAACCGTATTTATACCATGCGTAATGCTGTGCCTTACTGGGCAAAAGGTGGCGCTATTAAAACCCCGGACGGGAAAAGCGGCACTGCTATTGCACCCGACGGGGCGGACAAGAATACGGAAATAGATAATGACACCCAATACGGCCGCGGTATCGGGACGTTACGTCCAACCAATTATTACCAATACGAGATTTGGACTGAAAAAGAAAAGAATGACTTACGCGGACCTTTCAATCATGACAGTTGGAAGCGGATGGAAGATTTACGCTATAACGATCCCGGCTTGAAGAAATCAAACAATCCTTATTACGGACAAAACTTGATTCGCCCGGTAGACCTTTCTGTCGCCGACTCTATCCGTTGCTGGTACATGTGGCCACATTACAAAGTATTCGTCCCTGATCCGACAAAGACTCAGGATTTCCAAGGAGGAGAAACACCGTGGTATATTTATCGTTCTGCAGAAATTTACTTGATGTTAGCAGAATGTTATTATTGGAAAGGTGATATGGCAAATGAGGCTGCAATGCTGAATGTTGTTCGTGAACGTGCCGGTGCGGAACCTCTAAACGGAACCGTCGGTATTGCCGATGTACTTGCCGAACGGGCCAGGGAATTGTATTACGAAGAAAACCGCCATGTCGAACTGGTCCGTATCTCCTATTTGTATGCCAAGACCGGTAAGGCATGCGAAGCTTTGGACGGACGTGTGTATAAATTGGATAACATTTCAGGACCGGGCGGTATCGGTACGAATTGCAAAGATACCGGCGTAAACTTCTATTTCGATTGGGTTTCCGCCAAGAATAATTTCTTCAATAAAGGTGTTAAAATTCCGAACGGCGAATACCGCATGAGCGTACACCACATTTTATGGCCGATTCCTGAAACTGCTATCACAAGCAACACCGGAGGCGTAATTAACCAAAATATCGGTTATCCGGGAGCAGAAAACAATCTGGAACCTCTAAAGGTCGAACCCATTGATCCGGATATTTGACATTTAAGAAAATGCGCATAACAACAACAGCGCAAAAGAGGCACATCGCCGTCGGGAGACAGTAAACTAATTCATCACTTACCCCAGGCTTGTGCCTCTTTCTACTCATCTTTCAGATCTTTCGCCCCAAAACAAAGCGGCAACAGTGATTCGGCACTCTCCGCCACCACGACCTCTTTCGTGCCGCACAACAAGACCTTCATCGGCTTGCCATAGCGTTGTTCCGTTTCCAGCAAGACTTGCCGGCAGGCTCCGCAGGGAGAAATGGGCTGTTCCAGAAAGCCAGCTTCATTGCGTGCTGCAATAGCCAGGGTAAGTATGGGTTGGTCGGGATATTGTGAATTGGCATAGAATACTGTGGTTCTTTCTGCACAGGTGCCGGAAGGATAGGCTGCATTTTCCTGATTACTTCCGGTAACGATTGTTCCGTTTTCCAGCAATGCGGCAGCTCCTACTGCAAAATGGGAGTAGGGGGAGTAACTTCTGCTGGTTGCTTCCCGGGCGGCATCCGTCAGGCGACGGTCTGTTTCATTCAGCTCCCCGTAGTTCAGGGAACGGACATGAATTTCTAGTTTAATTTCTTTCATGGCAGTTAGATTAGGGATAAATGATCGTGGAACAAATATAGCTTTTTCTTTGGAAACCGGAAAATAAATAGCAGGATTACCGGCAGAAAGTAGCTTCCACACCCACTTCCTTACAATCTGCTCCCATCGGTGGATTTTGCTTGTCAAGGGTGATCCGTATCTCGCTGACAGCAGGAAAATCGTTCAGTAGACGGGAGGCGATACGCCGGATAACGTGTTCCAGAAGCAGAGAAGGAATATTCATTTCTTCCTTGACAGTCTTGAATACTTCAGCATAGTTGACTGTTCCCTCCAGACAGTCATTTTCAGCAGCATGCGAGAAGTCTGTTTTCAGACGAAGGTTGAGGGTATATTCAGCGCCTACGCGGTTTTCCTGTGGAAGGACACCGTGATAAGCATATAGTTTCAGTCCATTCAAATGGATGTACATGTCTTGAGTTTTCATACGCAGTTTATCAGATAAAAAATAGAGGGCGCAAAGATGCATTGTTTTTTCCGGAATAATACCGGAAGCAATACGCCTTTGCGCCCCGATTGGTTATATTTCTCAGGCCTGCTTTTTATCCGCAGCGGGAAGATCCGCAAGTCTTGCAGATCAGACAGCCTTCCTGGTAAACCAGGGTTTCATGACCGCAGTTAGGACATTTCACTCCCTTGGCTTCAGTTCCGTCCTGTACATATTTTTTCAGGGCGCGTTCTACACCATTCTTCCAGGTATTGATGTTTTCGCTGTCCAACTGGAGTGAGCCTACAAGTTTGATGACCTGTTCGATCGGCATACGCCAGCGCAATACACCGGAGATCAGTTTTGCGTAGTTCCAGTATTCTTTGTTGAACTTTTCGGACAAGCCTTCAATGGTCATCTTGTAGCCGCGTTTGTTCTCGAACTGGAAGTCATAGCGCTTCACTCCGTCTTCATCGTAATTCTTGATGATGCGGCCGCTGGTTACAGATTTAGGCAGAACGATACCTTCTTCATCATCCTGAAGACCGGTAAAGATTTCGTAGGGACGTCCGTCGAGTAGTCCTACAAATGCTACCCATTTCTCTTTGTTGTTCTGGAAACGCACCACATCAGCTTCCAGTACTTTCGGACGTACTTCTACAACCTGAGGCGGTTTGCAGTGGCATTCTTCCTCTTCTTTCTTTTTGTCTTTTTTAGTAGAGATCAGTACACCTGCACGTGAACCGTCACGGTAAACTGTACATCCTTTGCAGCCGGATCGCCATGCTTCTACGTAGAGGCGGTTCACCAGTTCTTCATCAACACTGTTCGGCAGGTTGATTGTAACACTGATGGAATGGTCTACCCATTTCTGGATACGTCCTTGCATTTTGACTTTCATCAGCCAGTCTACATCGTTTGATGTAGCTTTATAATAAGGAGATTTTGCAACCAGATCATCAATCTCTTCTTGTGTATAATGCTTGTTCGGGTCGTATCCATTGACTTCCATCCAGGTCAGGAACTTGTGATGGAACACTACATATTCTTCAAATGCATCTCCTGTTTCGTCTACAAAGTCTACACGTACATTGGCATCATTCGGGTTGACTTTACGACGGCGCATGTATACTGGCATGAAAACCGGTTCGATACCTGAAGTTGTTTGAGTCATCAGACTGGTGGTTCCGGTGGGAGCAATGGTCAGACAGGCAATGTTGCGTCGTCCGTAGCGTATCATATCTTCATACAAAGCAGGATCTGCATCCTTGATACGGTTGATGAACGGATTGTTCTTTTCGCGTTCTGCATCGTAAATTTCGAATGCACCACGTTCCTTGGCCATGTTTACAGATGAGCGGTAAGCTTCAAGTGCAACAGTCTTATGTACCTGTTCTGAGAATTCAGTTGCTTCTTCTGTACCATAGCGCAGTCCCATAGCTGCCAGCATATCACCTTCGGCTGTAATACCTACACCTGTACGTCTTCCCAGTCCGGATTTGCGGTATATCTTTTCCCACAGGTGACGTTCTGCGCCTTTGACTTCTTCACTTTCCGGATCGGCATCAATTTTTTCCATGATGCGTTCGATCTTTTCCAGCTCCAGATCAATGATGTCGTCCATGATTCGCTGAGCCAGGGCAATGTGTTTCTTGAACAGGTCAAAGTCGAATCGGGCTTCCGGAGTGAACGGATTGATTACATATGAATACAGGTTGATGGCCAGTAGACGGCAAGAGTCGTAAGGGCACAAGGGGATTTCACCGCAGGGGTTGGTAGAAACCGTACGGAATCCTAAATCAGCATAGCAGTCAGGAACAGATTCACGGATGATTGTATCCCAGAACAGAACACCCGGTTCTGCCGATTTCCATGCATTGTGCACAATCTTTTTCCACAAGGCAGAAGCATTGATCTGCTTGGATACCATCGGATGATCTGAATCAATCGGGAACTGTTGGGTGTACATCCGGCCTTCTACGGCAGCTTGCATGAATTCGTCATCCAGTTTCACGGAAACATTAGCTCCGGTCACTTTGCCTTCCGTCATCTTGGCATCAATGAATGCTTCTGAGTCGGGATGCTTGATGGATACACTCAGCATCAGGGCGCCGCGGCGGCCATCCTGTGCTACTTCACGGGTAGAATTGGAATAACGTTCCATGAACGGAACCAGTCCGGTAGAAGTCAATGCGGAGTTCTTTACCGGTGAACCTTTCGGTCGGATGTGTGACAAATCATGTCCGACACCTCCACGCCGTTTCATCAGCTGTACCTGTTCTTCATCAATACGGATAATGGCACCGTATGAGTCTGCAGCTCCTTCCAGACCGATAACGAAACAGTTGGACAGTGATGCGACCTGATAGTCGTTACCGATACCAGTCATCGGGCTTCCTTGCGGAACGATGTACTTGAAATGGTCGAGCAGGTCAAAAAGTTCTTGTGCACTGAGTGCGTTCGGATACTTAGCCTCGATGCGGGCCACTTCATTGGCGATACGCCAATGCATGTCCTCCGGAGACTTTTCGTAGATGTTACCGAACGAGTCTTTCACAGCATATTTATTTACCCAGACACGTGCGGCAAGTTCATCGCCTTTAAAATACTGCAATGAAGCGTTATAGGCTTCATCGTAGCTGTACGTTTTCTTTTCCACTTTTGTATATGAATGAGTTTGTTATCAATTTAAAAAGGTCTTGCCTGTAGAAATTTTGCTCTTCTTAAATCATAACGGCTGCAAAGCTAGAGATGTTTTTTTGATTTGCCAAATAAAACTTTGAGAAGTTATTAACAATCGGTGAAGTTTTCCAAAACGAAAAACTAATAATTTGTATATTAGTAAAATAACTAAAATAGGAATAGCTGAAAATTTTCCAAAAAGTAAACTTCTTCTCAGAGGTGATATAGAGCTTGTTTCCTTGCCTGGAGGGTATTACAGCATGGAAAACCTTTGTCTGGAGGGGGGGGGAAAGGGTGAGAAGAGTATGTGTCTCTAATAGAATTTTCTTATATTTGTAAAATAAAACAAGATAATATGGATTCAATCAGAAACAGACGTACGATTCGTAAGTACAAGCAGCAGGATATTCCTGCAGAGCTGTTGAACGGGCTGCTGGAAGAAGCTTTTCGGGCTTCCACAATGGGAAATATGCAGCTTTACAGTGTAGTGGTAACCCGGGATGCAGAGCGTAAGGCTCTTCTTGCACCGGCTCATTTTAATCAGCCTATGGTGACTTCTGCACCGGTGGTTTTGACATTTTGTGCAGATTTCAACCGTTTCAGCAAATGGTGCCGTCAGCGCAAGGCAGAACCGGGGTATGACAATTTGATTTCCTTTATCAATGCCGCTTCTGATACCTTGCTGGCTGTTCAGAACTTCTGTACGCTGGCAGAAGATCGTGGTCTCGGTATCTGTTATTTGGGAACAACTGTATATAATCCGGATCAGATTATAGATATTCTTCATTTGCCGGAACTGGTCGTGCCTGTGGCCACGATTACGGTAGGATATCCGGATGAATGCCCTGCTCAGCCGGACCGCTTGCCGTTAAGCGGAATTATACATGAAGAAGAATATCACGATTACACTCCGGAAGCAATTGATGCCATCTATGCGATGAAGGAATCATTGCCGGAAAACAAACATTTTGTGGAAATCAATCATACGGAAACGCTGGCTCAGATCTTCACGAATATCCGTTATAAGAAATCGGATAATGAATTTATGTCTGAAGGACTGAAGCGTACACTCAAGCGTCAGGGGTTTGATAAATAAGATTTCATCGGAATCAGATACAAAGAAAGCGGACCGGGCAATCAGTTTTAACTTTTGTCCGGTCCGCTTCTTCTTTTATTTCAGTTTTAATCCAACTTCTATTTCTTCAATTTCTGCTTTAAATTCTTTATCCACTTCCAACTGATCTTTTACAGTCTTGCAGGCATGCAATACGGTTGCATGATCCTTGTTTCCAATCAGCTGACCGATTTTGGAAGAAGATGTTTCTGTATGTTTCTTTGCCAGATACATGGCAACCTGACGTACTTGTACAACTTCACGTTTACGGGTTTTTGTATGGATAGCTGAGGTGTCAATCTTGTAGTGAGCACAAACCTTTTCGATGATATCATCGATGGTTACAGCCTTAACTTCAGCGCAGCGTACAGCTTTACGGACAATACGTTGAGCCAAATCCAGGTTGATTTCTCGTTTTAACAAGATAGATTGTGCCAGCAGTGAGTTGACAATACCTTCCAGTTCACGCACGCTTTCGTTGACGTTTTCCGCAATATAGCAGATCACTGATTCTGGAATGGTCAGTCCATCCCGGCGGATCTTGTTGCGCAGAATGTTCTTGCGCAGTTCGATATCCGGTTTTTCCAGTTCAGCCACCAATCCCCATTTGAAGCGTGTCAGCAGTCGGTCTTCCATCCCTTGCAGCATAACGGGAGCACGGTCGGAAGTCAATATCAGTTGCTTGCCGTTCTGATGCAGATGGTTGAATATGTGGAAGAATGTGTTCTGCGTTTTGGTAACACCCGCAAACTCCTGAATATCATCAATGATCAGGACGTCAATCGTCTGATAGAAACTGATAAAATCATTGAAATGATTTGTTCGTACTGAGTCAGTATACTGTACCTGGAACAGATGTGCTGAAACATACAACACACGTTTCTCAGGATAAAGTTCTTTGATACGGGTACCAATCGCATTGATCAGGTGTGTTTTTCCCACACCAGACGGACCATACAGGAAGAGCGGGTTGAAAGTACGCGCCGGATTCTGGGCTACAGTTTCAGCCACGGTTCTTGAGAATTCGTTGCTGGTACCTTTGATGAAGTTTTCAAAATTGTAATTCGGGTTCAGATGCGGATCCAGATCTTGAGGAGCCGCAGCTTGTAATGGGTTGGGCGCCTTGTTGGCATTGTGTACAGGCGCTTGAGGAGGCAAAGCAGATGAACGCTTTGTCCCTTCCATATTGACGGTTATGTGGTTTGTCTTGTCGGTAAGAATGGAATACATCAACTCCGTACCTTCACCTATTTCTTTATAGATGGCGGCACGCAGCAATCCCACATACTTTTCTTCCAGATATTCATAGAAGAAAGGACTGGGGACGCCAATCGTCAATGCCTTATTCTCGTATTTCAAAGGTACGATAGGCTCAAACCAGGTCTCAAAAGCTCTTGCATTGTTGATGTTGTCTTTAATGAAGTTCAGACAACGGTTCCACAACACAATTGCTTGATTATTTTCAATCATACGTGCGTTATTATTTAATAAAGCGAAATTTCTACGTTTGCAAATTTCGGAATGAAATTTCAGAAAAACAAATCCCTTTTTGCTTGCTTTTTCTGAATGTATTATAAATGTTTGGTTTTTAAAATGTTACAAATGTGTTAAAGACTCTTTTTGTGAGTTGACTCTTGTTTTTTTGAAACTTATTGTTTCTCAAATGGTTATCCTTTTGTTTCTTTTTAGGGAAGAAGACTGATGAAATTGGCTTATCTTCTTATTATCAGTTTTTTATAATGGTTGTAATAGAAGATAAGCCGATTCTTTATTATTTAGATAAATTCTATATAGTGTATTTCTTACTTGTCTTTCTTGCCAAAAAGAGAGAAGTGTACGTAGCGTTTGGGATGTTCCTGCAAATCCTTAAGCAGACTGGCCGCGTTGGCTGAAGTTGCGTTCAGATTGTTGTATAGTTCAGGATCATTCAGCAACAATCCGAGTGAATTGTCCTTGCGGTTCAGCTTGTCGGTCAACAGGCGTACATTTTGCAGGGTTGAATCGATTTTTGTAAAGGTTGCTGCATAGTCTACATTCTTCAGATTGCCGCTGATCACCTTCAGGTCTTCAGTGATTGCCGTAACGTTTCCGGTTAGCTGTGGAATATCGTTGCTCATCAGAGTGTGTAGCTGGCGGCTGGTTGCGTTCAGAGAAGCTGTCAGCTGTTCTGTGTTATGCAGAGTTTTGGCTAAAGCCGGATCTGCCAGCAACGTGTTCAATGAACTCAGGATAGAGTCCATCTTAGGCATCATTTGTGTCAGTTTGGGGAGCAGGTCCTTTTCTGCAGCTCCCATGATTCCTTCATTGGCTTCTCCCACCAGCGTGTCTCCCGGATTGTAGTATTCCTGACCTTCGTGGTTGAGCAGCATATTCATTTTGACGGTTCCCAGCATTTCAGTTACCAGTTCTGCACGGCTCCCTTTCGGAATGCGCATTGCCTGATCCATTTCAATACCCACAACAACGTGGCCGGGCTTCTGGTAGTTATATTGTATGTCACGCACAAGTCCTACTTTCAAGCCGTTGGCAAATACCGGGCTTGAAGTAGCCAGTCCGTTGATGTTGGTGAATTCCACATAATAATAGCTTTCCGGCTTGAACATATTAACACCTTTCAGGTAGTTGATTCCGAAAAAGAGGATAAGCAGCGAGGCTATTCCGGCTAAACCTATTTTTACTTCTTTCTTCATGTCTTGATTATCTGTTTTGTTTAAACTCTTTAATTGCTTGGTTAATATTCATTTTTTTTCCGTTCTTGAAAGCAATGATAAATGCATCCTTGAACTTGGCATCCACCTTGGTCCGTTTTAGTCGGAGGATATGGTTGTAGTCCGTGTCTTCTCCGTATGTATATTTAACGATACCGTTTTCCTTATAATGGTTTACGGGTGAAAGTCCTTTGAATTGTTGGCTTCTGGCTGGAAGAACGCGGTCGGAAGTCAGAATCTGTATTTTGAATACAGGCTTTTCTGTGCGGTTGTTCCGGCTGGAGGCTTTGGTTGCCGGGGTAGAAATCTCAACAGGAGCAGCGGCACTTTCGACTGTCTCAACAGGAGGGAGAGACTCTTCTGTCAGGTCCGCAGTGAGAACATCTGACGCTGATTCTGTTGCAGGCTCATCTTCAGCCGGGAAAGACTGGCTGAGAGGCTTTCCGGCATTGAATCCCTGTTCCTGTTTGTATCGCAGGAATGCCTGGTAGATGCTTTTTGCCAGAGTGGATGTTCCGTTGGATGACAGCAGGTATGCTTCTTCTGTCGGGTTGGAAATATATCCCAGTTCAACGAGTACGCTGGGCATAGAAGTTGCCCTCAATACCAGAAATCCGGCCTGATGTACTCCTTTGTCAACCCGTTTGCTGACCCGGAACTGCTTCTGAATGAGCTGAGCGAAGTTGACACTTTGTTTCATATTCTTGTCCTGAAGAAACTCAAAGATAATGTAGCTTTCTGACGAATTGGGATTAAATCCTGCATATTGCTGCTTGTAGTCGTCCTCGATCAGGATCACCGAGTTTTCTTTCTTGGCTACTTCCAGATTTTCTTCTGTACGGTGCAAACCTAATGTGTAGGTTTCTGCTCCGAATACCTGACTTTTTCTGGAAGCCACGGAGTTGGTATGGATGGAAATAAACAAGTCTGCTTTGGCGTTGTTGGCTATTTCGGCACGGCGGTGCAGGGGGACAAAAACATCGTTTTTGCGTGTATAGACCACCCGTGTATCACTACAGTTGTCCTGTATCATCCGTCCCAGTTTCAGGGCTACATTGAGATTGATATTCTTTTCCCGTCCTTTCCGGCCAATTGCTCCAGCGTCATTCCCCCCGTGTCCGGCGTCAATGACAACGGTAAAAGTTTTGCCGTTCTCAGCCAACAAATGGATTGGGAATAAACAAGCCATCAGGCAGAACCCAATGATATATAGTATGTTGAATTTAGATGTCCGCATAATTTATTTACGGGTACAAAGTTAATAGTTTTTTGGTTATCTCGGCTTGTCGTATATTAATAAATGTGTATTTCGGGAAATAACGCCCATAAAAACAGGGAAAAAAGCAAGCGGTTTGCTCGATTTTGCCTATCTTTGTCTGAATCGTTATTGAATAATAAAACAGATATAGAATATGACACTGATTGACGGAAAGGCTATTTCTGAGCAGGTGAAGCAGGAGATAGCAGCCGAAGTGGCTGAAATAGTGGCTAAGGGCGGCAAGCGTCCTCATCTGGCTGCTATACTGGTTGGTCATGACGGCGGTAGCGAGACTTACGTGGCAGCCAAGGTAAAGGCTTGTGAAGTATGCGGGTTCAAGTCGAGTCTGATTCGTTTTGAGGCCGATGTAACGGAAGATGAACTTCTGGCGAAGGTACGTGAACTGAATGAAGATCCCGATGTGGACGGATTCATTGTACAGCTTCCCTTGCCGAAACATATTTCAGAACAGAAAGTGATTGAAACGATTGATTACCGCAAAGATGTGGATGGTTTCCATCCGATCAATGTCGGACGTCTGTCAATCGGTCTGCCCTGTTATGTATCAGCAACTCCCAATGGCATTCTGGAATTATTGAAACGTTATCATATTGAGACACAGGGAAAGAAATGTGTTGTGCTGGGGCGTAGTAACATTGTGGGCAAGCCGATGGCTGTGCTGATGATGCAAAAGGCATATCCGGGAGATGCAACAGTGACCGTATGTCATAGCCGGAGCCGTAATCTGGTGGAGGAATGCCGGGAAGCTGATATTCTGATAGCTGCCATGGGCCAGCCCAACTTTGTTACGGCCGATATGGTAAAGGAAGGAGCCGTTGTGATTGATGTCGGTACGACCCGTGTTCCGGATGCAACCCGCAAGTCCGGTTTCAAGCTGACTGGAGATGTCCGCTTTGATGAAGTGGCCCCGAAGTGTTCATTCATTACGCCTGTACCCGGAGGAGTAGGACCGATGACGATTGTGTCGTTGATGAAGAATACCTTGCTGGCCGGAAAGAAGGCTATTTACCAGTAATTGGAAGGTGAACAGATTCCGAATATACAAACTCCTGTTGCCGATGGTCACCTGGCTGTCGGCAGCGGGAGTTTTTGCTAAGGGGGCCGACTCTCTGTCTCTACTTTTTATAGGTGACCTGATGCAGCATCAGGCACAGCTTGATGCTGCGCGTATGCCGGACGGAAGTTATGATTATACAGACTGCTTCCGTTGGGTGAGTCCGGAATTTGCAAAGGCAGATCTGGTGATTGGTAACCTGGAAGTACCTTTGGGAGGAAAACCTTATACGGGATATCCTGCATTCAGTGCTCCTGATTCTTATTTGAAATCACTTCGGCAGGCTGGGGTAGATGTGTTGCTTACAGCCAACAATCACTGTCTGGATCGGGGGAAGATGGGACTGGAGCGTACCATCTGTCTGCTGGATTCTTTTCGGGTACCTCATGTCGGGACTTATCGTACCCGGCAGGAACGGCTGGATTTTTACCCGTTGCTGGTGGAGCGAAAAGGATTTCGCGTAGTCTTTCTGAATTACACGTATGGTACAAACGGTTTACGTCCGGTAACGCCTAATGTGGTCAATTATATAGATCGCGAACAGATGAGGCGGGATATTCTGAAAGCCCGTCTGATGAAGCCTGATGTATTGATTGCCTGTATGCACTGGGGAGTGGAATATCAGTCTCTTCCCCGTTCGGAAGAACGTGCGTTGGCCGATTGGCTGCTGAAGATGGGAGTGGATCATGTAATCGGAGCGCATCCACACGTGATACAGCCTGTTGAAGTCCGGGAGGACTCTCTTTCTCCGGCACGTCACTTAGTAGCCTACTCATTGGGAAACTTTGTTTCTAATATGAGTGCTCCTCAGACAGACGGAGGGATGGCTGTAAAATTATTGCTTCGTCGGGTGGAAGGCAAAACCCGTCTGGTCGATTGTGCCTATGCTTTGGTATGGACTTCCCGTCCGGTATTGAGTGGGAAAAAGAATTTTCAGGTATATCCGGCCGGAATGGATGAAAACAAAATGCATGTGTCTGAGAGACAACGCATGAAGGCATATCTGGAAGGAGCCCGCAAGCTGTTGGGTAAGTACTGTAAGGGTATTGAGGAATATTTTTTTGAATAAAAAGAGGCAAAATGTTTGCAGATTCAAAATAAATCTCTACCTTTGCAATCGCTTTTGGAAAGGTAATCAACATGGTGACTATAGTTCAGTTGGTTAGAGCGTCAGATTGTGGTTCTGAATGTCGTGGGTTCGAGTCCCACTAGTCACCCTTTCAAAGAGGCTGTCTCAAATAATATTTGAGACAGCCTCTTTGCATTTGTAAAAAATGGGCAAATCTATAAAGTTTTATCGGTTTAAAGAATGATGTAATGGAAGAATTTGTATATTTGTAAAAACCTTGAAGCATAACCTATATTCTTGATACAAAAATTAAGTTGTTTTTTTACGGAAAGAGAAAAGGCTGTACAATTTTAAATCAATAAAACGAATATTTTATGAAAAAACTGTTTCTTGTTATTGGCTTGATGACCTCTGTTATCTTTTGTAATGCGCAAAGTACCTATGAACCTGAATTTATTGGTGAAACGAATTTGCTGTGTATATCAGGAAGTGATACAATATCCATGGCTTTGGATAAAGAAAATGCTAAGATTAAATCCAAGGCTGGTGCTTCCTTATATTTGACAGGAATTGGTTCTGTAAAAACTCGTATTCATGTAGAAGGGAATACTTCTTCCTGTGTTGCAAAACCGGATTGTGCCTATAGGCTGGTCGTAAGAAGTGCGAATAATGATACAGATCCCAATACATTTATTCAGCTGATTCAGTTTGAAGTGAAGAAAAATGAAAGACGATGTGAAATTGGAAAGATAAATACTTTCAAGGGAAGTTCTTCCGGAACAGAACAGCTGATTGAATACAAGGCAAAACGGTATGGAGAGAGTTCTTATTTGCTCTCTTTTGATCCTGTTGTTCCTGGGGAATATGGTGTATTTATGTCGAATCCAGATGCAAGGGATGAAAAAAGGATGATCATCTATTGTTTTAGTGTAAAATAGTCTTTCATAAAAAAAACAACTGATTGAAGAGAAGATTCATTCGACATTATTAATGATATAAATAAAAGAAACATGAGAAACTTTGATTATCAGACCCCGACACGACTGATCTTCGGACGTGATGTTGTGGCGGGGCTTCCTGAAGTGATGCGTCCGTTCGGACGTCGTGTCTTGCTGACCTACGGAGGCGGAAGTATCAAGCGAATCGGACTGTATGACCGTGTCAGAGAATTACTGAAAGACTTTGAGATTTTTGAACTGGGCGGGATTGAACCGAATCCGAAGTATTCCACCAGTGTTGTGGAGGGGGTACGTATCTGTAAGGAACAGCATATCGATGTCATTCTCTCTGTTGGGGGAGGTTCGGTGCTTGACTGTTCGAAAGCCATTGCCGGTGGAGCCAAGTATGATGGCGAAACCTGGGATCTGATTACCGGTAAGGCTCCTACTTTGGCTGCTCTTCCGATCGTTGATATCCTGACCCTGGCTGCTACGGGCAGTGAATATGATGCCGGAGGTGTCATTTCGCGTACGGAAACCAATGATAAGATTGCTTACATCGATCCACATCTGTTCCCAGCATGTTCTTTCCTTGATCCGACTTATACGTTTACGGTCAACGCCAAACATACGGCAGCGGGAGTGGCTGATGCCATCAATCATGTGATGGAGCAGTATTTCACCCATGCTTCCAATTCTGTAGCTGACGGTTTTTGTGAAACCCTTGTCAAGACTTTGATGAAATATGCACCGGTTGCTCTGGAGAAGCCCGATGACTATGAGGCCCGTGCGGAGATTATGTATGCCTGTACTTTTGGCTGCAACGGCTTGCTGGCTCTTGGAACAGCAGGGTCTCCCTGGCCGATGCATGGTATTGAACATGCTCTTTCGGCTTATTATGACATTACACATGGAGAAGGACTGGCCATTATTACTCCGCACTGGATGCACCATGTACTTAATGAGCGTACACAGGAACGTTTCGTGAAGTTTGGCCTGAATGTGTTCGGACTGTCAGCAGACATGGCTCCGGCCGAGATCGCAGAACAGACCATTGTATGTACTTCTCAGTTCTTTAAGAGTCTGGGTATGCCGATGACCTTGCGCGAAGTCGGTATTGATGACTCCCGTCTGGAAGAAATGGCCCATCACGTTGCCGTTAATGAAGGACTGGATGCACCGGGTACCTTTGCTCCGCTGAATGAGCAGGATATCCTGTCCATTCTGAAGGCAGCGCTGTAAATCAGAAAGAAACTCTCTGTTCCAGCCTTTGATGTGACGGCTTTAGGTTGGAACAGAGTATTATAACAGATAACTTTAGATCAAACCTGTAAAAACAATACTGACACATATGAAGAGAATCGCTCTACTTGGACTGGCTGTGATGACTGTGGCTATGTCATACGCTCAGGGGATTAGCGGAACCTGGAAAGGAATGCTGAATGCGGGAAATCAGAAGCTGGAAATTGTTTTTCATTTCGATCCGTCGAAAGATGGAGGCGGTGCTGCTACCATGGATGTCCCTGCACAAAGTGCCATGGGTATTCCTGTTCGTCTGAATCTGCTGTCAGCCGATTCCGTCAGTCTGGATGTCCTGGCTCTTCTGATGGAATATACCGGGAAACTGAACAATGGAGTAATCACCGGTACTTTCAGACAGTTCGGTGTGGCATTCCCGTTGGAGTTGAAGGCTGGAGATGCCGGAAAGCCCAACCGTCCTCAGGAACCGGAAAGTCCGTTGGGGTATAAGACAGAGGAAGTTACTTTCACCAATCAGAAAGCTCATGTTTCTCTTGCCGGTACGCTGACTTATCCGGTCAATTATACTCCGGACAAAAAAGTACCTGTGGTAATCATGGTTACCGGAAGTGGTGCCCAGAATCGGGATGAAGAGGTGTTTGCTCACAAACCTTTTAGGGTGATAGCTGACTACCTGGCTAAACAGGGGATTGCTTCTTTGCGATATGATGACAGAGGAGTAGGTCAGTCGACCGGGAATCAGGCCGGATGTACTTCGGCTGACTTTGCGGAAGATGCAGCTTGTGGACTTTCATGGTTAAAGAGCAGCGGAAAATTCAATCAGGTCGGGATATTGGGACATAGTGAAGGAGGGCTGATAGCCTTTATGTTGGGAGCTGAAGGAAAAGCAGATTTTTTGGTGAGCATGGCCGGACCTGGAATCAAAGGAGATAGTTTGCTGGTTGAGCAGCAGAATGCTCTTTTCAAGCTGAAAGGAATTCCTTCCAATGTGAGTGTCAGTACTTTGCGGAAAAGTATGGCCACTCAGCCAGGGAATGTATGGCTGGAATATTTTATGGATTATGATCCGCGGCCGGATCTGGAAAGAATTACCATCCCGGTTATGGCTGTCAACGGAAGTAATGATATGCAGGTTCTTTCAGACAGTAATATCAGTGCTATCCGGAACTGTCTTTCCGGGAAGAACAGCAAAAATCTTATCAAGGTATATCCCGGATTGAATCATTTGTTCCAGCATTGTGAACCTGCTTCCTCCATGGATTATTATAAGATTGAGGAAACCTGTTCACCAGAAGTTCTCCGGGATATAGCAGCTTGGATCAATAGTCTGTAGAAATGACTTGTTGTCAATACCGGCAATTATACCATCCATGTATGACGTTTAACAAAATAGTGTATGAAAAAAGTATTAGGCATATTTATAATGTTATTATTTGCATGTACATCCAGGGATAAAAATGAAATACCGACACTCTCTGTAGATTTACATTCGTCAGATGTTTCTTTCGAAGACTTGTTCTCAAAAATAGAGATCATACCTTTGGAGACATCTGATAGTTGTTTGCTGGTGGATGTAGAGAAAATAGTACATGTTGACAGTTTGCTGTATGTTTTTGATAGCAGGCGTCCTGCGCTATATGTGTTTGATGAGAAAGGAGCGTTTGTCAGACAAATATCCCGATGGGGTGATGGTCCGGGAGATCATTTGTTGATAAGTGATTTTATGGTTGATAAAAACCAACAGACTATAGGCTTGTTGAGTCCAAACGGGTATATGGGAATATATGACTTATGTGGAAAATTTATCAGGCAGGATATGTTACCTGCCAAGCCTAATTATTATGCCGTTGCTTCTCTTAGCCCGGACAGATGGGTTTTCTGGTCGTGCGTGAGAGAAGATGAGGATGGAATTACAGTCGTTGGAAAAGACTCTCTAAATACGGTCAGTGGTTTTTGGAGGAACGATCGTATTTTGGATATGGGTAGCTTGAATCCTTTTTATGAGTACCATGATAATGTGTACTTTGCTACGGCATATCAGAATACAGTCTATAAGTTGACTAAAAAAGGACTGTATCCTGTTTACTGTTGGGATTTTGGCAAAGATGGTATTAATGATGAAATGTTGCAAAAATATCGTTTGATTGAGAATGAAGGAAAACGAAATGATGAGCTGATTAAAGATTTGTCTGATGGAACACTCCCTTTCTGTATGAAATTTCATCGGGAAAATGATCTATATTATTATGTATCTCTGCAAAAAGGTTTAGGTACTGTCAATAAGCATATTAATGTGTTTTATAGAAAACAGGACGGTAGTACATTTGTCTTTGAAAAGTTGGCTGAAAATTTAAGTATAACTCCTCTTCTGTTTACGGAAGATTACATCGTTTCGAAATTAAATTTTGATGATTATACTTGTTTGCGCCCTTTTTTGTCAGAACAAGACTACTCAAAACTTTTGTTGCGTGAGGAAGATGATAATCCGTGCCTGGTAAAGTTTTATTTTAGAAAAGGTGGAAAGAACCCCGGCAGAATGTAAGTTATTGTATGGTATCTTCTGATATAAACTTTTTTAGTTTGGATTTGAGTATACCTTTCCGATAGCCTGTCCACATCTTTAGGATTTTACCTTCCGGCGAAATCAATACGAAATGCGGGATGCCTCCGGCTTTATAACGCGAAGCCAGACTTCGTCCTCCATTTTTCGGTTCCTTCCATTGATAACCCGGCATCTTGTGTTCTTTCAGGAATTTGCTCCAGGAGATTTTTTCATCATTGGATATTCCTACCAAGGCCAATTTATCGCCATATAGATGGACAATCTCTTCCATTTCCGGTTCAGACATGCGGCAGGGGCCGCAGTAGATACTCCAGAAATCCAACAAGATGTATCGGCCTTGCAATTCAGACAAATGATGGGATTCTCCTTCAGCGTCATATAGTAAACCATCAGCCATATCGTCTCCTTCTTCCACTGTCGGAGCAGGGAAGGCATATGACTCAATGAGTTTTCCTTTCTCCGTTTCCTGCCATTCGGCCGGCATACGTGCATACAACTGCTGGAAAACAGGACGAAAACTGCGCAATGAATCCGGAATCCAGGTTGTATTCCAGGCTTTTTCCAAAAACTGGTCAATCCATACCTCCGTGACCGGCGCCGTCTTCATATATTCGAAGGTTTTTCTAACACTCCGGTAATTGAGCTTATGCCAGCGGTCCCAAAAAAGACTGTCGTGCACCTGGCACTTTTCATCCATCTGTAAGCATTCGTCCGTCTCGTCTGCGGTACAGGCCGCATACGATAAGGCTTCTTTTTGTTGGGGAATATTCGTAGTGATCATCCATTGATGAAGCCATTTGTCTTTTCCCTGAATATCAATCCAGCCTCCTCGGTCTACCCACAAATCTAAAGTCCAGTTGGGAAAGTCTTTTGCCCAACCGAAAAACTTTAAATGCTTTGGTTGTGAAATGGTGTCTTCGTATATCATTTCTCCGTTTTGCAAGGGAAAATCTGCTATTGCTTTGCTAGCAGTCATTGTTGGATTAAAGACATACATAACTCCTCTTACACTGTCAGGAATATTATTCAGGCGCCAACGGATCCGGAATTTTCCTTCTAATTCTTGAGCTTGACAAATGTTTCCTGCTCCAATGAGCAGGAAAAGGGGACACAAGATCTGGATAGCGAGATTTCTTTTCATTTTTCAGTCAGTTTTATTGTATGGAATGTCCGTCTGTGGATTGAGTTTCCGGAACAGAGCCGAAGCGCTTTTGCAGGAACTCTTTCAGATTGTGGGTTCCGACATCTTCTGTTGAGATACTTCCGTCTTTTTCTACGATTACATAGTGCGGAATTCCGTTGAACTGGAAAAGTTGGCGCATATATTTGTATTCAGTGTCTGTGAGCCGGTAACAGGCTTCTCCTTTCAGGTTCTTCTCTACATAGTCCGTGTAGGCCTTTCCCGGAGATTCTTTTTCGCTGGTTATATAGACGAACTGAAAATCGGGATGGTTGCGGTATTGTCTGCGCAGATCGGCTGTAGCCTGTATGCCAGTCCGGCAGGGGCCACAATAGATTCCCCAGAAGTCAATGAAGAGTACTTTGCCAGCATGAGGAGCAATGATACGGCGGAAAATATCGGTAGCTTTCCCCGCAGGAAGCTGGTAGGATGCTGTCCGTCCTGCCGGATGCAGTTCGTCAATCATATCCTTGACTGCAGTCTGCATATAGGGATGGGTAATGATTGCCTGTGTCTTTCCGATGAGGCATTCTGCATCTTTCCGGCTGGCCTGTTGTGCAACGATGGCACGCAGGTCGCGTACACGGGCTATCTGCCAGAGCAGGGGAGAGCGTTCATTACACAGTGCCTGAATGATACTGTCCTGTATCTCATACTTCTTTGCATATATCCGGATCAGTTTCTCATTATCCGGAAGTTTTTTGAAGTCTTCTTCACCTGCCAGACTCTTGTAAGCATTATTGGCTGCTTCGAATGGGCCCATGTATTCAAAACGGTTGATGAAAACACTTATCCGGGAACAGGCCAGTGCTGACATTTCGTCCAGAGGCATTTGTTTCAGAAAGTCGTAATAGGAAGCATCCGGCTGTACCTGCAATACCTGATTGGCCGTGTCTTGCCGGGCATAATAGCTTCGGGGCATCTGATAGTCAAAATAAATCTCTCCTGCTTTGATGGCTGTATGGTTGCGGATCAGCAAAACTGCTTTTTGCGAAGTTGCATAAAGCCGGCAAAGTGAATCGGCTTGCTGCTGCCACCGGGCAGTGTACGGTTCCAGTTGTTTCTGAAACTGTGCCGGTGTCAGTGTCTTCTGGGCTTTATTCAGTTTCTCGTAAGGGTAATCGATCAGGTCATTCAGGGTGACGGCCAGATAAGACAGTGCGGCTGTCTTTCCCATATAAGCCGTGTGAATGAGCGGATATTTGTTGTCGCGTGCCCGGCTTCGTGCCATGATGTCTTCCCAGTCCAGATACATCGTGACTGTGTCACCCGGTTCGGCATAGAATGGAATCCACTGGTTGTTCAGGGTCAGGTTCTGGCAAACGGGATATGACAGGATAAATTTGCATTCAAAACTTCCGTCGGGATTGATGGGGACTACTGTGGGATAGTCCTTGCGGGTAATTTCATTGCTCAGATAAAGAATACCGCTGTCGAATCCCAGTCTCGGATCATAACCTTTCAGATAGCCTTGCAGGTAGACGCTGTCCCGGCGGAAAAAGTCCGTGCCATATCCGTTGTCTGCATCCGGTATTGCCGGCTCTTTGCGGGTGCGTACGTAGCGTTGTTCCTCTCCGTCGTTAAGGGCAATGAGGCAGGAACCGTCTTTCCGGGCAGTCAGTTTCAGGGTGACGGTGCTTCCGTCCTTGCGGTCGCTGGCAGTCATCAGGATGCGTTTCCCCTTTTTTCTGCATTCCACGGGAGTGTACAGCCGGTTGTTCAGGATGACGATGGAATCATAGATACCGTAAGTCCAGCGGCTCTGTGCATCCTCGCTAAACCAGTTTCCCTCTACCGGTTCCAGAAGAGAACGGGGCTCAGAGGCATCAGCCACCAGTGAGATATCGAAAGTATTTCCTTCTCTTCCATTGGGATCTATGAAATGTATTTTCCGGGTTTCCTGGGGCAGAGGTTCGAACAATAGTACGAAGTCCATTTCTCCCGAATCAGGAAGATAAGTTTCCTTTTTCAGTTCAATGCCTTCAGCTCCCGTTTGCTTGTAGCGTATTCCGGTGGCAGTATCTTCCAGATAATTCTCTCCATCTTCCTTGATCCACCAGTGTGGCCGGAAAATCGCGTGGATGTAGACTTTGGTACATTCGGGGGTACGCTCAATCCGGGTAATGTTGCGGATACTTCCGTTGCGGGCCTTGAATGTCGGATTTTCAATTGTTTGTGCTGTCAGTATTCCTGGAAGCAGGATCAGCAGGCATAGGAGCAGCTGTCTGAGGTTTTGCCATGGTGTCTGCCGTTTATCGGTCAAGGATACGGTTGTGGCTGTTCTTGTTTTCATGTGTATAAAAGGTTTATGTATGGTCAGGTTTTATTTGTCAGTTTCGGATTCTGCAGATCGGGTTGAAACACAGATTGCCCCGTTTTTTGCCGCTTCTCCAAAAAGATCAACAGCCTGCTGGCCTTTCAGCACTTTGATGGATTTGATCTGGCTGGGTGAGAGAGCCTGTACAGCTGTTGCATCAGCAGCTTTTCCGTCTATGATGACCAGAGACTTAGATGTCTGGGAGTCAAACCGGATGGTCGGGATATTTATGTCCGAAGCCTGCTCTTCTTTTTTCAGTTTGACTTGAATGATTCCTGTCTTGCTCTTGTCGGTCGTGTATTTGGCCAGAGAAGCCTGATCTTTCAGGACGGTAACTGACTGGATACGCTGCGGATCGATGGCGCGGAAAATCTCCGGACTGACTTCCTGCCCGTTGACCAGAAGAATGACATCCTTGAGGGAAGAGTTGTAGCTTCCATTTTTCAGGAAGATGGAATTGCTGTTTTCGGGTTTGTCGGGTGTTTTCGTGAAAGCAAACCTGATCGGTAGCGTCTGTTTCACTCTGATAGCCTGTCCTTTCCGCATGCCGGGTTTCCATCGGGGCATGTTTTTTATGAGTCTCAAACCTTCAGCATCAAGTTGCGGATCCACACTTTCTACCACTTCTGCATCGGTGATGCTGCCGTCTTTGCTGACGATGAACTGTATGATCACCCGGCCCTGTATTCCGGCTTTCTGGGCTTCCTGCGGATATCGTATGTTGTTCCGGAGATAGGTATTCAGCGCTTCCATGCCACCTGGAAATTCAGGCATCTGGTCCAGAGCCGAAGAGGGTGCTGCGACTGCTGTCTGTACATTGGGCTGTATGCTGTCGTGTACGGCCGGAGCAATTACTTTGACGGCTGAAATCTCATCAGCTACGGCTGAGACTTCAGGACGGGCAAAGGCCGTAACAGCCAGTGCGGCCAATGGAAGTATATAGAGATACTTGGCCCGTGCCCACGGATTGGATTTTTCTTTTAACATCATAGTGATACGTTTTTTCAGTGAACTGTGATTAAAGCTGTTGGCCATAGAGTAGAGCCTTGTGCCGACAGCTTTTTTTATTAATAGCATCTGGTAATTTCTGGCGTTTACGCCTTCGCGCAGAACGGTTTCGTCGGCTTCATATTCATGGATATTCTGCAATTCCTGTTTCAGCAGCCATGCAGCCGGATTGAACCACTGTACGAAGATGCAGAGGTCGGCCAGCAGCAGATCCCATGAGTGGCGGTTGCGGATGTGGGCCAGTTCGTGGATGAGTATCTCGCGTCCGTTTTCTTCCAGATCCTTTCGGGCAATCACGATCCAGTGCATCCAGCTGAAAGGAGCAATGTCGTGATCGTGTACTACCAGCCGTACATTTTTCTCTTTCCGGTCAGGGAGATAGCTGTTCAGAGCTTCCCGTTTGCCCTGACAGATCAGTCTGCCCAGCCTGGCCAGTGAACAGAGGTTGCGTACGATGAAGAATACGATACCTGTCAGATAGACCAGCAGGGCCGCACGTAACCACAAGACTGTGGCAGACGGTGTTGCAGCTGCCATGCTTTCGCCTTCCGGCTGTATATCGGCCAGCAGGAGAAGCTGCTCCAGTGTGAGCATTGTTTCCTGTACAGCTGCCGGACTGTTTACACTGGCTTCGACCAGTGGAAGCAGGGAAGACAACACCAGCAGTCCCAGCAGGGCAAAACGGTTGAAACGGTGGAATGTGTCGCGGCTCATCAGCAGCTTGTAGAACAGGTAGAATACGGCCAGGCAGGCGGCGGATTTCAGTATGTAGACTAAAAAGTTTCCCATATCGTTATCTGGTTTTTCTGATTTGTTTCCGATTCATAACCGTCCCTCCTCTACCTTCTGTATCAGCTCCTTGAGCTCTTTCAGCGAGATGTCCTCCTCTTTCACCAGCGATGAAACGGCATCCCGGTAGGAATTGTTGAAGTATTTGCTGATGACACTCCGGAGCGTACGGCGGCTGAAATCATCACGGCTCACGGTGGCATAGTACTGATAAGTGTTGCCATATGCTTTGTGGGAGAGGTAACCTTTCTCTTCCAGTCCGCGTACGATGGTGGACAGGGTATTGAAATGCGGTTTCGGATCGTCATAGAAAGCGAGCATTTCTTTCACAAACAGCGGGCCTTTTTCCCAGAAAAAGCCCATGATTTCTTCTTCTTTTGCAGTCAGTCCTTTCATGATTTTTTTCTTTTTTTGCAAATAACGAAAGTTTTTAGTTGATAAACTAATCTTTGTAGTTAATAATAGCTAAAGAGATAAATTTAACCCGTTGGCGGAATTAAAATAGCGCATATTTAACTCGGCCAATGGGCTTTTCA